>JABLTR010032044.1_pt1 | contig 16668 bp, 15 predicted proteins | sample 7160071 | NCBI WGS metagenome assembly JABLTR01 (sample SAMN14651230, study PRJNA627086) | human gut metagenome | isolation source: feces | host: Homo sapiens
CCCCTGGCACACCGCCAGGTATTCCTTTTGGAACCGGCCGCGCTCCAGGGCCTGCCCCAGCAGTTGGGCGGCGAGGGCGTGCTTGGCCACGCACACCAGCCCGCTGGTGCCCCGGTCCAATCGGTTGACCGGCCGGAACAGGTGGTGCTCGCCGCGGGATTCATAGTGCCAGGAGAGCAGATTCCCCAGGGTGTCCCCGTGGTGTCCCGGCCCGGGGTGGACGGCCATACCCGCCGCCTTGTCCAGAATGATCAGGTGGTCGTCCTCATAGAGCACCTGCAGCGCCCCGGCCACCGGAGGAATCTGGGAGGGAGGGTCCTCGGGCAGGCAGATGGTCAGCACTTTGGCCCCTTCCGGAGGGCGGTAGAGGGGAACGCTCTGACCATCCAGCAGTACACTGTCCTGGCTTGTACGCAGTTCCTTGAGCCGGAGGGCGGAGAAGCCCAGATTTTCCCTCAGAATACGGGAGAGAGGCGTTGACCTCCACGCCTCCAGAATGCGGTAGTTCAGTTGGATCATGCACTCACCCCCAGTTTTTTTCGTTATAACACAGAGGCCGGGGATGGGTCAAGCGGAAAAGGTCGGATGATCCGCCGGAATCCAGGCTGCCCCGGCCGGCAGAGAGAATTTATAAAATCTTTGCTTTTTTCCTGTCGAACTGTGATATACTTGAAAAGAAATTGTATTCCGGGACGGGAGGACGGCATGGCACTCTTTCGAAAAAGCAACAGGCAGGAGACCCCCAGCCTGGGCCTCTACCTGCACATTCCGTTTTGCGTACACAAATGCGATTACTGTGATTTCTATTCTGTCCCCGGCCGGGGAAAGCGGATGGACGAGTATCTGAAGGCGCTCCAATGCCACCTGGAGGAGAGCGCCCCTCAGGCCCAAACCTATCGGGTGGATACAATCTATTTTGGCGGCGGCACTCCGTCCTATTTCGGGGCGCGCCGCCTGGCGGAGCTGCTGCGGGTGCTCCAGCGGCTCTTTGTGGTGGACCGGGCGTGCGAGATCACGGTGGAGTGCAACCCTGATTCCATGGATCAGGAGAGCCTGACGCTGCTCCGGAGGGCCGGAGTCAACCGGCTGTCTATTGGGGTCCAGTCCGCCCAGGACAGTGAGCTCAAAGCTGTGGGCCGGGTGCACAGCTTTGCCCAGGTCACCCGGGCCGTTCAGCGGGCCAGGCAGGCGGGCTTTGACAATCTCTCTCTGGATCTGATTTACGGGCTGCCCGGCCAGACCCTGGCGTCCTGGCAGGAGACGGTGGAGGCGGCGCTGAAACTGGCCCCGGAGCACCTGTCCTGCTATGGCCTGAAGCTGGAGGAGGGCACCCCCCTCTACCAGCGCCGGGAGACGGAGCAGATGGCCGATGACGATACCCAGGCGGACATGTACCTGTGGATGGTGAACCGGCTTGCCCAAGCCGGCTATGCCCAGTACGAGATATCCAACTTTGCCCGGCCCGGTTTTGAGTCCCGCCACAATCTGAAATACTGGCTGGGCGGAGAGTACATGGGGTTCGGCCCCTCTGCCCACTCCTATTTTGGGGGCAGGCGGTACAGCTTTGTCCGGGATTTGGATGTCTATGTCAAGGGTATCTTCTATAACGGCAGGATCATCGACGAGTCCCGGCTCATCAACCGCAGGGAGCGGGGCAAGGAGTATCTGATGCTCCGGATGCGTACTGCCCGCGGGGTAGAGGAGTCGGAGTACCGCCGGGCGTTCTATCTGAATTTTATTCCGCTGGAGGAGCGATTCCGGGAGTACCGGGATTATGGTTGGGCGGAATGTACCGACGGCAGGTGGCATTTTACCCCATCGGGGTTTTTGCTCTCCAACCCGCTGATCGGTGATTTGCTGGCCATCCAGGAGGAGACGGTTCAGGAGGTCATGCGCCCCATTTTGCGCCGGAGAATGGAGGCCGAGCGGCGCCGGGATGGGAAAAAGCCGGACAGCGGGAGAGAATGAGTATGTCCTGTTATGGAGACATAAATTTAATTATGTAAATTTACGACCGGCGCGGCGGAGCTGCGCCGGTCTCACTGGTATTCGGGCGCTGTAAAAGATTGATCCGGGACGGGAACTTTCTCCCCGCCCCTCCGTCTAAGCAAGCGGAAGGAATTCACGGAAGGTTTCTGAGAGAGGAGCTGAATTGCGATGAGGCGGAGTAGAAAACTGGTGCCGGCCCTCTTCTGCGCTCTGATGCTGGTGCTGCTGGCGGGCTGCGGCCTGGCCAGGAGTTTCCAGATCGGGGAGGCGGCCAGGATGACCCTGACCTCCGGCACCACCGGGGAGACGGTGGAACTCACAGACCCGGAGGCGATCCGGGCAGTCACGGACAACATTGAATCCATCCGGTTTCAGCGCTGTCGCTCCAGCGGGAATAGCACCGGCTGGAGCTACGCCATCCGCTGGTATGACGCCGGCGGCGCCGTTCTGGAGGACATGGTCATCCAGAGCAGCGGCATGATCAATGTGGACGGCTGGTTTTGGGCCGCTGACAGCGGCGGTGTGGACACCGCCCTGCTGGAAGAGCTGCTGGAGGAATAACCCGGCTATTGGGGGGCAAACTACCCTAAAAAGGAGTGGTTTGCCATGAAAATGACCAATCAGGAGTATGGACAACTGGTCAACAGCCTCGCTAAGCCCTCCCCCATGGCAAAGGATCTCACCTTTGCCTTTTTGGTGGGCGGAGGCATCTGCGCCCTGGGACAGCTGATTCAGGCGGGGTGGCAGGCGCTGGGGCTGGAACAGGAGGAGGCGGGGAGCGCCGCCACTATGACGCTGATTTTTTTATCCGCCCTTTTTACCGCGCTGGACCTCTATAAAGGGCTGGCCAAATATGCGGGAGCGGGGACGCTGGTTCCGGTGACCGGCTTTGCCAACTCGGTGGTCGCCCCGGCCATCGAATTCAAGAGCGAAGGGATTGTGGCCTCCGGCGGCATGGCCTCTAAAATGTTCACCATTGCCGGGCCGGTCCTTGTATTTGGCGTGGGAGCCAGCGTCATCTATGGGCTGGTGCTCTGCCTGATCGGGCCCTGAGACCGATTGCCCCATGAGCGGGACGCGAAAGCCAATAGCTTTCACGTCCCGCTGCGTCTTGTTCGCATTGGTTTGAGCGGACGCCAGTCCCTGGAGCGCATCAAACCGGCCCGGCGCAGAGGTGAAAACTGCGCCGGGCCGGTTTTTGCGAGGGCGGAGGCCGGATCACTGTCCGGCGGGGTTAACACCTCTTCCGTGCCCTCCAATCAGAGCTGTTTTCATAGGCGAACCAGCCCCCAAAATAGGAGCTGTTGTCCCAGCGCTCTCCCCAACCGTCCCATTGGCCATAGAAGCTGCCGGACCCCGGGGCGCTGGCAAAGCGGCCCAGCCAGCTGACATAGTTTTGATCCAGACCGCAGCGGGGGAAAATTTCCGCCAGGCTGGCATAGAACTCCGGGTTGCCGTAGGGAAGGGTGACGGCCAGGCCGGAGCAGGCGCTGTCCTGGCAGTTGGCGGCGGAGTAGAGCACCGCGTCGCTGAGGGCCAGCTCCAGGGCGCTGCTCTCCTCGCAGTCCAGGGTGCAGGCCAACGCCATCAGGTCGGTGATATAGTAGTCCTGCATGACCTGCTCCCCGCTGCCGGGCCAGTCGGCGCCGCCTTCCCGGCGGGTCATCTGGGTGGCCCAGGAGTAATTGGCTGCCGTGAGGGCCGCCTCATTGGCATAGGCGAACTCGGTCCAGGCGGCATAGAGGGCGGGGGTTTTTCTCAGGTCAATCAGCGCCAGCACGCCGGGATCTCCGGCCTGTTCCGACTCCTGTACATAGGTGTCCACAATGGTTCTGCCCAGCTCCTCCGTGGGCATGGAGACGTCGTCTCCCAGCTCAGTCAGCCAGTATTGGTACTCCCAGCCGTAGCCGGACACAAAGTCCTCCGAGGCGATCAGATAGTCGCTGCAGTCCTGCAGGGCGCAGCAGGTCTCCAGGCAGCCCATCAGACAGGCGTCAAAGCCGATCAGGTCAAAGGATACGCCGGCCTCCGCCAGTGCGGAGTGGATTTCATCCAGGGACAGAGACCCGCCGGGGTTGAATTCGTCGTAGCCAAAGCCGTATACCGGGCCGGCGCCGTGATCCCAAAAGATCAGGATGTTGCGCTCAGCGGGGTAGTACCGGGCGCAGAAGCGGACAAAATCCCGCAGCGTGGCGGGGTCCGTGGAGTCCAGCTGTCCCAGATCCTCCTGCTGACAGACCAGCGCCCCATCCTCCACGGTAAAACGCTGGGAGCCGGCGGGGGAGACCGCGGCGTTATGCCACTCCTGACAGCCCATGGTCTGCACCACCAGGCTGACCCGCTCGCCCAGGTCGGCCCGGGCCATCTCCTCCAGATCCAAACTGCCCAGGGCGGATTCTGACTCCAGATCGGAGCCCACCATATAGACCATCACAGTGGCACGGTCCCCGTCGGCGGTGTTTTCCGCGGAGTCCCGGGGGCGGCCTGTTGGAAGAGGGGCCGTCTCTGTTTGGCTGGCCCGGGCCTCTGCAGGTGTGGAAGCGCTGGAGGGGGTACAGCCCGGCAGCAGCAGGGCCAATCCCAGGAGACACGCCGGCAGCAGCGCGGTGCGGACTTTGGTCAATGCAATCGCTCCTTCCGATCCCGGGGCTGAAGCCCGCGGACGTTATGTCTCTGGATCAGAAGCGGCGCGGCGGAGCAGTGCCGCCGCGCCGGATGTCCTGGGGACCGGGAGGGGACAGCCCCGCCCGCCGGTCTATGTATGCTGTATGTTTAGATGCTGAGGGTCTGGCAGATGGTCTCGAAGTAGAAGCGGTAGACCTGATCTCCCGGATGCAGACCGTCATTCTCCGGGCCGGCACCCACCTCCAGATAGTCCTCCAGAGACAGCCCCCGGGAGCGGCAGTCCTCCATCATGGCGGCAAAGTGGTCAATGAACAGCACCTGGCCCTCCCACTGGCCGGCGGTCTGGCGGATCACCTCGGCCACCTGGGCCTGGGTATAGAACCGGTTGGGCTTGGCGTCGTTGGCGGCGGTGGCAGGGTTGGGGGTCATCAGGACCAAACTGTTGCCGTCACCGGTCACCTTGGCGCACAGGGCCTCCAGATTGGAGCGGAGCTGTTCCAGCCCGTTCTCCAGCTTTTTGTCGTTTGCGCCGATCATGCAGAACACCACCCGGTCGGTGGCGGGCTGGTACAGCGTGTCCAAATGCTCCATCAGCTCCCCGCTGGTGGTGCCGTAACACCCCACATTGTCTACGCTGCAGCCGTAGCGGGCGCTCAGGTGGGCGCCCAGCAGAGATGCCCAGCAGCGCTTGCCCCGCTGGCGGCGGAAGGGGGGATAGATGACCCGGCCGCTCAGGTCGCTGTCGCTGCTGCCGGAGCCTGCGGTCAGGCTGTCGCCCAGCAGCTTGATGTTGCATCCATTCCGAATCCTTTGGGTGATTTGATGCCGTAGTTGAGACTTTTCCATAGCGGTATGCCTCCCAAAGCAGATTGAGTTTTCCCGAATCTTGCCGTCATTATTCGTACTGTGCCGAACCGGCGGCATGAGAGCGTGCCGCCGTCGGAGATAGGTGGACGGCAGATTTCCGGTTGACCGGTCCTCGGTTTCACACTTTGCTATATCTTACATCGAAATCACTTTGGGCGCAATGCAGAAGTGGTGGTAGTAATAAAAAATGACCGAACGGTCAGAAACAGGATATTGACAAATCAGGTAAAATAGAGATGAGAAAAGTGATTAAATTCGGCAGATTATTTTGAAAAAATGCTTTATAAACTATTTTTTCATTACTTTTTTGCCAGCTCTATGGAGGCGTTTTGATGAAAGAGTTTGAGACTAAAATTCAGGAGCTGAAATACAATGTGCTCCGGGAAGTGGCGAAGCTTGCCTATGAGGGCAATATGGCATCCGGTGTGCTCGACATTCCGGAAAAGATCATCCCCGGGCCCGAGCCCCAGTTCCGGTGCTGCATCTATAAGGAGCGGGCCATCATCGGCGACCGGATCAAGCTGGCGATGGGCGGGGACATGGCCAACCCCGGGGTGGTGGAGGTCATTGACACCGCCTGTGACGAATGTCCTGTCACCGCGATGGAGGTGGGGCCCTCCTGCCGGGGCTGTCTGGCCAACCGGTGCCGGCATGCCTGCCCTGTGGGGGCCATCACCATTGAAAACCACAAGGCCGTGATCGACCATAAGAAATGCATTGTCTGCGGCCGATGCATGGCGGCCTGTCCCTATTCCGCTATTGTGAAGAACCAGCGCCCCTGTGAGCGCAACTGCCCCGCCGGGGCCATCTCCATGCGGGAGAGCGACCAGAAGGCCTCGGTGGATCCCAGCAAGTGCATCTCCTGCGGCATCTGCACCTACGCCTGCCCCTTCGGTGCGCTGATTGACAAATCCTGGATTGTTCAGGCGGTGAACATGCTTAAGGGCTCCAAGCAGTGGAATTACAAGGTCCACGCCATTGTGGCGCCCTCTATCGCAGGTCAGTTTGAAGGCGCCTCTCTGGGGCAGGTGATCACCGCCCTGGAGCAGCTGGGCTTCTGCCAGGTGCACGAGGTGGCCGAGGGTGCGGATATGACCGCCCACGCCGAGGCCCGGGAACTGGCCGAGAAGGGCACCCTGTACTCTTCCTGCTGCCCGGCCTTCGTCTCCTATGTGGAGATCCACCACCCGGAGATGGCCCACAAGATCTCCCACACCCCGTCCCCCATGGTGATGATCGCCCGGAAGATCAAAGAGGAGGACGCCGACGCCCGGGTGGTGTTCATCGGGCCCTGTGTGGCCAAGAAGCACGAATTCCGGCTGGGCAAGACCCGGAGCGTGGTGGACTGTGTGCTCACCTTTGAGGAGCTGGACGCCCTGTTTGCCAGCCGGGACATCGAGCCCGGCACAATGGAGGAGGCAGTCCTGGACGACGCCTCCAGCTATGGCCGCGCCTTTGGCGCCAGCGGCGGCGTGGCCGCGGCGGTGGCCCAGGCGCTGAAAGAGCAGGGCATTGACTTTGAGGTCAAGCCGGTGGTCTGCGGCGGAATCGCCGCCTGCAAGGCCGCCATCCTGAAGGACCAGCACGGCCGTCTGGAGGGGAACTTCATCGAGGGTATGGCCTGTGATGCCGGCTGTATCGGCGGGGCGGGCTGCCGGGTGCGCTCCCCCAAGAATAAGGCCAACCTGATGCAGTATGCCAAAGCCGCCGGGCACAAGACCATTGAGAGCGTGGTCAGCCCGGAGGAGAAGTGATCCTTTTTCCGCGAGGGACAACCGGCGTGTGGACGAAATCCACACGCCGGTGTTTGCTTTCATCCGCTGGAGGCGGGGGAGAGGGGCCGTTTGCGGTCCCGGCCTTGTCATTTCCGCTGGCGGAGGCTATAATAATAAAAATGCATCGGGATGCTGCCTCTGACGCCGGATCGGCGGGACAGCGTCTCAACACACAGGAGGTCTGTTTATGGCAAGCAAAGTTTATTTCTGCGATTTCCGCACCCACACCGGCGGGATGACCATCCCGCAGAAACTGCAAAAACTGCTCCGCCGGGCCGGCATCGGCGAGATCGACTTCGAGAATAAATTTACCGCCATCAAAATGCACTTTGGAGAGCTGGGCAATCTGGCCTTTTTGCGGCCCAACTATGCCAAGGCGGTGGCGGATCTGGTGAAGGAGCTGGGGGGCAAGCCCTTCCTGACCGACTGCAACACCCTCTATCCCGGCTCCAGAAAAAACGCGCTGGAGCATCTGATGTGCGCTTGGGAGAATGGGTTTTCCTATCTGTCCACCGGATGTCCCATCCTGATTGGCGACGGTCTGAAGGGCACCGATGAGGTGGAGGTTCCCGTGGCCGGAGGGGAGTATGTCCAGGAGGCGAAAATCGGCCATGCCATCATGGACGCCGATGTGTTTATCAGCCTGGCCCATTTCAAGGGCCATGAGTGCGCTGGATTCGGCGGAGCTATCAAGAATGTGGGCATGGGCTGCGGCAGCCGGGCCGGCAAGATGGAGCAGCACAACTGCGGCAAGCCGGTGGTGGATGAATCCCTGTGCCGGGGCTGCCAGCTCTGCGCCCGTCAGTGCGGCCAGGATGCCATCTCTTATGGCGCGGATCGGAAGGCGCATATTGATCATGACCGGTGCGTGGGCTGCGGACGGTGTATCGGCGCCTGTAATTTCGACGCCATCTCCAACCCGGACTGGAGTGCAAATGCCATTCTGAACCGTAAAATGGCGGAGTATGCCAAGGCGGTGGTGGACGGCCGCCCGGCCTTCTATATCAATATCGTCATGGATGTCTCCCCCAACTGCGACTGCCATGCGGAGAATGACGCCCCCATCCTGCCCGATGTGGGTATGTTCTGTTCCTTTGACCCGGTGGCCCTGGACCAGGCCTGTGCCGACGCCTGCCAGCGCCAGACCCCCTTTGTCAACTCTCAGCTGGGGGAGCATATGGCCCAGCCCGGCTTTGTGGATCATCATGACCACTTCACCAACTCCACCCCGGAATCCGAGTGGGAGACCTGCCTGGAGCACGCCCAAAAGATCGGCCTGGGCAGCCGGGACTATGAGCTGGTGACCGTGGGCTGAGAGACGCGCCTGGGCAGGCGGGGCGGCCTCCCGGAAGGACTGGCGGCATACTGATGCCCCATCCCGCATATCATGTCCCAGAAGGGAATGAAAGGGAAGGGGAGTCGTCCATGAAACGGGAGAACCGAATTCTGCTGATTGTCTTTGTCTTGACCGCTCTGGCGGGCTGCGGGCTGCACTTTTTATATCAGTGGTCACCCAATCTGCTCTTTGCCGTGCTCTCGCCGGTGCGGGAGAGCGTCTGGGAGCATCTGAAGCTGGTCTATTGGCCCATGCTGGCGGCGCTGCTGCTGTACACCCGGCGGCAGAAGGAACAGCGGGCCGGGTGGTATCTGGGATTGCTGACGGCCGGCGCCCTGCTGCTGATCTATGGGTGGGTGTACAATATCCGCATGGCCGGCGCCAATCTGGCGGTGGATATTGCCGCCTATGTGGTCATCCTGGCGCTGGGATTCGCCGTTGCCCTCTGGATCCCTGTGACCAAGCGCTGGAGGAGTCCGCTGCTGATGCTCACCGGAGTGCTGGCGGTTCTGGTGGTGGTTTTCACCTTTTACACGCCGGATACGCTGCTCTTCGCCGACCTGGAGCTGGCCGACGCCCTGTATACGCTGCCCTGCTGAATGCGGAAGGCACCCTGTCCGCCCCGGGCGGGAATCCAGAAAACGGATTTCCCGCCCGGGGCGCTTTTTTAGCCAACTCGTACATTGACGCCAGGGCGCAGGGATGATAAGATATAAAAGATTATGTAAATAGTGGGGTAGTATTGCTATGTGGTTGGCCGATCAATGGAAAGATTATGAACTGCTGGACTGCGGCAGGGGAGAAAAGCTGGAGCGCTGGGGGGACAAACTGCTGGTGCGGCCTGATCCCCAGGCCATCTGGAACACCCCCCGCACCCTGCGGGGCTGGAAGGTCAACGACGGGCGCTACAGCCGGTCCCATACCGGCGGCGGCCACTGGGACAAGCGAAGCCTGCCCCAGCACTGGACCATCCGCTACGGCAGCCTGACCTTTCAGGTGGGGCCCATGAACTTCAAGCACACTGGCCTTTTTCCGGAGCAGGCGGCCAACTGGGATTTTGCCCGGGAGCAGATCCGGCGCGCGGGCCGGGAGATCAACGTGCTCAACCTGTTTGCCTATACCGGCGGAGCAACGGTGGCCTGCGCGGCGGCGGGGGCCAAGGTGTGCCATGTGGACGCGGCCAAGGGCATGGTGGCCTGGGCCCGGGAGAACGCCCGGCTGTCCGGTCTGAGCGAAGCCCCCATCCGCTGGATCGTGGATGACTGCGCCAAGTTTGTGGAGCGGGAGATCCGCCGGGGCAGACGCTACGACGCCCTGATTATGGATCCGCCCTCCTATGGCCGGGGGCCCTCCGGCGAGGTCTGGAAGCTGGAGGACAACCTCTATCCCTTCCTGGAGCTGGTGGTCCAGGTGCTGTCGGACCAGCCCCTGTTCATCATCATCAACTCCTACACCACCGGCCTGGCCCCCTCGGTGCTGGGCTATCTGCTGGATACGCTGGTGACCAAACAGCGGGGCGGCCACACCGAGTGCCAGGAGCTGGGCCTGCCGGTCACCGCCAGCGGCCTGGCGCTGCCCTGCGGGGCCACCGGGCGCTGGATGGCCACCTCCTAATCAGAAAAGAGTCAGGATACTATGCCGGAACAGATTATCAAAACCGAACATCTCTCCTTTGCCTATACCGGGGCGGAGGGAGTGGCCCCCCCGGTGCTGGACGGGGTGGATCTGCAGATTGAGGACGGCAGCTTTGTGGCGGTGCTGGGCCATAACGGCTGCGGCAAGTCCACTCTGGCAAAGCACTTCAACGCCATTCAGCTCCCCAGCGGAGGCAAAGTGTATGTGGCCGGAATGGATACGGCCGACGACGGGAAATTGCTGGACATCCGCCGCAGCGTGGGTATGGTGTTCCAGAATCCGGACAACCAGATTGTGGCCTCCATTGTGGAGGAGGACGTGGCATTCGCCCCGGAAAACCTGGGGGTGGAGCCGGCTGAAATCCGCCGCCGGGTGGACGACGCCCTGGAGGCGGTGGGGATGTCGGAATACGCCCGCCATGCCCCCCATCTGCTCTCCGGGGGCCAGAAACAGCGGGTTGCCATCGCCGGAGTGCTGGCCATGCGCCCCAAGTGCATTGTGCTGGATGAGCCCACCGCCATGCTGGACCCCATCGGGCGCAAGGAGGTGCTCCGCACCATCCAGACCCTCAACCGGGAGAGCGGTGTCACAGTGGTCCTCATCACCCATCATATGGATGAGGCGGCCCAGGCCGGAAGGCTGATTGTCATGGACCACGGCAGGGTCATCGCCGACGGCCCCCCGAGAGAGGTGTTTCAGGATGTGGAAGGCCTGCGGAGCGTGGGCCTCACAGTGCCGGAGCCGGTGGAGCTGCTCTATGAGCTGCGCCGGGCCGGCCTGAATGTGCCGCTGGACGCGCTGACGGTGGAGGAGTGTGCCGCCGCCATTGCCAAGGCATTGTAAGACAGAACAGAATTCTTTCAGATAGGATTGGAGCGCCATTGGAACCGATCATTGAGACGCAAAAACTGACCCATACCTACAGCATAGGTACGCCCTTTGAGCATAACGCCCTGGACGGGGTGGATTTTCAGGCTTATCCCGGAGAAATCCTGGGGATCATCGGCCATACCGGTTCCGGTAAGTCCACCCTGATCCAGCATTTGAACGGACTGCTGAAGCCCACCGGCGGACAGGTGCTGTTCCAGGGGGCGGATATCTGGGCCCAGCCCAAGAAAATCCGGGACATCCGCTTCCAGGTGGGGCTGGTCTTCCAGTACCCGGAGTACCAGCTCTTTGAGGAGACTGTCTACAAGGACATCGCCTTCGGCCCCAGGAATATGAAGCTGGACGAGCAGGAGATCGACCGGCGGGTCCACTCCGCCATCGACTTCGTCAACCTGCCGGAGAGCGTGCTCCAGCAGTCTCCCTTTGAGCTCTCCGGCGGCCAGAAGCGCCGGGTGGCCATCGCCGGGGTGCTGGCTATGGCGCCTAAGGTGCTGATTCTGGACGAGCCCACCGCAGGACTGGACCCCCGGGGACGGGATGCCATCCTGCAGAATATCCTGGATATCCATCAAATGCAGGGGACTACCATCATTCTGGTGTCCCACTCCATGGAGGAGATTGCCCGGTGTGTAGACCGGCTCTATGTGGTGGATGAGGGAAAGCTGCCCCTGGAGGGAACGCCGGGGGAGGTCTTTGTCCACGGGGAGGAGCTGAGGGCCATGGGGCTGGATATCCCCCAGGTGACCCAGGTGCTCCAGGCCCTCCGGGGGCTGGGCGTGCCGGTGGATCCGGCGGTTTACACCATGGAGGACGCGGTGCAGGCCATTCTGGCCTGCCGGGAAAAGGGGGGGAGTCGGCCGTGCTGAAGGACATCACCCTGGGCCAGTATTTTCCCGGCGACAGCATTGTCCACCGCCTGGACCCCAGGACCAAGCTGATCTTGGTGGTGGTCTATATCGTGGCCCTGTTCCTGGCCCGCTTTGTGTTCAGTTATGGGATCATGATAGCGGTGCTGATTACCTGTATCCTGCTCTCCGGGGTGGGGTTCAAGGCGATCTTTAAGGGCATGAAGCCGGTTTTCCTGATTATTCTGATCACCGCCATACTCAACCTGCTTTATAACAGCACCGGCACCCTGCTGGTGCAGTTCTGGCGCATCAGTATTTACACCGGCGGCGTGCGTATGGCCGTCATGATGGTGCTGCGGATCATGATGCTGATCTCGGGCACCTTCCTGCTGACCTACACCACCTCCCCCCTCCAGCTCACCGACGGCATTGAGAGCCTGCTGGGGCCGCTGAAGAAAATTCATCTGCCCATCCATGAGCTGGCCATGATTATGAGCATCGCCCTGCGGTTCATTCCCACCCTGATCGAGGAGACCGACAAGATCATGTCCGCCCAGAAGGCCCGGGGGGCTGACTTTGAGTCGGGCAACCTGATTCAAAAAGCCAAGGCCCTGGTGCCGCTGCTGGTGCCGCTGTTTGTCTCCGCCTTCCGCCGGGCCGACGAGCTGGCCACCGCCATGGAGTGCCGCTGCTACCACGGGGACAGCGGCCGCACCCGGATGAAGCAGCTGACCTATGCCCGTCGGGATGGGGTGGCCCTGCTGCTGGGAGCCGTGGTGCTCTCGGCGGTCATCGTGCTGCGCCGTTTTGGGCTGTAATTGAGGTTTTTATGCGTAATATTGCGTTAAAGTTGATGTATGTGGGCACCGCTTACCACGGCTGGCAGGTGCAGAAGAACGGAATCACCGTCCAGGAGACCCTCCAGAACGCCCTGTCCACCGTGGTGTGCCATCCGGTCAAATGTACCGGAGCGGGGCGTACCGACGCGGGCGTTCATGCCGAGGTCTACATCGCCAATTTCCGCACCACCTCCACCATTCCGGTGGAGCGGCTGCCGCTGGCGGTCAACACCCGGCTGCCCGAGGACATTGTGGTGGTCTCCGCCCGGGAGGTCAGCGAGGGGTTCAACGCCATCGCCTCCTGTCTGAAAAAGGAGTACACATACCGGGTCTACAATTCCCGCATTCGAAATGCCTTTTATGTGAATCGCGCCTATTTCTATCCCAAGCACCTGGATGAGGCGGTGATGGCCGAGGCGGCCCGCCGCTTTGTGGGGACCCACGACTTTGCCGCCGTCCGGGCGGTGGGAACCAACGTGAAGTCCACGGTGCGCACAGTCTATTATTTTGATGTCCGGCGCAAAGGGGACTTGATCGAGCTGAAGGTGTGCGCCAACGGTTTCCTTTACAACATGGTGCGGGCCATGACCGGCACGGTGCTCTATGCCGCCGAGGGCAAGCTGACCCCGGAGGGCATCAGTGAGATTCTGGAGCGGGGCAACCGCACCGAGGCAGGCCCCACAGTCCCTCCGGGCGGGCTCTACATGACCAAGTTGTGGTATAACGAGCCTGTGGGGCTGGAGACGGACCCCTTGGCCTGAACTGCGGAAGGCAATGCCTCCGCCCATGAGGATTTATACTATGGATGAATCGAAGAAGAGTCAGAAACCCGAGGAACGGCCGGAGACCGTCCAGCCGGTGCAGAGCACCGAGAAAAAGAAAAAAAAGAAGAAGGAGAAAAAGCCGCCCAGTCGGCTCAGAGTGCTGCTGGGACGGGTGATCGCCTTGGTGGTCACGGTGTTTCTGGTGGTGGGGGCGGTCTATCTGGTGGCCAACCGGGATAAACTCAATGTGGATGCGCTGCGCCGGGCCATCTCCTACCGCGCCTCCGGACGCACCCAGGCCACGGTGCTCACCTATGACGCCGCGCCCGCCGGCGCTGTTGCCCCGCTGGACGGAGGTATCCTGGTGTGTTCTCAGACCGGGCTCCAAATGGTCGCCCGCAACGGCGAGACGGTGATTGACGAAACTGTCGCCATGACCCAGCCTGTCATCTCTGTCACCGGCAGCTATGCCGTGGCCTATGATGCGGGCGGTTCCGCGCTCTACCTGATCCATGACCGGGAGATCACATACAGCTATACCGCGGAGGGAGATCAGGGCATCCTGGCCGCCCGGGTCAGTGAGGACGGCTGGCTTACCATTGTGGAGCAGGCCAGCGGATATAAGGCGGCGGTCACCGTTTACAATGCCGCATTCAATCCGGTGGTGACGGAGAACATCTCCAGCGCTTTCATCACCGATGCCATTCTGTCCCCGGACCATCAGACCCTGGCGGCGGTCGCGATTGGAGAGGACGACACCGGCTTTTATTCCACGGTGATCTTCTATCAGGTCTCCGACGGTACGGAACGCTCCCGGTGCGGACTGTCCAATGACGTGATGCTGGATCTCAAGTGGGAGGGAGATACCCTCTGGGCGGCCGGAGAGTACGGCGTCTATTGTATTCGGGAGGAGGCCGTGGCGGGCAGCAGTGTGGACTCCAGCCGGTATCTGCGGTCGTTTTCCCTGGGAGGGGACGGCTTTGCCGCCATGTATTACAGTAAGTACCAGAGCGGAAGTGCCGGCTCTATCACGCTGCTGCGGGAGGACGGAACGGAGCAGTCCATCGGCATCAATGACGAGGTGCTGGATGTCTCCGCCGCTGGCAGCTACCTGGCGGTGCTCACCAGCAGCGAGCTGACCATCTATAAGAGCGATCTCACAGTCTACGCCTCCGCCTCCAACAGCTGGGGCGCCCGGCGGGTACTGATGCGCGCCGACGGGTCCGCCCTGCTGGTCACCGCAGAGAGCGCCAGTCTCTACCTGCCGGAGTGAGCACGGTGGATGTGCAGCGCCGGGGCATAGGCAGCTCCGGGCGATAAGGAGGATTCCATTGACCATACTGCAACTGTTCCCTGACCTGATCTGTGTCGCCATTGTTCTGCTGTTTTTGATCTTCGGCTATCACCGGGGCATGTTCCGGACGCTGTCCGGGCTGATGACCTGGCTGGTGTCCCTGTTTGGGGCCAAGCTCATCGCCGACTGGGGCGCGCCGCGGCTGGCCGATCTGCTGCTGCCCAGAGTGCAGCCCTATGTGACCCAGCGGCTGGCCCAGGCCATCGCGGAGGGGGCCTCCAGTGCCTCCGGCGGCGAGGGATTGGGAGATCTGGGAGTGCTGGGCCTGGTGCCGGGGGTTCAGGACTTGCTGGAGGGGGTCACCGAGACCCTGGCCGAGACCATTGCCCCGGCCGTCGCGCAGCAGGTGGCCCAGGCCATCGGATGGCTCATTCTCTTTGTGCTGGGATTTCTGGCGCTCAAGCTGCTGTGCCGCCTGGCGGTGCTGCTGCTGGATCTGGTGGATCAGATCCCGGGGCTGCATCTGCTCGACCATTTGGGGGGAGCCCTGCTGGGGGGCCTGGAGGGACTGCTCCTGCTGGCCTTGGCGGTGGCCCTGCTGGTGCTGTTTGACCTGCTGCCCCGGACGCTGGTGGAGGGCACCATGCTGCTGCGCTGGATTGCCGGAATCAGCGGCATTTACTAAAATTTTTCGTTCGAAACATACTTTGTTCACAATTATCTGTCATAATCTACCCAGAAATCCGATTAAACTGGTTCCATCTCTGATATCGGAGGAGGATATCCATATATAGACAGCCTGCCTGCCGCGCAGCGCTGTCTGGGCGCAAAAGCGCCGCGGCCTGGCGGTGTTGCACCGCCGGGCATCTATCTCTATGTGTTGTCGCCCGGCCTGGCCGGGCGGGAAGGGAGTCGCCTGTATGCAGCCTACGCTCTGCTCAAAATGCCATAAAAATATCGCTGTGATTTTTGTCAGCAGAATTGAAAACGGAGAGACCAAAAACGAGGGCCTCTGCCTGAAATGCGCCCGTTCTATGGGGATTAAACCCATTGACGATATGATGAAGCGGATGGGCATCTCTGATGAGGATTTGGACAATCTCACCGACGAGATGATGACCGCCTTCAACAGCGGCGAGGGCCTGGAGGGGCTGGTGCCCCAGGATCAGGGGGATAACCCCGACGAGGAGGAGGACGAGGGCAAAACGGCCACCTTCCCGTTCCTGAACCGGCTTTTTGGCGCCAATAATCAGGGGACTCCGGCCCCCCGTGAGGAGAACCCGGGCAATCCGTCCGGCGCCGGCCGGCAGGAGAAGGCGAAAAGCGGCAAGAAGAAGTTTCTGGACAACTACTGCATCAACCTGACCAACCGGGCCCGCTCCGGCAAGCTGGACGGGGTCATCGGCCGGGAGGAGGAGATCCAGCGGGTCATCCAGATCCTGAACCGTCGCCAGAAGAATAACCCCTGCCTGATCGGCGAGCCCGGCGTGGGCAAGACCGCCATCGCCGAGGGACTGGCCATCCGCATCGCCCAGGGCCAGGTGCCCTATAAGCTCCAGGACAAGGAGGTCTACCTGCTGGATCTGACCGCCCTGGTGGCGGGCACCCAGTTCCGGGGCCAGTTTGAGAGCCGGATGAAGGGTCTCATCGAGGAGATCCGCAAGGCGGGCAACGTCATCCTGGTCATCGATGAGATCCACAACATCGTGGGGGCCGGGGACGCCGAGGGCTCCATGAACGCCGCCAATATCCTGAAGCCCGCCCTGTCCCGGGGGGAGATCCATGGCATCGGCGCCTCCACCTTCACC
>JABLTR010108792.1_pt1 | contig 16620 bp, 11 predicted proteins | sample 7160071 | NCBI WGS metagenome assembly JABLTR01 (sample SAMN14651230, study PRJNA627086) | human gut metagenome | isolation source: feces | host: Homo sapiens
CATATTCGCTGCTTATATATCTCCAGTATATTTTTGAGTTCTGGATAGCTAAGGACATAGCCTTTGGTATGGAAAGTGTAGTTCCTCCAGCTACATCTGAACCTAATCCGACCTTAACGCCCTCTGAAAGCAGACGGGACACAGGAGATATTCCTGACGCGAGATTCATATTAGATTCAGGGCAGTGGACAGCGAATGTTCCTGTCTTCTTTAAAAGTTCGATCTCTCTTTCAGGAAGATGAACACAGTGTGCCATTATGGCTGAACCTGAGAGCATATCATATTTATCATATACATCAGCATAGGTCTCACAGTCCGGACAGAGGCTTTTGACCAGCTTGATCTCTTCAGGATTTTCTGAAAGATGGGACTGTACGGGCAGACCTGTTTCATCTATTATTTCCTTAAGTCCTTCCATAAGCTCATCGGTACAGGAAGGAACGAATCTGGGCGTTATTATGGGCCTTACATTTTTAAAGCCTTTAAGATCATTAATGAATTGTTTTGTCTCGGAGATTGAGCTTTCCCATGACTGTTCTCTCAGATAATCAGGACTGTTCCTATCCATATTTACCTTACCGACCATTGCCTTAAGACCGGTTTTTTCTATCATTTCAGAGAGTATGACAGTTGCCTCTCTATGGAGAGTTCCAAAGATACATGCTCTTGTGGTAAATCCGGCGGCAAGGTCTTTGACAAATATGCTGTATGCTCTTTTAGCATACTCATTGTCAGCATACTTGCTTTCTTCCGGGAATGCATGCCTGTTGAGCCACTCAAGAAGCTCACAGTCCATGCCAACACTTCTAAAGCCATACTGGGGCGCATGAACATGCAGGTCAGTAAATCCAGGAACGACCAGCCTGTCTCCACATTCAATGACCTCAAAATCTTTATATTCATCGGGTATGCTGTCATATACCCCGGCTGATATACCGTCTTTACATACTGCATATCCGCCTTCATTTATTATAAGTTTATCTTTATTCTCAGAATAGATTATATTTCCGTGTAAAATAAAATCTGACACTTTATTTCAGCTCCTATAATTTTATTATCAAAAGAATTATAAAACTAAAAAGCAGCACAGGTCAACATACATATTTTTAAGTACTATCTATTTATCCTATAACATTACCTGCCTATAACAGCCCTTGATATAACTACCTTCTGTACTTCGCTCGTTCCCTCATAAAGAGGTGTTATCCTTGCATCCCTGTACATTCTTTCTATGGGATAATCCTTCATATAGCCATATCCTCCGTGTATCTGTACCGCCCTGTCTGTGACATATACAGCATTTTCGGAGGCGTAATATTTTGCCATGGCAGCTTCCTTCGTAACGTTTTCGCCTCTGGAGCGCATATCAGCAGCCTGAAGTATAAGCAGCTTTGCGGCCTCGGTACGGGTGGCCATATCTGCAAGATACCACTGTATACCCTGAAGGGCTGAAACAGGCTTGCCAAACTGGCTGCGCTGTTTTGAATATTCTATGGAAGCCTCTATGGCAGCCTCAGCTATGCCAAGGGCCTGGGCTGCTATTCCTATCCTTCCTCCGTCAAGGGCTGACATGGCTATTTTGAAGCCCTCTCCCTCTTTTCCAACTAGATTTGACTTAGGAACGATACAGTCTTCAAATATGAGTTCTGATACTGCCGCTCCCCTTATGCCCATCTTATCTTCTACTTTTCCGATGGAAAATCCAGGGGTGCCTCTATCAACGATTATGGCACTCATACCCTTCATTCCAGCTGATGGATCAGTAAGGGCTATAAGAACAACAAAATCTCCTTCTTCGGGCCCCATATTGCTGATGAAGCATTTTGAGCCATTGATAATGTAATTATCTCCATCGGATACAGCTTTTGTCCTGACAGCTCCTGCATCTGAGCCTGCACCGGCTTCTGTAAGGGCAAAAGCGCCTATTTTTCCTTCTGAAACCATAGGAAGATACTTTTTCTTCTGTTCTTCTGTGCCTTTTCTTATTATTATGTCATTTACAAGGGACTGGACAGCCAGTATCTCAGCCGTAGAAGCACAGCACTTTGCTATTTCTCTTACGACCAATACCTTATATACATCATCAAGTCCAGCTCCGCCGTATTCTTCAGGAATATTTATGCCCATATAGCCAAGTTCCGCCATTTTTTTGATTATTTCCGCTGGAAATCTTGATTCAGAATCTATTTCCGCAGCATAAGGCGCGATCTCTTTTTTTGCAAATGCTCTTACGTCGGCAATGATAGCTTCGTGGTCTTCTGTAAGCTTAAAATTCATAGTTATCCCTCCCATATATATTACCAGTTTATCACTTTAATTTAATCATAAATGTATTGATTATTAATGTCAACGGAATACGGTATTTCAAGGTTTTTTCAAATATCTAAATATTTTTTTGATATTCTAAAAAATCTATTGATTTTCAGTTTCAATATGTTATTATAATTATAAGCAACCAGAGAGGAATGATGGTCTATGGACAAAAAAATGCTGGATTTTTTGACTCGTCTGAGTCATGGATTGGCTGCTCAATTTGGAGAAAACTGTGAAATCGTTATTCACGATATTAAGCCTGGAGATGAAATGATAAGCTCCATCTCTGCCATTGAAAACGGACACGTTACAGGCAGAAAAGTTGGTGATGGTCCTACACAGGCTGTTATCGATGCGGTTATGAGCGGTGATTCGACTGAGGACCACTTATCATATTTCACAAAGACTGCCGATGGAAAAATACTCCGCTCATCCACCATATATATAAAGGATGATGATGGCAAAATCGATGGTGTATTTTCCATTAATTTTGATGTGACCTATCTTGCCATGGCTGAAAATGCCCTTAGGTCATTTACCGGCATAGTTGACTCCAAAAAGGATGCTCCAAAGATCACTTCTAATGTGGAGAGCCTTCTGGATGACCTCATTGAACATTCCGTAAGACTTATAGGTAAACCGGTTGCTCTTATGACCAAGGACGATAAGATAAAGGCAATACACTTTCTCAACGAATCCGGTGCTTTTCTCATAACCAGATCCGGCGATAAGGTTGCCTCTTATTTTAACATATCAAAGTTCACACTTTACAACTATATTGACATGGGCAAAAAAATGACTGGAGGAATTTAAAATGGATTTTGAAAAAATAAAGGAAGCATCTAAGGGATATCTTCCTCAAATGACAAAGTTTTTAAGAGACCTTATTGCTATTCCCGGCGAGAGCTGCGGAGAGGAACTTGTTATCAAAAGAATCGAGCAGGAAATGAACGCTGTAGGATTTGATAAAGTTGTCATTGATCCCATGGGCAATATTCTGGGATATATGGGAAAAGGCGAAAAAATAATCGCTTTTGACGCTCATATCGACACCGTTGGTATCGGTGAGATCGTAAACTGGAAGTTCGATCCCTATGAAGGATATGAAACTGAAGATGAGATCGGAGGAAGAGGCGCTTCTGACCAGCTTGGCGGAATCGTAAGTTCAGTTTACGGAGCAAAGATCATGAAAGACTTTGGCCTTATTCCCGATGATGTCACAGTTCTTGTAACAGGAACTGTTCAGGAAGAGGACTGTGATGGTCTCTGCTGGCAGTACATAATCAACGAGGATAAGATCAAACCTGAATTTGTTGTTATAACAGAGCCCACAGACAATAAGATATACAGAGGCCACAGAGGACGTATGGAGATACGTGTTCAGGTACAGGGTGTAAGCTGTCATGGTTCAGCCCCTGAAAGAGGCGACAATGCTATTTACAAGATGGCTGAAATCATCAACGAAGTTAAAGCCCTTAATGACAAACTTCATTATGATGAATTCCTTGGAAAAGGAACACTTACTATCTCTGAGATATTCTTCAACTCACCTTCAAGATGTGCAGTTGCTGATATGTGTGCAATATCCATCGACAGAAGACTTACAAACGGAGAGACATATATTTCAGCCCTTGATGAAATAAAGGCTCTTCCTTCAGTTAAGAAGTATAATGCAGAAGTTACAATGTATGACTATGCAAGACCCAGCTGGAAAGGTCTTTCATATCCTACAGAAGCATACTTCCCTACTTGGGTAATTCCTGAAGACCACCCTGCCTGCAAAGCACTTGTTGAGGCACATACAAACCTTCTTGGAAAACCCGTTGTAGATAAATGGACATTCTCAACAAACGGTGTATCTATCATGGGACGTTTTGGAATCCCCTGCATAGGATTTGGACCCGGAAAAGAAAAGGAAGCACATGCTCCCAACGAAAAAACATGGAAACAGGATCTTATCAACTGTGCTGCGGTTTACGCTGCTGTACCTATGACATATAAAGGCTGATATTCGGAGGACAAAAAATGAGCGATTTTGAAAAATATGTAGAGAAACTTGAAAAACTTGACTTTAAAAATATGTATATGAACGACTTTTTCCTTACTTGGGAAAAGACAGATGATGAAATAGCTGCTGTATTTGCTGTAGCTGACGCATTAAGAGAACTTAGAAAACAGAATAAATCTACAAAGATATTCGACAGCGGACTTGGCATATCTATATTCCGTGATAATTCCACAAGAACACGTTTTTCCTATGCTTCAGCCTGCAACCTTCTTGGTCTTGAGGTACAGGACCTTGATGAGGGCAAATCACAGATCGCCCATGGTGAGACTTTAAGAGAGACAGCAAACATGGTTTCATTCATGGCTGATACAGTCGGCATAAGAGACGATATGTATATCGGAAAAGGAAATAAATATATGCATGACTTTGCAAACGCCGTAAAAGAAGGATATGAGACAGGCGTCCTTGAGCAGCGCCCCACCCTTGTAAACCTTCAGTGCGATATCGACCATCCCACACAGGTAATGGCTGATACACTTCACCTTATCCATGAGTTTGGCGGTGTTGAGAATCTTAAGGGTAAAAAAGTAGCTATGACTTGGGCATACTCACCTTCATATGGAAAACCCCTTTCGGTTCCCCAGGGTGTTATCGGACTTATGACAAGATTCGGTATGGACGTTGTACTTGCTCATCCTGAAGGATATGAGGTGATGGAGGACGTTGAGAAGGTAGCTAGAGAAAACGCTGCTAAATCAGGCGGAAGCTTTAAGGTAACAAACAGCATGGAAGAGGCTTTCAAAGACGCTGATGTTGTATATCCTAAGAGCTGGGCTCCTTTCAAAGCCATGGAAGAAAGAACAGACCTCTACGCTAAGGGAGATATGGATGGAATCAATGCCCTTGAGCAGAGACTTCTTGCCCAGAACGCAGAGCATAAGGACTGGGAATGCACAGAAGAAATGATGAAGCTTACAAAGGATGGCAAAGCACTTTATCTTCACTGTCTGCCCGCTGACATCACTGGTGTAAGCTGTGAAGCCGGTGAAGTTGCTGACACAGTATTTGACAGATACAGAGTTCCCCTTTATAAGGAAGCAAGCTTCAAGCCCTATATCATCGCAGCTATGATCTTCCTTGCTAAGGTAGAAAATCCCGTTGAAATGCTCAAAAAACTCAACTCAGCACCTGAGCGTTTAAAAAAGTGATACAGTAATTTATCGTACCATATAAAATTAATACCGGAGTGCCCATTACAGGCACTCCGTTGTCATTAAAAGAGGTGATACCATGAAAAAGATAGTTATAGCCCTTGGGGGAAATGCCCTTGGAGATACCCTTCCCGAACAGATGGTAAATGTTAAAAAAACAGTTAAGGTCATCGCTGACCTTATTGAGGACGGCAATACCGTTATAATTTCCCACGGCAACGGTCCCCAGGTAGGAATGATAAATATAGCAATGGGTGAGCTCCATAAGGCTCAGCCCGATCTTCCCGTTATACCCATGTCAGTATGCGATGCCATGAGCCAGGGATATATAGGATATGATATTCAGAATGCCCTCCGTGAGGAACTCCTCGACAGAGGAATCAAAAAAGGTGTATGCACCCTTATCACCCAGGTAGTAGTTGACAGAAATGACCCTGCCTTTAAGACGCCATCCAAACCCATAGGACGTTTTATGTCTAAAGATGAGGCAGATGAGCTTGTAAAACTTGGATATACCGTCACAGAAGATGCTGGCAGAGGATACAGAAGGACCATTGCCTCCCCTAAGCCCGTTGAAATAGTTGAAATCGATGTTATAAGATCACTTGTTGATGCGGACAATATCGTTATTGCCGCCGGTGGAGGAGGAATACCCGTTGCCCGTGAAAACGGAAACCATCTCAGGGGCGTTGGAGCTGTTATAGATAAGGATTTCGCCAGCTGCCTTATGGCAAAGGAACTTGACGCGGACTGTCTTGTTATCCTTACCGCAGTTGAAAACGTAGCCATTAATTTCAATAAGCCCGATCAGAAAGAACTTCATAATGTGACAGTTGATGAGATGAAAGAATATGTCAAAGAGGGACATTTTGCCGCTGGTTCAATGCTCCCCAAGGTCGAAGCTGCCATTGATTTTGCCCAGAGCAAAGAAGGCCGCACGGCCATAATAACCCATCTTAACACAGCAAGAGACGGCATTAATGGAAAAACAGGTACAAGAGTAAGCAAATAATTGCATGATAAAAAGGTCTGAGCATAATGATCAGACCTTTTATAATTCTAAGAGAAAAGGTCTAACTGATTTTTGTTAATCAGTTAGACCTTTTTGATTTGACAATTTAATTTTAAGCAAACATACCGCTGTCTTTTATTGCCTTAGCGGCTTCTTTTATTTCGTCTGTTGTATGTGTAAGGGCAATTCTTATGTATCCTTCACCCTCTGCACCAAAGGCTGAACCAGGTGTAACGATAACGCCTGTTTTCTCCATAAGCTCTACAACAAAATCATTTGAGTTTTTGAATTTTTCAGGTATCCTTGTCCACATAAACATACTGCCTGTGCTGAGTTTAACGGGAAGCCCAGCTTTTCCGAATTCCTCGCTGAGTACTTCACGGCGGCGTCTGTATTCTTCCCTGTTTTTCTCGATGTTGTCCATGGGGCTGTTAAGAGCAGCAATGGCAGCATACTGAATGGGAAGGAAAATACCGTAATCTATCTGTGAACGAAGTTTCTTAAATTCAGATATTATCTTACTGTTTCCAAGGCAGAATGATATCCTGGCACCTGTAAGGTTGTATGCCTTTGAAAGTGAGTTGAACTCAACTCCCACTTCCTTTGCACCCTCAAAGCAGAGGAATGATGTGCCCTTAAATCCTTCAAATGTTATCTCTGAGTAAGCATTGTCATGGATAACGATGACATTATACTTCTTAGCCCAGGCAATGAGTTTAGGATAAAACTCAGGTCTTACAGATGCAGACACAGGATTTGCGGGATATGATACGATTATGGCCTTTGCTTTATATGCCAGCTCCTCAGGTATGCTGTCAAGGTCAAGCTCATAGTCATTTTCTTCCTTGAGCTGATAATATTCTATCTTTGCCCCTGAAAGATAGGGTCCGATCTCAAATATGGGATAGCAGGGTGTGGGAACAAGGCATATATCGCCAGGATTGAATAATACAAGTCCTATATGGGCAAGTCCTTCCTGTGAACCGCTTACGGACATTATTTCGTCCTTTTCAAGATCGACATTATAACGGCGTTTATACCATCCCTGCACAGCTTCTGTGAGTTCAGGCATATCTGCTATGGCATATTTGAATTTCTCGGGATCCTTTGCTGCTTCCATAAGAGCTTTCATGGAAGATTCCTCAGGCTTAAAGTCCGGTGTACCTACAGAAAAATCATATACCTTTCTGCCCTCGCTTATAAGCTTCATTTTCTTCTCATTAAGGACAGAAAAAATACCGTCTTTAAAATGACCCATTCTGTCAGCAAAATTTATATCCATTGAAAATAACCTCCCTTTTTTGTGTTTCATTTAATAAATATTCTACCACGAATGTTCATAAAAAAACAGAACATTTTGAAAAAAAGGATAGTTTATTTCAATAAATAAACTTTTTAATGGATATTTTGCTAAAATATCATACACCACTTTTCAGCGTGATAATGACAAGTTCCGGCGGGTCATTTACCCTCAGAGGTATGATGCTGTTTCCAAGACCTCTGCTTACGATCATGGAAGTACCGCCATTTTCGTAAAGCCCCTCTGTATATTTAGGGAAAAATCCCTGATTTGGTGCCGCAAGTCCTCCTATGAATGGTATGCGTACCTGTCCTCCATGGGCGTGGCCGCTCAATACCAGGTCAACTCCGGTCTGGATGTACATGCCAAACAGCTCCGGCCTATGGGATAAAAGAATGTTATAGCTGTCACCCTTTAAACCAGTTATAGTATCATACATTTCATCAGAAGAATATCCAAATGCCGGATCATCCACTCCAATGATGTTTATATATGAACCATCTATCTCTATACTTTGATTTTTGTTTCGTAATACATTTACGCCATTTTCAACGAGTTTTTCCTCAAGTTCTGAGTACTCACTTACCCTGCTTTCATGGTTTCCTGTGACATAATATATGGGTATCTCTCCTCCAAGGCCCTCTACAAGTTCAACCGCCTTTTCCACGTCTGTCCTCCTAGAATCTATCATATCACCGGTTATTACTATTATGTCAGGGTCTGCTTCCCTTATTTTTTCAATCAGTTTACTCTGGCCTTCTCCAAATTCAGCATTGTGAAGGTCAGATATATGGGCTATTTTAAATCCATTGAATGCCGATGGGATGTTTTCGCTGTCAACGGTTATATATGTTGTCCCTATATGAGTATTGCCAATATAGAGAAGCACTGTCGCTGCAGCTGCAACAGCCGCTCCGATACATTTTGTTCTGAAAGATATCTTTTTTAGCAATGATTTCCCTCCTGTCTGCTACAAGTATAGCCTACACAGGAATAAACATCCATTAAATTTTTCAGAACATTTATTTAATTTTCCAGTTCCTTTATCCAGTAGCCATCTCGGCCGCTTTCATTTACAGTTAAAAAGTCGTAATACCCATTTTTTTCAGCGGTAGTCCTCTGGTCCTCACTGCCAGGAACACCTATGTAATATTTATCCTTATTTTTTCCAGCAATTATATGGTTACCATTCCTAGCTCCATTTTTAACAAATGCTTTCCTTAACTCAATTATGGCCGATGGAATAAAATACATTTCTCTATAGTCCGCCTTGACCCACAATGTTCCACCGCCAACATTCAGCTTTTCATTCTGTTTGAACAGCATTTCCTGTTCTGATACCACATCTTTTTCCTCTTTAACTCCATTATTCTTATTGGATACCACATCTTTACTATTTTCTTTACCATCCTTAACTGCAGCCACTGTTATTTTTTCAGTCCAGCTCTTTTTACCGTAGTTTTGCTCTTTTTTTGTTGAAGTTTCAGTGCTTTCTCTGTTTTCTTTTTCAGCTGTTTCGCCCAATATTACGGATTTATCTATGATCCCCATTTCATCAAGCATATCCAGTTCATGCCTGAATTTTTCGGCTATCATTCTAAAGGTGTCATGGGGAGATATCTTATCTTCAATGGCTGCTTCTGCCGCCTGAAGCTCTCTAGTGTCATCAGCACTTTCCAGCGGGATGTCCTCTGTCTCATTATTTTCACTTACTTCAGTGTTTACAATTTTTTCAATTTTTTCATCCTCGTTATTTACCTCAGATATAATATCTTCATTTTTATCTTCATACTTTTCAGGTTTCTCAGCAGTCTGTTCAGTTTCCATATTTTTTTCAAATTCCAGAATTTTGTTCTCCATTTCATCTGCCGTTAAATCACTGCTTTTCTTATTATTTATAATTACCGGTTTTTCTTCTCCGTAAATTTCAAGGTTTTTAAGCCAGACTATTTTGTGGGAAACAAATCCTTCAAGCACTGACCTTGCCGGGCCATCTATTCTGTTCCATACAGCCGCAGTATTTATATCTTCAACGGCTACGCCGCTTCCAAACATATCATCAGGATCAAATGAAGTCTCTAAAACTGCATTCGTACCTTTCATCTCAAGATTTCCGGCCGGTATAGCCAATGAACCTTTTATCCCAGCTGATATAAGGTAAAGTGTTCTTTCTTTCTCTTTAAGGCGTCCCATTCCTCCCACATAGGCATATAGTCTGCCCTTTCCGTTGATTATTTCGATGTCACAGCTTCCGTTGATGTTTTCACTTAATCCTTCATTGATACCATTAAGTAAAATAAAAATTCTGTTGTATTTCCTTTTGAGCATATTTATCCCTCCTTACTGGAATATATGCGACAATTGGATTTTTATAACAAAAAAACCGCGGCCATTAAGGCCGCCGCATATTTGATCTTTATTTATAATATTCAACTGCTGACTTGAACATGCCAATGTCATAATTTCCAGGTACGTTCTTATAAAGTCCCTCATTCCATCTTTCTGAATGTCCCATCTTACCGATGACCCTTCCATCAGGAGATGTGATGCCCTCAATGGCAAAGGCTGAATTATTGGGATTATATCTAATATCATCAGTAGGGTCACCGTTAAGGTCAACATACTGTGTTGCTATCTGTCCGTTTTTAGCAAGTTCCATGATAACTTCATCAGAAGCAAGGAATCTTCCTTCACCATGGGAGATAGGTACATTATATACCTCATCTACTTTTGTTTTCATAAGCCAGGGTGACTTATTTGACGCTATCCTTGTCCTTACTATTTTGGACTGATGTCTGCCTATGGTATTAAATGTAAGTGTAGGACAGTTTTCATCAGTATCGATTATTTTTCCATAGGGAACAAGTCCAAGCTTGATGAGAGCCTGGAAGCCGTTGCATATACCGCACATAAGTCCGTCTCTTTCTTCGAGGAGCTTTGTAACTTCCTCCTTTATGGCACCGTTTCTGAAAAATGCAGTTATGAATTTTCCAGATCCGTCGGGCTCATCACCACCGGAAAATCCTCCGGGAATGAATATTATCTGTGACTGCTTTATCTCATCAGCGAACTTTCTCACTGATTCTGTTATTCCCTGGGGAGTAAGGTTATTTACTACGAATATTTCTGCCTCAGCTCCTGCTCTTTCAACTGCCCTTGCTGAATCATATTCGCAGTTTGTTCCAGGAAATACGGGTATAAGCACTTTGGGCTTAGCTGCCTTTATGACAGGCATGGGATAAGATGATGCTTTATACTCAAACTTCTGGATTTTCTTGTTTTCAGAAGGTATATTGCAGGGATATACGCTCTCAAGTTTATCCTCATAATCCTGAATAAGGTTCTTAAGAAGCACTGTGTCACATTTATAATCGATCTCTTCTTCTGTAGTTGTATAACCAAGCTTGATTCCGATATCTGTATCATCCTTGAGCTCAAGGACAAATGCTCCATAATTATACTCAAAAATAAGGTTCTTAGGAACTATGCTTTCAAATCTAAAGCCTATCATATTTCCCATGGCCATTTTAAGTATGGCCTCAGCTGCACCGCCAAAACCAAGGGCATAGGCTGCATTTACCTTTCCTTCAGAAATAAGTGCGCTTACATCATCATATACCTTAAGAAGCGATTCAGTAACAGGGAGTCCATGCTCATCCGTATCAGGTTTTACAAGTACGACCTTTCTTCCAGCTTCTTTAAACTCATTGGATATGATATATTTTATATCGCTTGTTGTTACAGCAAATGATATCAGTGTGGGCGGAACATGAATGTGTTCAAATGTACCACTCATTGAGTCCTTGCCGCCAATGGCAGCGATTCCAAGGTCTTTCTGTGCCTTATATGCACCAAGAAGAGATGCAAATGGTTTGCCCCATTTTTCGGGGTCTTCTCCAAGTCTTTCAAAGTATTCCTGGAAGCTTAAATATACATCCTTAAATTTAGCACCGCAGGCAATGAGCTTTGAAACGGACTCAACTACAGCAAGATAAGCTCCATGGTAAGGGCTTTTTTCAGATATATAAGGGTTGAATCCCCAGCTCATAAGTGAGCAGGTAGTTGTTTCACCATCAAGTACAGGTATCTTCTGTACCATTGCCTGTACAGGAGTCATCTGATATTTGCCTCCAAAGGGCATTAGTACTCCACCGGCACCTATGGTAGAATCAAATCTTTCTGAAAGTCCTCTTTTTGAACAAATATTGAGATTTTTCGCGAGGGATTGATATATCTCAGGGAATGCCCCTGCCGTATCCTTTTCCCATTCAACGGGAGCTGTATTTTTAACTGTTGTATGTTTTTCTGCTCCGTTTGTATCAAGAAATTCTCTTGATATATTTACAATATTTTTTCCGTTCCACTTGATTATAAGTCTGGGATTTTCTTTAACTTCAGCCACGACTGAAGCCTCAAGATTTTCAGCTTCGGCAAGTGAAAGGAATTTTTCTACATCTTCTTTAGCTACTACAACAGCCATTCTTTCCTGAGACTCACTTATGGCAAGTTCAGTACCGTCAAGGCCTTCGTATTTTTTAAGGACAGCATTGAGGTTTATTTCAAGGCCGTCTGCAAGTTCTCCGATGGCAACGGATACGCCGCCGGCACCAAAGTCATTGCAGCGTTTGATCATACGGGCTGCATCAGGATTTCTGAAAAGTCTCTGAAGTTTTCTTTCCTCAGGAGCATTTCCCTTCTGTACCTCTGCTCCGCAGCTTTCAAGGGAATTTACATCATGTGCCTTTGATGATCCTGTGGCTCCGCCACAGCCATCACGGCCTGTCCTTCCTCCTAAAAGAATAACTATATCACTGTCTACAGGTCTTTCCCTTCTTACGTTCTCAATGGGAGCGGCAGCTATAACAGCTCCAACTTCCATCCTCTTAGCCACATATCCAGGATGGTATATCTCATCAACAATACCAGTGGCAAGACCTATCTGGTTTCCATATGAGGAATATCCAGCAGCAGCCGTTGTAACGATCTTACGCTGAGGGAGCTTTCCTTCTATCGTCTCATTGACAGGTTTAAGGGGATCTCCTGCACCAGTGAGCCTCATGGCACCATAAACATATGAACGGCCTGAAAGAGGGTCTCTTATGGCGCCTCCGATACATGTTGCAGCTCCACCAAAGGGCTCTATTTCAGTAGGATGGTTATGGGTCTCATTCTTGAACATAAGCAGCCATTTTTCTGTTTTGCCGTCAACATTAACGTCCATCTTTATGGAGCAGGCATTTATCTCCTCGGATTTATCCAGTTTATCAAGTTTTCCTTCTTTTCCAAGGACCTTAACAGCCACTGTGGCTATATCCATAAGACATACAGGCTTTTTATCGCCTATGGCCTCTCTGTCTGACATATATTCATCATAGGCAGCCTTTACCAGCTGATCCTCGAATTCGACACTGTCTATGGTCGTAAGGAATGTTGTATGTCTGCAGTGGTCTGACCAGTATGTATCTATTACCTTTATTTCAGTTATTGTGGGATTTCTTTTTTCTCCCTTGAAATAATCCTGTACAAAAGCTATATCTCCAAAGTCCATGGCAAGACCATTATCAGCTATGAACTTTTTAAGTCCATCCTCATCAAGATCATTGAACCCATCAAGTACAGCTACTTCTGTAGGAATATCATATTTTATGGCAAGGGTATCGGGCTTTTCAATGGCTGCCTCCCTGGCTTCCACGGGGTTGATGACATATTTCTTTATTTTTTCGATATCATCCTTACTGATGTCTCCATAAAGAGCATATATCTTCATGGTCTTTATGAGAGGCTTTTCCTTCTGTGATATTATCTGTATGCACTGGGCAGCTGAATCAGCCCTTTGGTCGAACTGTCCGGGAAGATATTCCACCGCAAAAACCACAGCATTGCCAAAGTCCATATTTTCATAGATATTATCAAGCTGAGGTTCGGAAAATACAGTTTTTTTGCAGTAATCAAAAAGATCTGCATCAATATTTTCCGCATCATAGCAGTTTACTATCCTTACATCTTCAATGGAATCTATCCCAAGAAAAGTCTTTATATCACTTAAAAGAGACTTTGCCTCATTGGCAAGCTCTTTTTTCTTCTCCACATATATTCTGTATACCATAGCGAATCCTCACTTTCTCATAAGTGCACGTCTGCCTATGTCTTTTCTGCAGAAACCATTATCAAACTTAACTCTGTCCGTAAGAGCATAAGCTTTGTCAATGGCTTCTTTAAGAGTATCACCAGTTGCGGTAACACCAAGGACACGTCCTCCTGATGAAAGGAGCTTATCTCCGTCTTTTTTAGCTCCCGCAACATATATGACCTCATCCTCCTTTGTTTCGGGAAGTACGATTTCATATCCGCTCTCATATTTTACTGGATATCCCTTTGAAGCAAGGATGACACAGCAGGCACTCTTATCACTGAATTTAACTTCAGTCTCAGCAAGTTTACCATTTGTCACTGCCTGCATTATCGTAAGAAGGTCACTCTCAAGAAGTGGAAGGACTACCTGGGTCTCAGGGTCACCGAAACGGCAGTTATATTCTATTACCTTGGGGCCGTCCTCTGTTATCATAAGTCCAAAATAGAGACATCCTTTGAATGTCCTGCCTTCAGCATTCATGGCCTTGATGGTAGGGATAAATATTTTTTCCATGCATTCATCGGCTACTTCCTTTGTATAGTAAGGATTTGGAGCTACAGTTCCCATTCCTCCGGTATTAAGTCCTTCATCATTGTCAAGGGCACGTTTATGATCCATGGATGATATCATGGGAACGACAACATTTCCATCGGTAAATGAAAGTACCGATACTTCGGGACCTGTTAAAAATTCCTCGATAACTATCCTTGTTCCACTTTTGCCAAATACCATATCTTCCATCATGGAATGAACGGCAGCAAATGCTTCTTCTTTATTCTGGGCGATTATTACTCCCTTTCCAAGGGCAAGTCCGTCTGCCTTTATTACTGTGGGATATTTGCAGTCTTCAAGATATTTCATAGCATCTTCAGCATTATCAAAAACTTCATAGGCTGCTGTAGGTATGCCGTATTTCTTCATAAGATTTTTTGAGAATATCTTGCTGCCTTCGATAATGGCAGCCTTAGCCTCGGGTCCAAAACAGGGTATGCCTGCTTCCTGAAGGCTGTCTACAGCTCCCAGAACAAGGGGATCATCAGGGGCAACGATGGCATAGTCTATTTTATTTTCCTTTGCGAATTCGGTTATTTTTTCTATATCCTTTGCTCCGATGTCAACGCAGACAGCATCAGCCGCTATTCCGCCGTTGCCAGGAAGAGCATATATTTCGCTTACATTCTTGTTTTCTTTTATTTTTTTAATTATGGCGTGTTCTCTTCCGCCACCGCCTACAACCATTATTTTCATATATCCTATCCTCCGTTATATCAGTGGTGGAACAGTCTCATTCCCGTAAATGCCATAGCGATACCGTATTTGTCACAGCAGTCGATAACTATATCATCACGCACTGAACCGCCCGGCTCTGCAATATAGTCTGTACCGCTCTTTCTTGCTCTTTCGATATTGTCATCAAAGGGGAAGAAAGCGTCGCTGGCAAGGGCTACACCCCTGATTTTTCCAAGGTATTCTTTCTTCTCTTCCTTTGTAAGGGGTTCGGGTTTATATTCAAAATATTTTTCCCAGTTTTCAAGAAGTTCGTCTCTGTCGTCTTCCGAGATATACTGGTCAATTACATTGTCCCTGTCAGGTCTTCCTATTGTTGATTTAAAAGGAAGTCCAAGGACTTTGTCATGCTGTCTTAAGTGCCATATATCAGCTTTATTTCCTGCAAGTCTTGTACAGTGTATCCTTGACTGCTGGCCAGCGCCTACTCCTATTGCCTGTCCGTCAACGGCAAAGCATACTGAATTTGACTGTGTATATTTAAGTGTTATAAGTGCAACTATAAGGTCCCTTACTGCACTTTCAGGTATTTCTTTATTTTTTGTAACTACGTTATTTAAAAGTTCTCTGTCGATTCTGAAGTTATTTCTCTTCTGTTCAAATGTTATTCCAAAAACCTGTTTTTTCTCTATTTCATCGGGAACATAGTCAGGGTCGATCTTTATTATATTGTATGAACCCTTTCTCTTTGATTTAAGAATTTCAAGAGCTTCATCGGTATATCCGGGAGCAATGATTCCATCAGATACCTCTCTTTTGATTATAGATGCAGTGACCTTATCGCAGACATCACTGAGAGCTATGAAATCACCAAATGATGACATCCTGTCTGTTCCTCTTGCTCTGGCATAGGCACAGGCAAGGGGTGAATCGTCAAGGCCTTCAATATCGTCTACAAAGCAGGCTTTTTTGAGCTTATCGCTCATTTTGATTCCAACTGCAGCGGATGTGGGACTGACATGCTTGAAAGATGCAGCAGCACATACTCCAAGAGCTTCCTTTATCTCCTTTACCAGCTGCCAGCTGTTGAACGCATCAAGAAAGTTGATATAACCGGGTTTGCCGTTCAATATCTCTATGGGGAGGTCTTTTCCGCCTTCCATATATATCCTTGAAGGTTTCTGATTTGGATTGCATCCGTATTTAAGCTCAAATTCTTTCATAATCGTTCTCCTTTTTTATGACACATTACATAAGGTTTTTATTATACATTACGCTTTGAACAGCTCCATCGCCCAGATCTATATATCTGACATAAAGTGAGATTTTATTATCATTATTGAGATTATTCCATAAGTTTTCAGCAAACTCATCTATATCATTTGGTATCTCCACCCTTTCAGGCTCACCCTGGAA
>JABLTR010034484.1_pt1 | contig 16604 bp, 14 predicted proteins | sample 7160071 | NCBI WGS metagenome assembly JABLTR01 (sample SAMN14651230, study PRJNA627086) | human gut metagenome | isolation source: feces | host: Homo sapiens
GGAACCCGACACTTGAGCTTCCCGAACTATGGCATCGTCTCAGGAAACAAGGGTATACACGCTGTCTTGAAAGTCTTTACAGGGTTATGAAAAAACTAGGAATGCTTCCGATAAAGTCCTCAGCATCATATTTAGACGAGCAGCCGGCAAGTGTAAGCGTGAAAATGACAACCGCAAAAAGTATCAAAACGTGCCTTTTCATAAACTCTACCACCCCATGACATTCTGATTTTTTCGATTATATCATATCGCAGTCATACCTGTCAAGATAAAACAAAAAAAGCCCGCAGAAGTCTGCGAGCTTTTTGGTGGGAGAAGGTGGATTCGAACCACCGAAGCTAGAAGCAACAGATTTACAGTCTGCCCCCTTTGGCCACTCGGGAATTCTCCCATATGAATGAAAACAAAATAATGGAGCTGGTGGACGGACTCGAACCCCCGACCTGCTGATTACAAATCAGCTGCTCTACCAACTGAGCTACACCAGCTTGTATTGCTTGATCTGTCGAACTGACGATATCTATTATATCATATCTCCAAGCACTTGTCAAGCACTTTTTATTTTGTTTTCATTTTTTTTAATAAAGTGGTCGAGGCGACAGGACTTGAACCTGCGGCATCTTGGTCCCAAACCAAGCACTCTACCAAACTGAGTTACGCCTCGTAGTTGACGTTGCACACGGTGGGGAAAAGTCTCCAGCCACGGAAAAGTTCCAAGCTTTGTGTGCCTTGAGCTTCATAGATGTTTCTGTGAAGCATTTGTCTGCGTCATCAGACAGCTTAATTATTATACTCCCCAATGCCCGTTTTGTCAATAGGTTTTTTATCACTTTGTATACTTGCACAATTATGCCCTGCTTAAAAGCGACACAAATGTCATACTTCAACAAATTATACCGTGATATCATACGAAAACATCAAAAATAATGTCCATAAAAGAGCCTTTTTTAAAAGAATGGTATAATTTGATGATATTTTGGTGAAACCTGTTGATTTTTAAAATGGTTTGTGTTATCATTATATTTAACAGATAATATTCGGGAGGAAAGTAAAAATGAAAACAAAGGAATGTCCTTTTTGCCATAAGGAAATATCCGAAGAAGCAATACTCTGTAAGTATTGCCATAACCTGCTTATAGACGAAAGCACGCCTGTTACGGAAGACAGCAAGCAGGAGGAGCAGAATTTCACCTCTGCTGACGATGCTGACAGAACAAGAGTGTTCACAAAGCAGGAGGCACAGGAGTATGAAGAGAAAACAAGAGCCTTTACCGTGCCTAAACAGCCGGAAGAGCCTACAGAGTTTTTCTCCACACCAATAGCTGATAGCCATGATAATAATGACGGCTATGAGAATCATCAGGATAATTATGATAATGGCGGTTATTCTGACGATGAAAACGATTATTCCGATGATGATACAGAGGATAACGATGACGCTTCCAGAAAGAAGCTCTTTGCAATTACTGCCACTATCACAGTGGGTATACTTGTGGTGGTCATTCTTGCTATAGTTGCAGGCTATAAGATCTTCGGCTTTGGCGGAACAAATAATAAGACCACTACTACTACAAAGCCAAAAACAGCTGTTGCCGCTGATGACGACAGTAAGGGAGGCGTGTTCGTCGATACCGAGAGCAGTGCAGTTTCTACTGACACAAATACCACTACCTCACAGTCGGCTGACGAAAGCTCAACACCAGCCACCGAAACCTCTGCACCTGATACAGAAACAACGACAACTACCACAACAACTGCCTCAGATACAGAAACTACAACAACTACATCAGCCGAGAGCGGAGATTCTGCAAAGGCTGTCGCCGCTATCACAGCTCAGATAGACGGCAAGGTGTCTTCATATGAATACAGAACTGAGGACGCAGGCTTCATGTACTATTACGTCTTTACAGAAGACGGTCATGGCTACAGCGCCGCATATAATAAGGCAGACGGCTCGGTTGTACTTGTACAGAGCTACTGATTTTAAATAGAATATCACCGATTTTACAAAGTGCGTTTTCCTTGTGAGAACGCACTTTTTTGTTTATACAAACGTATTTTACATTGTGCATAGCAGTGTAAAGCCCGTTTTTGTGTGTAAATTCCTTTGCAAACATCTTACAATGACTTTACTTTACTTCGGTTACTGATTTTACAATGCTGATGTATCATAAGTATATCACCTGAATAGAAATAACATGAAGACCTGCACACAGGGTGCAGAGAGAAAAGGTGCAAATCAAAAAGCCCAAAGGGCAAGTATAAGAAAGAGGTTTTATATCATGAAAACAAGAACATCAAAACTGGCAGCGATCTTTACATCAGTTGCACTTGCAGCCACAATGCTCGCAAGCTGCGGAGGAAGCTCAGATAAGATCACAGTTATCTCCCGTGAGGACGGCTCAGGAACAAGAGGCGCATTCATCGAGCTGACAGGTATCGAGGAAAAAGACTCTAACGGCAACAAGACCGATAACACAAAGAAAGACGCCCTTATCTGTAAGTCAACAGACGTTGTGCTTACTCAGGTGTCAGGAGATAAGAACGCTATCGGCTACATTTCATTCGGCTCACTGAACGATACAGTAAAGGCTCTTAAAGTAGAGGGTGTTGAGCCTTCTACGGCAACTATCGAAAGCGGTGATTATAAAATAGTAAGACCTTTCAATATCGCTGTTAAAGACGGACTGTCAGACGCCGCTCAGGACTTTGAGAACTATATCCTCAGCTCAGATGGTCAGGATATCATCGAAAAGGCAGGCTATATAAAGATCGACAAGAGCGCAGCAGCTTACGCTTCAAACAACGCTTCCGGTAAGGTAGTAGTCAGCGGTTCATCATCAGTAACACCGGTTATGGAAAAGCTTGCAGAAGCATATCAGAAGGCAAATACAAACGTAACAGTAGACGTTCAGCAGTCAGACTCCTCAACAGGTATCAAGGATGCTATCAACGGCACATCTGATATCGGTATGGCTTCAAGAGATATCTCAGACGACGAGCTTTCACAGGGTATCAAGTCTGTAACTATCGCTCAGGACGCTATCGCAGTTATCGTAAATAAGGATAACGCAGTTGAAGATATCACAATGGACGAGATAAAGGCTATCTATACAGGCTCAAAGACAACATGGTCTGACGAAAGCAAATAAGCTATCAAGTTAATTCTCCATAAAGATTTGCACAAGACAAAACTTTGGGCGGCACAGCAAATTGTCGCCCCATTTGTCTGAGCAAAAAAACAAGTGAAAAATTTTCAGAGGTGATAATTACGTTGACGGAAAACACAGCGGTGGCAGCGACTACAGCCGCTCAGAAGCCAACAGCAAAACAAAGTTCCCACCTGCTTGAGAAAGCGATGAAAGCATTGTTTTTCCTTTGCGCCTGCGTTTCAGTTGCGGCAGTAATAGTAATATGTATCTTCATGTTCGCTAAAGGCTGTCCTGCAATCGCCAAAATAGGCGTGGGGAACTTCCTCTTCGGAACAGACTGGAGTCCTAGAAACGTCCCTGCTTCATATGGTATCTTCCCTATGATAGTCGGCTCTCTCTACTGTACCGCAGGAGCAATAATAATCGGTGTGCCGATCGGACTTTTAACAGCGATATTTATGGCAAAGTTCTGTCCTAAAAAGCTTTTCAAGTGGCTCATGCCTCCGATAAATCTTCTTGCAGGCATACCGTCCATTGTATACGGCTTTTTCGGCATGGTAGTTGTAGTTCCTATTATAAGAAACCTTTTCGGTGGAACAGGAAACAGCGTGCTTACAGTTTCCATTATCCTCGGTATCATGATACTTCCTACTATCGTGGGCATGAGCGTGAGCGCACTTAAAGCCGTTCCTGACAGTTACTATGAGGGCGCAGTCGCCCTTGGCGCAACACACGAAAGAGCAGTGGCAACAGTCGTTTTCCCTGCCGCAAAGTCAGGCATACTGGCAAGCGTTATCCTTGCAGTGGGCAGAGCAATAGGCGAAACAATGGCAGTTATCATGATAGCAGGAAACTCCACTATCATTCCACACTCCCTCATGGACAGCGTCCGTACCCTCACAGGCAATATCGTAATCGAAATGAGCTATGCCGAAGGACTTCACTATGACGCTCTTATCGGAACAGGCGTTGTGCTGTTCGTGTTCATTCTTCTTCTGAACCTTTGCTTTAACCTTGTCACAAACAGAAAGGATAAAGGGTGATAAAAATGTCAGACAGAATGAAAACCTATAAAACACACCCCATGTCATTGGTGTTCAATATCCTAACCAAAATAGCAGTCGTGCTTACTATAAGCGTGTTCGTTCTTATCGTGGGCTATGTGGTGATAAAGGGCGTTCCTTATCTGAAACCGTCCCTCTTCGCAAAGACCTATACCACTGAGAACGTGTCAATGCTCCCCGCTATCGTGAACACCTTTGAAATGCTTCTGGTGTCCTTGGCAATAGCCGCACCTCTGGGCATATTCTGCGCAATATATCTCGTTGAGTATGCAAAGAAAGGCAATAAATTCGTCAGAGTCATAAGACTTACTACAGAAACACTTTCAGGTATCCCGTCTATAGTCTACGGACTTTTCGGAAATATGTTCTTTGTGCTTGCCCTTAACTGGAAGCTCTCAATGCTCTCAGGCGCTTGCACATTGGCGATAATGGTGCTTCCGCTCGTGATCCGTTCTACCGAAGAGGCTCTCAAATCTGTCGATGACAGCTTCCGTGAGGGCAGCTACGGACTTGGCGCAGGAAAGCTCAGAACCATCTTCGTTATCGTTCTGCCTCCTGCCATAAGCGGTATCCTCTCAGGCGTTATCCTTGCAATGGGAAGAATTTTCGGCGAAACAGCCGCCCTTATCTATACCGCGGGAACTATCGCCAAGTATGCAGGCCTTACAGACTCAGGACGTACCCTTTCTATCCATATGTATTCACTTTCAAACGAGGGACTTTATATGAATGAAGCAAGCGCTACAGCAGTTGTCCTGCTGGCAGTTGTACTTCTTCTTAACGGACTTGCGTCCCTTGTTGCCAGAAAGCTTTCCAAAGGAGGAAACTAATAAATGACACAGCCAAAACTGCAGGTGAAAAACTGCGATCTCTTTTATGGAGATTTTCAGGCTCTCAAAAATATAAACTTGTCCATAGCCGAAAAGGAGATAACCGCATTCATAGGCCCTTCAGGCTGCGGAAAATCTACTCTTCTTAAGTCCCTCAACCGTATGAACGACCTTGTAGAGGGCTGTAAGATAACAGGCGATTTTACCCTTGACGGGGAGAATATCTATAAAGATATGGAAATAACCGAGCTTAGAAAGCGTGTGGGAATGGTTTTCCAGAAACCAAACCTCTTCCCGATGTCTATTTACGATAATATCGCATACGGCCCAAGAACTCACGGCATAAAGAAAAAAGCCGACCTTGACGAGATAGTCGAAACAACTCTCCGTCAGGCTTCCGTGTGGGACGAAACAAAGGACAGACTTAAAAAATCAGCCCTGGGTATGTCAGGCGGACAGCAGCAGCGTATCTGTATCGCAAGAGCACTCGCCGTAAAGCCGGAGGTGCTTCTTATGGACGAGCCTACATCAGCCCTTGACCCTATCTCCACTATCAAAATAGAGGAGCTTGCCACAGAGCTTAAAAAGAATTACACTATCGTTATCGTCACCCATAATATGCAGCAGGCGACCCGTATATCCGATAAAACAGCTTTCTTCCTCCATGGCGAGATAGTCGAGTTCGACGAAACTCAGCGTATCTTCTCCAATCCTAAGGAACAGAAAACTCTCGAGTATATCACAGGACGTTTCGGATAAACGCTTTGGAAATATAGGTGAAAGGAAGAAATATCTATGCGTGCGAATTTTGACAATAAGCTCAGCGAGCTTAACAAAAAGCTGCTTTCTATGGCAGCAATGACAGAGCAGATAATCGCAATGTCAATAAAATCTCTTGAAGAGCAGGATACAAAGCTTGCCCGTGAAACGGTGGAGTTTGACGCCAAGATAAACGAGGCGGAGCGTGAGGTAGAGAGGATCTGTCTTAACCTGCTCTTGCAGCAGCAGCCTGTTTTTGCCGAGGATCTCAGACGTGTGTCCGCTGCACTTAAAATGATAACTGATATCGAGCGTGTTGGCGATCAGTCAGCAGATATTGCAGATCTGAATATCCAGCTTATAAAGAAAAAGCAGAAATGGGATCTTAGCGATATCAGTGAAATGGCAAGAGCCGCCACACAAATGGTGAACGACGCTATCGACGCCTATGTGAACGACGACGAGAACCTCGCCCGAAAGGTCATAAGCTCTGACGATAAAATAGACGAGCTTTTTGTAAAGACCAAGGATAAGATAATCGACGAGATAGCAGCCGATAAGGCAAACGGTGAAAAAGCCATAGATACCCTTATGGTGGCAAAATACTTCGAGCGTATCGGTGACCATGCGGTAAATATCGCAGAATGGGTGGTATTTTCCGTAACAGGCGTCCATAAAACAGAAAGGATCATGTAAAATATCATTATAAAAGGCGGAAATACCGCCTTTTTGCTCTTCTTGTACGATTTTACTCAGATTTTACTCAGCCTGATTTGTTATTTTACAATTATGTTGTATAATGTTCATTGTAAACATTGTAACAATAGTGTAAAATTATTATCAGGGAGTGTCAGTATGACGATTTTTAATGTTCTGACCCTTATAGGCGGTCTTGCAATGTTCCTTTACGGAATGAATGTAATGGGTAACGGGCTGGAAAAACTCGCAGGAGGAAAGCTTGAAAAAATATTTGAAAGGCTCACCTCAAACCCTATCAAGGCAATGTTGCTTGGACTTTCTGTAACAGCGGTCATTCAGTCCTCCTCAGCCACTACAGTAATGCTGGTGGGCTTTGTAAACGCAGGCATCATGAAGCTCCATTCCGCCATAGGCGTTATAATGGGCGCAAATATCGGTACTACCGTAACAGCGTGGATATTGTCTTTGTCAGGACTTAACGGCGACAGCTTTCTTATAAAAATGCTCAAGCCGTCCTCGTTCTCGCCTATCCTTGCGATAATAGGCGTCGCAATGCTGACGTTCTCCAAAAACGATAAGAAAAAGGATATCGCATCTATACTCGTAGGCTTTGCAGTGCTCATGTTCGGAATGGATTCAATGAGCGGTGCAGTCGCACCTCTTAAGGACGTTCCTGAGTTCGCAGAAGTGCTTCTCTGGTTCAAAAACCCTATTCTGGGCGTTCTTGCAGGCGCACTTCTTACCGCTATCATTCAGTCCTCATCTGCTTCCGTTGGTATCCTTCAGGCTCTCTCAGCCACAGGTGCAATAACATTCGGTTCTGCATTGCCGATAATACTCGGTCAGAATATAGGTACTTGCGTAACAGCACTGCTTTCATCAATAGGCACAAGCAAGAACGCAAAGCGTGTTGCAGTTGTCCACCTCTATTTTAATATAATAGGAACAGTGCTTTTCCTTACAGTTTTCTATCTGTTCAATGCCTTTATCGGCTTCTCGTTCGTTGACGGAGTTGTGGGCGCAAAGGAGATAGCTATTGTGCATACTATATTCAACCTGTCAACATCTATCGTGCTTCTGCCATTTATCAAAGTCCTTGAAAAGCTTGCCTACCTCACTGTCAAAGACAAAGAGGGGGAGGGAAATAAGGACAATATCGAAGAGCAGTTCAAGCTTCTTGACGAAAGATTTCTCCAGTCACCGTCTTTTGCAGTTGAAAAGTGCAGAGAGCTTACAAACCGCATGGGCGAGATAGCAAAAGAAAGCATAGACATGGCAATGAGCATCTGCGTTGATAAGTACGATAAGGAAAAGGCAGAACAGATAGCCGCAAATGAAGCCGCCGTTGACCTCTATGAGGATAGACTCGGCACATATCTTGTAAAGCTTTCGAGCCGAGATCTTTCTGCAAAGGATTCTCAGTCAGTTTCAACTATACTTCATGTTATAGGCGACTTTGAGCGTATCTCCGACCATGCCATGAATATGGTGTCCGTTGCCGAGGAAAAACAGCAGAAGGATCTGAATTTCACATCACAGGCAACAGCCGAAGTAAAAGTCATGTGCAGTGCCGTAAGAGATGTTTTGGATATCGCCATGGAGGCCTTTGAAAAGCACGATCTGGAGCTTGCCACAAGAGTCGAGCCGCTTGAGGAAGTGGTGGATAAGATAAGAACAAAGCTTAAAAACCGCCATGTAAAAAGGCTTCAGACAGGCGAGTGTACCATAGAAATGGGCTTTGTGTTCTCCGATCTGCTCACAAATTTGGAACGAGTTTCAGACCATTGCTCAAATATAGCGGTCTGCCTTATACAGGAAAATGACGAAAGCTTTGACGTCCACGAGTATGTTCAGATGCTTAAAAATTCAGGCGAGGGCTTTGACGGACAGGTCAAGCGCTACAGCGAGAAATACGCTCTGCCTGCTAAAGAGTTTTAACGAAAAGGGGTAAGATCTATGGCACTTATATATTGTGTAGAAGACGATGACGGAATAAGAGAGCTTATATCCTGCGCACTTAAATCAGGCGGATATGAGGTGAAAGCATTTCCAAAAGCAAAACCGTTTTATGAAGAGATAAGAAACAAAGAGCCTTCGCTGGTGCTTCTTGACATAATGCTTCCTGACGAGGACGGATATTCTATACTTTCAAAGCTAAAAAAAGACAGCCACACTCAGGACGTCCCTGTTATAATGCTTACCGCAAAATCAAGCGAGCTTGATAAGGTGTCAGGTCTTGAAATGGGCGCAGACGACTATATAACAAAGCCGTTCGGCGTAATGGAACTGCTTTCAAGAATAAAAGCCGTTTTAAGACGTGCAGGCAAGCAGAATGCCGAAGCTGACGTAATAGAAGAACAGGGTGTATCCCTTGACGCTTCAAGACGTATCTGTACATATAACGGTCAGGAGGTCGTTTTGACATATAAGGAGTTTGAGCTTTTGATGTATCTCATGCGCCATAAGTCCATAGCCGTGAGCCGTGATAAGCTTATGGAAATGGTCTGGGGCTATGAGTTTGCAGGGGAAACAAGAACTGTTGATATGCACATCAAGACCCTTAGACAAAAGCTTGAAGCCGCAGGCTGTACGGATCTTATCAAAACAGTCCGTGGCATAGGCTACAAAATATAAAAATTTTCAGATAAGGAGGAACAGCATATGCAGAAAAAACTCTATAAAGTCATGACGATACTTGTTTCATGTACAGTGCTGTTTTTCCTTTTAGTAGCAGGCTCTCTTGGATATTCTACCTATCAGCGTTTCACTAAAAATGAGCTTAAATCCGCTGCAAAGCTCGTTGCCGCAGGAAACAATAAACCCTCAGAAATGGCTGATATTTTGGAAAGATCGGTAGAATATGATGTCCGTGTCACCTTCATCGACGCACAGGGCAATGTAAAATATGACTCTGAAGCAGATCCCGCCAAAATGGAAAACCACTCAGACCGTGAAGAGTTCAAAGAGGCTATGGCAGATGGCGAGGGCGAATCCACAAGATTTTCCAAAACCCTTGGATATACTACATATTATTATGCCATAAAGTATAACGGCGGTGTGCTGAGATTTTCTACAGATAAGGAAAACCTTGCAGGGGTGTTCCTTGCAGTGATACCAATGCTTGTGGTGTTCGCAGGAGGAATAATCTTTATCACCACCATAATCTCCATAAAGCTTTCAGAAAGCATGATAAAGCCGATAAATTCCCTTGTAAAACAGCTTGATCTGAGGAACGAGAATATCGGTCAGTTTGAAACGCCTTATGAAGAACTTGAACCTATCATAAAAAATGCGGACGTCCTTATGGGACGAATACATAAGAACATGAATAAAATAAAGGCTGAGAGAGAAAAAATATCTCTTATCACCGAAAATATGGTTGAGGGCATGATACTTCTTGACGAGGACATGACAGTGCTTTCGGTAAATAAGAGTGCCTTGAAAATTCTCGGCAACAGCTTTGATCCTACGGAGCATACCAAGATAGACCATATGACCAACGATCAGCAGATAATAGGTCTGCTTGAAGAAGCCAAGGAAAGCGGTGCAGCAAACGGTATCATCACAGAAAAAAGCCGTTTTTACCGTACCTTTGCAAATAAGGTCTACAGCGAAAATACCCTTGATTTTGGTATCATAATCTTCTTTGTTGACGTAACAGAGGAGATACAAAGCGAGCAGATACGCCGTGACTTCTCAGCCAACGTATCTCACGAGCTTAAAACTCCGCTTACCACCATAAAAGGCTTTGGCGAGCTTCTTGAAAACGGCATTTTCACCAAGGAAGAGGACGTCAAAAAATACGGCGGTATGATATATCGTGAAAGCGAAAGACTTTTGTATCTTATAAACGATATTATCAGGCTTTCCCAGATAGAGGAGCAGGAACACGTTTTGTCTGATAAAATAGACCTGCTGAAAACCGCCCATGACGTAGAGGAGATACTCCGTCACAAGGCAGATAATAGAGAGGTCACAATGACCATTGAGGGCGAACCTGTCCGGATATACGGCAATCAGAGCTATATCACAGAGCTGTTTTTAAATCTCATGGACAACGCTATAAAGTACAATCATGAGGGCGGAAGCCTGAAGGTAACGGTCGGCATAGAGGACGGCAAAGCCGTGGCAGTGTTCAGCGACACAGGCATAGGCATATCCGACGAGCATCAAAGCCGAATATTTGAACGTTTTTACCGAGTTGATAAAAGCCGTTCAAAGCAGACAGGCGGCACAGGCTTGGGACTTTCTATAGTAAAGCACATAGTCGCATATCACAGCGGCGAAATACAGCTTGAAAGCGAGCTTGAAAAGGGAACTACCATAACAGTGAAACTGCCTTTTAACGAGCCTGAAACACAGCAGGCTGAGGAAACAGCGGTAACAGAATAATAACCACGCCGTTCTGACGAGAAGTCGGGACGGCGTTTTTGTCAGGTACACGGTATACAAATTATTAAGGGGAAGGGCGATAAAGAAAGGACAAAAAAACAAGCGGGCGACCAAAGGTCGCACCAGTATGTCGCAAAAGTGTTAAATCAACGGGCGAACGCTGTTCACCCCTACAAAAAAATCATCGCCGCAGGCGATACCATAATTCCTCATTCCTCACTTACAAAGGCGGTTGCATTTTTTCACTAAGTGTGCTATAATGACCTCAACAGACTTTATCTTATGGAGGTAACAAAATGTCAGAAGAAAACAAAAACGTTCAGGAAACCAAGGACGATAAAAAGGAAGGCAACGTCCTTGCAGGCTTCGTTCTCTACACAGACGCTAACATGGATTGGCTCAGATTTAAAAAGTTTCTGAAAGACGATTGGAACATCGTTCCGCAGGACGATGTAAAAGACAACGCTATGGTATTCAAGGTTGGCGATATGGTGGTCGCTTGCTCACTTATGCCTAATCCGGTTCCTAATAAGGAAGCTGAAAATGCGGCAAAGTATAACATTCTTTGGAAAGAGGGCGCAAACGAGGTCGCTAAGCATCAGGCTCATGTTATGCTCGCTGTAATGAATAAAACAAGCGCTGTTGAGCAGGCTATCCTCTTTGCAAAGGTGGCAAGCTCTCTGCTCAAGCTCGATAACGCTATCGGTATCTATAAAGATCCGACAGTTTATGAGAAGAATTTCTATGTGAACTTTGCTGAAACTATCAAAGACGGAGAGTATCCGATGCCTATTCTTATCTACACAGGTATGTATCTTGCTAAAACAGGTCTTTGCGCTTTCACATCAGGCATGAGATTTTTTGGATATGAGGAAATGGAGATAGTTGACTCTCCAAAACAGCCTAACGACCTGCTTGGATTTTTGCTTTCTATCTCCGAGTATGTGCTTTCTGAGGGCGTTGAGCTTAAAGACGGTGAAACTATCGGCTTCTCTGAGGAGCAAAAGCTCCCTATCACTCTGTCAGACGGCGTGAGCGTTCCGGGCAAGACCCTGAAAATAAAGTATTGATAAATACTATCAATGTTATTGCAGGGGAACGGTGCAATTTTTGCTATGCATAAATCCGACGTCCCGTTTGTGCTTGCCCTTTCAATTTGTAAAGAATAAATTTTCATATTATTCTAAGCCGTACAATTTGTGCGGCTTTTTTTGTGCATAACCGAAAAACTTTCCGCAGACCTCTGTTTTAATTGACTTTTAGCGTGTTCAGTGATATACTTAAATGTGTATCGCCTTTTGTCGGAATAAGCCGACAATGGCTGTTTTATCAATTTTTGTTAGGAGTTTTGTTGTGGTATTTGCAGATCTATTTTTCTTGTATTTTTTCCTGCCTGTGTGCCTGATATGCTATTTTATCACACGCAGTACAGCCATAAGAAATGCAGTGCTGGTGGTGTTTTCACTTATCTTTTACGCATGGGGCGAGCCTGTCTGGGTTAGTATCCTCATAGTTTCCTCCCTTGTGGACTACATAAATGGTCGGGTGATAGAAAAACACCCCGAAGGCTGGCAGGCAAAAGCGGCGCTTGCATGGTCGCTTGTCTTTAACCTTGGGGTGCTGTTCGGTTTCAAGTATACGGCGTTCTTTGTGGAAAATCTCAACAATTGGTTCGGTCTAGGCATACCGGTGCCTAATATCGTTTTGCCTATCGGTATCTCTTTCTATACGTTCCAGACTATTTCCTATACCGTCGATTGCTATTGGGGCAAGGTCAAGCCGCAGAAAAATTTCGGCAGATTTCTTTTGTATGTATCCATGTTCCCACAGCTCGTTGCAGGACCTATCGTAAGATACTCCGTTATCGGCGAGGAGATAAACGAAAGAAAGACCACCGCCAAGGATATCTCCGACGGCTTTTCAAGAATAATCCTCGGACTTGGCAAAAAGGTCATTATCGCAAATAATCTCAGCACCATTGTAACAGCCCTTTTCGGCTCTGCTTCAAACGGCTATGAAAATATAAAGACCCTCTCTGTGGCAGGCACATGGCTTGGCGCAATTCTTGTGGGACTGTGGTATTATTTTGACTTCTCAGGCTATTCAGATATTGCTATCGGTCTTGGCAGGATATTCGGCTTCCACTTTGATGAGAACTTTAAATATCCTTTTATCTGCAAAACTATCTCAGAGTTCTGGCAGAGGTGGCATATCTCCCTTAGCTCATTTTTCAGAGATTATGTGCTTTATCTCCCTATCTTCGGCAAAAGAAGAAAATACGGAGGACTTTTCCTTGTTTGGTTCTGCACAGGACTTTGGCACGGCGCAAGCTGGAACTTTGTTTTCTGGGGACTTTACTATGGAATGTTCATATTCTTTGAAATGCTCATAGGCAAAAAGCGCATGAAGAAAATGCCTGTACCCCTTGCACATATCTATACAAAGCTTGTTATTTTCATAGGCTTCGGAATATTCTATTTTGAGAACCTCGGCTCGCTGGGTACGTTTTTCAAGGCACTTGTTGGAGCAAATGGAAATAAGCTGACCGACACAGTTACACAGCACCTTTTCATGAACAATATCTGGCTTTTTGCAGTGGCAGTGCTTTTCACAATGCCTGTTATACCAAAGATCAAAGAAAAGGCGCTCTCTGCAAAGAGTACAGCTTATTTTATGCAGTCAGCAGGTATCCTATGCAATGCGGCGATACTTGTTCTCTCAAGCGTTCTGCTTGTGAACACAACAAACAATCCGTTCTTGTATTTCAGATTTTAGGCAGGTGAAAGAGTATGGCAAATAATAAAGATTTTGAAAAGGACTTCAAACTGCCTGATACAAAGGCTCTTTCAGAAGCCTATACAGAGTATCTTGACAGCGTTACTTTCGGTGGAAAGCCTATAGGAGAGGAAAAGAAAAAGCCTGAAGCTGTCAGCATGGCAAAAGTTGACGAAACGGAGAAAAGCTCCACTGTCCATGACGAGATAGTGGAAAAGATAGTCAGAAAAAACAAGGCTCTCAGCCACAGCATTTGGACGGACGAGCCTGTTTTGAAGCCAAAGAAAAGCGTATGGCTAAATACTGATGATGATAATGAAGAAGCATTGAAAAAAGTTGAGAAAAAAGCTGAAAAAGTTGAAAATTCTCAGCCTGTACAAAAAGCTCAGGAGAAAAATGCTGAGGAAAAGGCTTCTGATAATGAGATCATTATCCCATTTTCCAAAGAGAAAAATCACATAAACGGCACTAAAAAAGAGATCTCTGTGGCAGTTTCAGCAGACGGAACTGTGAAAAAGCTGCCGAATAAGAAGAATTTCGTGCTGAAGATACCTGACAGCTATTATAGGGAATATGACGTCGCGACACAGGATAAAGGCCCTGTTATCGCAGGAAAAAGGGTCGAGATAATCGACAAGAGAAGCCCTGAGAAAAAGCCTGAGAATGCTCAGAAGCCCAGCAGGGTAGAGGCGACAATAAATGTCAGAGTGCCTGTTCAGAAAGAGGAGGAGCCTGTCAGGAAAGCTGAAAAAAAGGCTGAGCCAAAATCTGAGCCGAAACCTGATCCTGTGGAAAAAGAAGAAAGCGACGCTAAGGCAGAGGAAGCTTACAGAAAAGGCATCGAAAAGGCAAAAAAACGTCGTGAGGAACGTGAAAAGGCTAAGAAAAACAATATTCATGAGCTGGAGTTTAATGTTATAAATTCTGTTGTTTGCCTGCTTATTGTTTTCGGCGTGTTTGCGGCACTGCTTGTGATGAAGCGTGAAAGCGGTTTTATACAGTCAGAAAACAGAAACCTTGCGACTTTTCCGAAATTTTCGCTGTCATCATATTTTGACGGTGACTTCACAAGCGGAATAACCGAATATTTTACCGACACTGTTCCAAACAGAGAAAAGCTTAAATCTTTCTGCTCTGATTTCACGAATATGCTTGGAATAAAGCTCAACGATACTGTTATAACTGGCGATTTCAAAACGGTGGAAAAAGAAGAGCTGGATCAGGATAAGATCGCAAAAACAACTACTGTGACGGCTTTTACAGGTTCGAGGACCACCACCACTGCGGATACAAAGACCACCGACACAAGCACAACTACGAAAAAATCAACGGAAAGCGAAAAGGTAGTTGACGTGCCTGACAATCTTGACGACGGTCAGTGGGAGGGTGACGTTATAGTATCCGGCAAGGGCGAAAACGTCCGTGCAGTGGGTGCATACTATGGCACGTTCGAGAACGGCGACAAGTATGCGAACACCATAAACAAATGGAAGGCTGACCTTGGGGACAGCGTGAACGTATACAATATGTCTATCCCGACTTCGGCGGCTTATTATATGCCGAACAATCTCAAGGACGCTGTTTCAGATCAGAAAGACAATATCGACAACATTGCCGCAGGTCTTAACGGAATAATCAACACTGATGTTTATGACGCTCTGGCTGAGCATACAAAGGAATATATCTACTCAAGAACGGATCACCACTGGCAGCCTTTGGGAGCATATTATGCGGCGCAGGTTTTTGCCGATCAGTCGGGAATAGATTTTCCGGACCTTGATACCTACGATAAATGGGAGATAGACGGCTTTGTGGGAACGATGTATGCTTACAGCAATTACAACAGTGAGTTGAAAAAATATCCTGACAAGTTCATTTACTATAAGCCTGACAATAATGATGATCTGACGGTAAAGTATTATGATACGGAGTTTAAAAACCCTGTGGAGTCTACGCTGTTTTTTGACTATGCAGAGGGCGTGAACTGCTATTCTGCGATACTCAACGTGGATCAGGAGATAGCTGAGATAGACACGGGCGTGGACAATGGCAGAGTGCTTGTGGTGTTCAAAGACAGCTTTGGAAATGCTCTGATACCATTTTTCACCCATGGTTTCTCAAAAATCTATGTTTGTGATTTCAGATATTTTGATATAAACGCTATTGATTTTTGTAAAGAAGTGGGTTGCACAGACCTGCTGTTTGCAATATCGTTGACGAGCTGTTCAACGCCTAGTAAGGTGGATTGTTTGAATAATATTAGGATACAGTAGAGTTAAGTGAGGAGTGGATTAAGTGAGGAGTGAGGAATGAGGAATGAGGAATGAGCAAAGCTGCCCCCAAGCACCGGGCGAAGCGAGCAAAAGGTCCAGGGACACGTCCCTGGTCAGGGTCAAGGGGTGAAACCCATTGTGGGTACAGGGCAAAGCCCTGTCGGAGTTTGAGGCAGAGCCTCATTCGGCGCAAGCCGACAAGGTGCAGATTGTAGTATCAAAAGCATATAGAAGTCAAATATCAGATAAAAGTGATATCGGAGAATTAAATCTGCACCGCTTTTCTATCCCATAGCAAAACGTAGATACGCAAAGAGCGGAGCGATTTTGCGGAGGAATAAACTATCCCAAATAACTGTAGGGTCGAACAGCGTTCGCCCGTGTTCAGAATTTGTTATAATTTCAGAATTGTAGGGGAGCGGCGCAATTTCTGCTTTGCAGAAATCTGACGTCCCGACCCCCTCGCACGTCTTTGTACATCTGCATGACTTTATGGTAAATTCAAACCTCGTCACTTCGAGCGGGCTGTCGCATTTCTGTGAGCTTGCGAACAGAAATTTCGCCAAGCCCCTACAAGCGTGATAGGATAGTTTTTTGTTCTGTCCTACAATGGTTGTAATCGTGGACTTGTTTCTTCGACGGGCGAACGCTGTTCGCCCC
>JABLTR010090777.1_pt1 | contig 16568 bp, 16 predicted proteins | sample 7160071 | NCBI WGS metagenome assembly JABLTR01 (sample SAMN14651230, study PRJNA627086) | human gut metagenome | isolation source: feces | host: Homo sapiens
CTTGACCCTGCTGTCCTACAGCTATTGTATCACGGGCACCTCAAAGCCTGCTGATACCTGAAACTATTAACTTTGAAACTTATTATACGAGGAGGACTTCTTTTGGCAACCACCCGCATCATGCCCCTGCACACCGGCAAGGGCCGGAGCGTGGGCAACGCTATCCGCGATATTCTGGACTATGTTGAGAACCCGGACAAAACCGACCGGGGCAGGCTCATTACGGCCCATGGCTGCAACGGCCCTATCGCGGACGCGGAGTTTCTGTTCAGCAAGCAGCAATACCTCGCCAGGACCGGCAGGCGGCGGGGCGCGGACGATGTGATCGCCTACCATGTCCGGCAGGCGTTTGTGCCTGGAGAGGTCACGCCGGAGGAGGCCAACCGCATCGGCGTGGAGTTTGCCAGACGCTTTACCAAGGACGATCATGCCTTTATCGTCTGCACCCACATAGATCGTGCGCACGTCCATAATCACATCATTTGGAACTCCACCTCGCTGGACTGCACCCGCAAGTTCCGCAACTTTTGGGGCAGCACTCGCGCCGTGCGGCGGTTGAGTGATACCCTGTGCATTGAAAACGGCCTGTCCATTGTGGAGGACCCAAAACCCAAGGGCCAGACCTACGACAAGTGGCTGGGCACCCAGGCCAAGCCCTCCCACCGGGAGCTGCTGCGGCAGGCCATTGACAGGGCCATGGAGCGCGGGCCGGAGGACCTGGAGGCCCTTTTGAAGCTGCTGCAAGAGGCGGGCTTTTCCGCCAAACGGCGGGGCAAAGATATTGCGTTCCGAGCACCCGGCTGGAAAAATGTTGTCTGCCTGAAAACCCTGGGAGACGGCTATGGGGAAGCCGACCTGTGTGCCGCGCTCACTGGGAAGCACAAGCATGTCCCGGCCCGGAGAGCCGCCCCTGATCCGGCTGTCCCGAAGGTCAATCTGCTGGTGGACATTCAGGCCAAGCTCCGCGCCGGTAAGGGGGCCGGATATGCGCGGTGGGCCAGCAAATTCAACCTGAAACAGATGGCGCAGACCCTGAGCTATCTCAACGAGCACGGCTTGATGGACTACAAGGTGCTGTCTGAAAAAACGGAGGCGGCCACGGCGCGGCGCAACGAGCTGTCCGAGAAAATCAAGGCGGCGGAGAAGCGCATGGCGGAGATCGCCGTGCTGCGGACCCACATTGTCAACTATGCCAGGACCCGCGACACCTACACCGCCTACCGCAAGGCCGGGTACTCCGCAAAGTTCCGTTCTGAGCACGAGGCCGACATCCTGCTCCATCAGGCGGCGAAGCGGGCCTTTGACGAGCTGAGCTTCAAGAAGCTGCCAAAGGTGAAGGACTTGCAGGCTGAGTACGCCGCGCTGCTGGCGGAGAAAAAGGCGGTCTACACAGAGCTGCGCAGGGTCCGCGACGAGGCGCGGGAGCTGCTGACCGTCAAGGCCAATGTGGACCGCGTTTTGCAGGACACCGGGCGCGGCATCGCGCAGGAAAAAGAGCACAGCCAGCGGTGAGCTGACCGTGCTCTTTAGCGTCCGCAGGACGCGCAGCCAGCTCCGGCACGGAGCTGTTCAAGGGGGCTTGGGGGCACTACCCACAACAAGCAAACGGGCGTGTGTATTAACACAGGCATTGCTTGCTGGTCTACTGTTCGCTACTGCTCGAGGAAAGGATTAGGTGCCCATTGGAATCACTGCCTTATAAGACTGTGTTTTACATTTGTTCTTGGATCTCAAATTCGTACTCACCGCTAAGGATTCCATTTTCAACAGTGGTATACACATTCCACAGATCTACATCCACTTGTTCAAGCCCCATCTTTCCTGTTAACGGTAGATGACACAAACATAAACTTCCATCATTCTTACTTCCCATGGTTATGCATTCACCAAAACTTGCTTCAGGCCCCTTCGCACCGGCAGGGCACCAATATATTTCTGCAATTACAGAATCATAATCAGAGGAGGAAGAAAATGAATCTTTTGAGAGGCCGCTTTTTTTAGACACAATATAAATACAGTCTATCGGTTCAGAACTGTTGTCAAGAAAGTTCTCATAGCTCTTAGACTCAAATATATTTACATATTCATTCCAGTTTGGGGGAAACTCCACTGTAATTCCAAGGGTATCACTTGAATAAGAGTAACCATTCCCAATCCAGTCGTGAGGGGCCTCTGTATTTGTCGGCATTGGCTCATCTGTAAAGGGTGATGAAGGAGATTCAGTAATATAAGGAGAAGAAGTAGGTGATGTAGAAATATCATGATTTGTAATATGGCAACTTGAACTTACTATTGATATCCCACAGATGCAGAGGATACACAGGAAATACCCTTTTTTCAATATCGTAGTCATATCTTATAATTAGTATGCCCGAACCGTATATACATAATTTACTGGACTAGAGGAAGAATTTTTTTGTGCCGTAACTGTAATAATATAAAGCCCTGTTTGGTTCAGAGTTATGGTGCGTTTTATAGATTTGCCGGACGAACTTGTAGTAGTACTTGTCCCTTGCGGTGAAGTTACTGTCAGTTTGAGACTATTGCAGGTAACATCCGTGGTTCCGCCAACAGAAACTGATGATCCTGTTGCAAGTGGGCGAGGAAGAGTAGCCGAGATTTTGACCTCTGGTGCATTTCGGATCTTCATTTGTTGAGGAATAAAATAGTAAATTGTTCCGCTACTGTAAAATTCCGATAAAGCTAGTGCCTTCCGGTCGGCTGTATGCGCACAGAACAGAATCTGACTTCTTGATGGTCCCTTTACATCAGTTACAATAATGGCGTGTCCACCATTTCTAACATGCATAAGGGCGCCTTCTAATTCTTTGTATACACTCGAAAAGCCAGCGGAACCGGAAACGGTGCCATGTTTAACAATCATATCCGGATCTCCAGTTCCTTCTTCGCCTGCAATATACTTCCGGAATCCTGTAACGTCCGAAGCGCCATTACAAGAAATCCATGATTCAGAACTGGAGCCTCTGTTGGGAATAGTCCCATACCATTTGTAACTTCCGCCTCTATCCATAATAGGAGAGTATTCACCGGTGGTCGCATTGTAGATTTGATTTAAGGAGTTGCTTCCATTAAAACCGGTCCATATACACTGGGAAGCAAAATTTTGGCAATCTACTCCATCGGCACCCCAGTTGTTAAAATTGGCATTGTAATATGCTCGTCCTTTTGCTTTTTCGGAATTGCTGATTTTGTCCCAGTCTTTTGTTCCGAACATCTGTGAAACATAAGTATATGCATACGCTGATGCATTCTTGGGGTTATATTTGTACCAAGACTCACCACTTGCAAGAGGCTGCGCATTGCTTTCAGTGAAATTATGCTCTTGCATAAGTGCTTCTACAATATCTTTTTCTTCTGATAAAAAGAGTTCTTCCTGTGCAGCCATGATCTCTTTTGCGTTCTCAGCAGTAAACCCAGTGCCTTTATAGAGCGCATCAAAATCATCATTCTCAGCGTCTACACTAATGATAAACCAAGTGCCACCATGCTTGATAAGCTCAACGGTATAATAATTGGTCAGTTCACTAAGTATCTCTGGGAAATCAGGATAGTGGAACGAAATATTTTCTATGGCAAACACAGAAGCATGATTACTTTCGATTTGGAGCGGCTCAAATTTGTATGCCAGAGTAAAATCATTTCTTTGAATATTTTGAGCCTGCCTGATTTCCTTAAAATATTCCGTTTTTTCCTGGAGGAAGTTGATGTCATCAACATACGCAGAGACTTCTTCTTCCTGAACACCAGTAATAGTACTAATGCTGGACATGACAGATGGATTCAAAGCCAATTCCTCAACTGTCCCTTTTGAAAGATCGTTGGACTCGTAGAGCCACATATTTTTAGCGGCCGCAGAAAGATACTGTTCAACTGTTGTTTCAACCTGTTCCTCATTAGATTCCTGCGATACTGCAATTGCAGCACCGGTAAGGAGTGACAATGTACAAATGAGAGCCAAGATAGTGGCTATAAGTCGTTTCATTAGAACCTTCCTTCCTATTTTATGTTGGAGCCATCTAAGGAATACTACAGTCCGCTAAGGACCGATTCTAATTAGAACTGCATTGGCTTCCTCCCTCTTTCCTATATTTCCAGCGAAAATTTTGATATAACTGCTTCTATTTTATTACCAGAAAAGCGGCCTATAATATTTCACCAAAATAAAAATATTGGCGGCATCAGCCGCCAATATTTTTGAGCTATCTTTTCGCAGTAACTACAGGGGAGGTGGGAGTGGTACGACTGTCACCGCCATTTGCATCTTTGGCAAAAACTTCGGCTGTCACACGATATTGGTGCCCGATGGTCCCCGGATATGAGAGGGTTCTGCTGTAGGTGGAGCGATTTTCGGTGGTCATCCAGCTTTGGCCTTCATATTCTCTGGCCGTGCTCCAAGTCTTTCCGCCATCGTCAGACTCCTCTAACAAAATATAGCTGGCACCCAGCTCTGATACACGTTTATTTGCAACGACAAAAATTGACATTTCAATAGCTCCGTTGTTACTTGCAGACACTGTGGCCGAATACCTTGTAAGATAGAGGCTTGCCCGCTCAACCGCCGAAGCATGGATAACAAAACCTGTGCAGAAGGCCAGCATAAAAATTGCCGCACAGATGCAACGCAGAGATTTTTTCATAGTTGACTGTTCCTCCCCTAAGTATAGATGGAGTCAATAATTGCGATCATTTCTTTTTCACTTATTGGCCCCGTAATGGAGCATTCACAGTTACCATTTACCCAAGCAGACAACTGCACACTCAGATTTGACATAATATAGTGAGTAATACCATTTTGGATATACTCAACGACAGAGGAGCCGTCCTTTTCAAAGGTGGATGAGGTAAAGGTACCATCCTTCCGATAGGAATACAGAAAAGAAAGGGTGTTCTGCTCCTTACTGTAAGACGCACTAAATATGATTTCTGTGTCTGAGGGACTGACTTCCACATAGTCCAGTGTGTACCCCTCGGGTATCCAAGACGGGGCTAACGGATCAGAAATGGAGTAAGCATCAAAGGCATCCTGAAGCGTGGAGTATTGTTCCAGCTCGTAGAATCCATCTCCATTTGAGACTGTGTGGTAAGTGGGAGCCGCAGAAGCTTTTGGAGCAACAAAGTGAAAGGTTTCCTCGGTCCAACGACCGAGTGCACCAAACACGTCGATACCTGCGGCCTGGGCACCGAACATACCGAGAACCCCGACAATGGCGGCTGCGGCGACAAGTTGGGGAATGGCTTTGCGAAAACGGAACTTGTGAGAAAAGGACCTAGAGTGCTTTGGATTAGGTAAAATATCATCTGCATCAAACAGAATTGAGTGCTTGGAACGGAACTGATTCCATGATGATTCAACATCAAACTGTTTTGGGAGAGGGGCCTTTTCATCCAGGGCTTCCAAATAAGCATCAACCAGATCTTCATCGTAGGTCTGGTCGGTCATGCTGTCCAGTTTAGCCTCTAACTCAGTCAACAATTCCTCTGCTGATTTATCATGGAGATGCCCTTTGGATTGAGAGACGCCCCTCATTTCCTCTCTTAATCGATGCGGAGTACGTTTCTTCTCAGGCATCGTGACACCTCCTTCATAGAAATACCAGAAAAAAGAGTCAAAACATTACATCAATTCTGAAAAATCTTTTTCTTTTTCTGATAGTTTTTTATAGTGCTTTTTTGCACGAAACATTTGAGTCCGGCAGGTTAAGATAGGAATTTTGAGCCGGGCAGATAGTTCTTCGTAGGTTAACCCATCCTCGAAAAACCAAACAAGGAGATCTTGTTCTCGTTGGGTAAGGCCGGGTGGGAGCATGTCCCGGAGGGAAAGAATTTGGACGGGCGGAGCAGTCAGATGTTCTAGCTGGTCATTTATTTCGACTTCGTGATCCACACGGTTCTGATTAGTACTAATTGTTTGTAGAATCAAAAAGTGGACTGCCTTCATCAGCCACCCAACAGGATTGGGGTGACACTTCACAAGCTCAATTTTCTCAATTAGTGCCAGAAATGCCTCCTGCACAATATCCTGTGCCGCCTCTGCATCCTCTAAACGCCGAAGAACTACTTTATACAGTTTGGGTGCGTTATATCTATAGAGTTCCTGTACCCATGCCTCATCAGCTTGATTCATAGGCACCCCCTCCTTCTTTGTGGTAATAGTATCCTTATTCTACTAAATAGTTGACTGAAATGCAAATCTATCATTTGATTATATCGGAAAAGAGACGTACCTGCTTGACTAACAGGTCGTGATAGTCTGGAGGAATAGATGCAAGAGCATCTGCTAAGTCGTTTGGAATTGGTGCAGTTCCGCTACCAAATAGGAGAAAATCGGTAGAGACGCCCAGTGCACAGGACATCCTTCCAAGTGATTCGAGGGAAAGGCCGCTTTGCCCATTCTCTACACATGCTAAGAATCGGGCGCTGACATCTGTTTTTTCAGACAACGTTTCACGTGACCACTTCAATTCCTTACGTCGGTTCCTGATACGCTGACCCATTTCGACATGAAGCGATTTCTTCTCTTTCACGGCAACGCCCTCCATTAGAGTATTTGCATTACAAATATTCTAATGGTTATTATTTCGGCATAAAATAAAGTAATACAAATGAATTATTTGCAAAACAGTACATCAACAAGCATAGATACCTGAAATATTTTTGTGCTCTCCTAAAGTAAATAAGTGGGGGTATTGTGCTTCACAGCAAGTTCAGCGATGAAGGACACTTTATCGCCGACCTTATTTGTGTTTGGAGAGAACAAGCGTCTTGTGAGAAAGAAATTATAGGCAATCAGGCACCCCTGGGTGTCGCTCTCCTCCCAAATCAATTTATCTGAGCCATATAAATTGTTTGGAGGGAGCTACCATGTTTGACCGAAAAAGCGACTACGCATTGAATAAAAGGCACCCTGATTCCATCGTGTGCAAGAGCGTGACAGACGTACATATTTACTTGACCCGTGCAGACTTCTCCTCTGAGGCGGACTTTCTGAAGTGGAAGGAATGGTCTGACCGGAACTACCATCAGATGGATAAGGCCGGACGCGGTTTCTATGATAACTGCCTGCCACTGGATGAGCGGATAGATTCTATGGAGCCATCCGCAGAGGAGTTACTGCTGAGAGATATTGAGCAGGCAGGCCAGGAGGCAAACTGTGCTGTGCTCATGGCAAAGATCAAAAGCTGTTTGAGCACGACACAGTTCCGCCGCCTGTGGATGCACTACGCCGAAGGCAAAAGTGTTACTGAAATTGCAGCGATTGAAGGGGTCTCAAAGGCCGGAATATCTCTTGCCCTTCGCGCTGCAAGAAAAAAAGTCGAAAAGATGCTCGAAATGACTTAACAAATGGGGTGTTTTTACGTGCTTAGTGAAGGACATACTTTCCTCATTTCCTTCTACAAGTGAATACACGGTATTGCAGGCACAACCCCGCGTGAACAGCGACGTAAGGAGCGCCGCCATGACAGCCAGCTTTGGGAGGTGATGGACAAGCTGGCCGAGCGATCTACGCAGTCCTTAGACCCGGCATGGCACACCGGGCGCGACGACAGCGTGGGGGCATAATGAGACTTTCGTAACGACCTCCCACGTCAGAGGGGGAACCCTGCGGCGCACGCCCAGAGCGACGCTGCGGAGTTTTGACAGCCCTGCCAAGGGCGGCCTGCAATATCCCCGTCACCGGGGGCGCGTGGCAAATACGGTGAATTGATATAAACAAGCACGGAGACAGCCGCGCCAGAGTACGCCGCGTGTTATAACGGCCCGACAGTTCTGGCGCGGCTGTTTTATTGATACAGGAATTTATGGGAGGTGCCTCGTTGGAACAGACACGTTTTCACCATAAAATGGCAGTTTGCTTAATTCACGTTTTATATGAAAAAGGCGAGATCCCGCGTAGCGTCTATAAGGAAGCCCTGCAAATCGCAGAGGCAGATCGGCATCCTTAACAAATCTCCAAGAGCAGATTATTCTTTGCATTGGAGGTGACTGATATGAAATCAGTATTCAAGACGCTAGACCGCAACCGGCCACGAAAAATGGTTTTCTATGGGAGAGTCTCTACGGAACATGAGGCCCAGCTTGCAGCTCTAAAAAATCAGATGCAATGGTATGATGACCAGGAGCGATATCATCCCAACTGGACAGTGGTAGACCGATACATTGATGAAGGAATTACAGGTACACTAGCAAAAAAGCGTCCTGCTTTCATGAAGATGCTGGAGGACGCAAGACAAGGAAAATTTGACCTAATTGTGACCCGTGAAGTGTGTCGTTTTGCACGCAATACCGTTGATGCACTGGTATCTGTACGTGAACTAAAGAAGCTCGACATAGAAGTATATTTTGTAGAGGATAATATTTGGACTCTGGATGGAGACGGGGAACTTCGCCTTACCATCATGGCGACGCTGGCCCAGGAGGAGAGTCGCAAAATCTCCGAACGAGTGCTGGCCGGGCAGGCCATCAGCCGTCAAAATGGGGTTCTGTATGGTACAGGGAATATTATAGGATATGACCGGGTAGGAAGTACCTACGTCATCAATGAGCCACAGGCGGAAATCATTAGACTGATTTATTCCATGTACTTGGATGGATATGGCGAAAAGGCGATAGTCAATGAATTGACGAGACGTGGTTGCCAGAACGGACGTGGTGAAGTAAAGTGGGATTGTAGCAAGGTGGGGCGTATTCTAAAAAACGCAACGTATAAGGGCTACATCGGCTACAATAAATCTGTGACAGTGGATTTCTTAGAGCATCGGCGCATTACAAACCATGATACCAGTCAGCACACGCTTATCAAAGGCGACTTCCCAGCGATTATCTCAGAGGAGGATTGGAATCGTTGCGCGGAAATTCGTGAAAGTAGAATTCAGTCTATGCCGCAGTTAGGTGGAGGGACACGTAAGTTCGGTCGTAACCCATCGAAATTTTTATGGTCTAAAAAGCTGCGGTGCTCATGTGGGTGCTCATTCCAGCGGTTTCACTGGAGAACGAATAAAAGGGACGGGAAAGAGGTCTACGGATACCAATGCTACAGCCATCGAAATGGGGCGTCTTTGCAATATATGGTGGACAATGGATTGACAGATGAGCACACCTGCCAAATCCGCTCTATCTGCGATTGGAAACTGGATCTTATGGCAAAGACAGTTCTGGAAAATGTATGGATAGACCGCCGGGCCGCAGTCATAGAGGTATGCAAGATACTTGCTCAGTGTGGGAAGGAATCACATCAAGAGGAGCATCAAGAGCATAAGAGACTAGAGGCACGTGCTCAAAAGCTGAAAACTCGGCTGCAAAATCTAATCGAAATGAGAGCGGATGGAGAACTCTCAAAAGAAGAATTTATGAGCCAAAAGTCTGAGATTGCCGAGCAGCTTCAAGCAATAGAGAGTCAAAGAACTACCATACCTGTTCAAAAGCAACCTGTATTGAATGTTGAAAAGATCAGAGACACGCTGAACTGCCTCATTGATTTTACACAGCCCAAGCTGGATGAGATGCTACTGGACAAAGTGGTAGACCGAGTTATTCCAATCACGAACGACCATTTTCGGTGGGAGCTAAACCTGCTGTCAGGGGAGCACAATGCTGTTGAATGTAGCATTAAAGGCAGAAAAAATAAAGCTTCCGTGTCGATAGAGGAAACGGTTCGGAGTGATACTTTAAGCAATATTTCCTCTGAAAAAATCGCCCCTACAGGTGGGCCGCTGGACAGGCCGCCATCAAGAACCCCCGCTAAGGGCGAGCATTTATAAAGTAAACAGGAGCGCCGCCCATTTGGGCGGCGCTCCTGCTGTTAGGAGGAAAGTTTTTGCGTCGGAAGGCGGTTAGGCCCCAAAGAGACGCAGTTTACAATCTATAATAAAGGAAGAAGGGCAATCCAGGTTTGCTGCCCTCCTTAAATTTCAATAACAGACCTGGCCTACGTAAAAAATTATAGATGAAGTGTAATATTTTGATCCTCCAGACTGATATAGAGACAAAGAGATCCAACAGGAAGCTATTCTTGAAATGTGCGTGCATAAAACACATAGAAGGGGTGAGCCCAATGGGAATGATTTAAGCGCCTGCTATGAGCAAAGTACACGACCAGCGGCAAAGAACCCATCATCCAGTCCCCGATAGGGAAATGAAAATGGGAGGATTCAAAATGATGCTGAAGAAAAAAAGGGGTTATATTGGAATACCAACGGTTTTGGTGCTTGCAGTGCTCCTGTCGCTTCTGTCGCCAATGGCACTGGCAACCAGTCTGACAGATACCATTTCTGAAACGGGCATTACCGCTGTAGTGGAATATGAACCCGGCACGGAAGTCTCGCAGATGCCGTTTTTTAATGGGCTGGCTACAAGAGGAGAAGACGCGCCAAATGTGACCGCAGAATTTAGCTATAATTTAGTTTTGAATGAAACTGCGGAAAACATTAAGGCGTCCGTGGAACTCCAATTCTACAGTGGAGACACGACGTATGAGACTCATCTGGAGGGCCAACTGGAGCAAGTAGAACTTTCTGATGACATTACTCTAATTGAAGGGGGGCCGCTGGAGGGCGAGATCTCCATAGGCACAGAAACCTACCATATTATGTCTTCGTTCCAGAAACGGATAGGTACGGAAGGGGCCTGTTTAGGTATTTCAATGAAAAAACAAGATAGTGAGGAGTTCCCTGTATTTCTTAGAGTCGGTGAATCCGTTTATACAGACGAGATAAAAGCACTGCATCCTCTATATTCCGAAGATACGAATGATTTAGATGGTCAGTTAGCGCTGGCAAGTACCCCTACGACGCCAAAAGGATATAAAAAAGTGGAAGTGTTTACCCTGCCGGTGCCAAAAAATAACTACGGACTCAGTGGGCCGGGAATGGATTTTTACGCATACTTTAAACCGGAAGGGGCTATTTCTGAGGCAGGGAATGACACTAGATATAGTCTTTTGCTACTTGCGCCATATACTTACTGTGAAGAATTATCGGATCAAGTAGATTTAGCAAATGTTTATTTGAGTCAGGTTAAAATTATCGGTACTACCACAAAGGATTGTGCTTTTCTCAGATTTTATGAAGCCCCGCCGGGGGTGGATACTGGTGAATCGGATACAGTATTTTCTCTCTTATCAGCTGCTTTATCCATTTTGGGCATTTTTAAAGATGCCGCAGGGTATGTTGGTGTAGTACTAGAAACCTTAAATACGATACTGCCACAAGCAAGTAAAATGGAAATCGACCCATTTGGAACAGAGGCTATTTTTAAAATGGGACTTAGTGTCGCAGACCAGGGCATAAATTTTGATGTAGTTCCGGCAGCAGTATGCTTCCGAATGGATCCTGGAGAGCACAAGACTTACGAAGTAGAGATCGAACCTACGGTGGAATATATATATCGATCCTATGAAACGCTATACTATTTTGACGTAAATACAGTAACTACATTAGAGCTTGACTGTTAACACCAAGGTAAATATGAAATTAAAGAGCGTGCATAGCACACGAGTAGGTTTTTTTACTTCATTAGGTTGTTTGATATTTCTCTTGATTGCATCTCTGATATCAGGCGAGGTGTTCTTTGGATCGGCCATAGTCACAGTGAATTGTGTATGGCTGGGACGATATGCTCGTCCTAAATGTCCTTACTGTGAAAAGCGATTTCCAATGTGGGGGCGAAATATCACAGTGTGCCCTCATTGCGGCAAACATTTTAAGGAAGAGGAAACAGACGAGTTCTAATAAACCGGCTGATGGAATGCGAAGTCATTCCATCAGCCGGTTATAATACAAATAAACGATCATTACAAAATAGAAAAAATATAGTTGGTAATAGAGCTATTTATCTTTTTGCCGTAACCGCGGAGGAGGTGGGAGTGGTACGGCTGTCGATGCCGTTGGCGTCTCTGGCAAAGACATCCGCCGTTACCCGGTATTGATGTCCGATGGTTCCCTGATACGAAAGGGTCCTGCTGTAGCTGGAGCGGTTTTCGGCGGTCATCCAGCTTTCGCCCTCGTACTCTTTGGCGGTGCTCCAGGTCCTTCCGCCATCGTCGGACTCCTCCAACAAAATGTAGCTGGCGCCCAGTTCTGAAACACGTTGATTTGCGACGACGGAAATCGTTATTTCAACGGCGCCGCGGTCACCCGCGAAAAGCGTGGCAGAATATCTCGTAAGATAGGAACTTGCCCGCTCAACCGCCGAAGCATGGATGACGAAGCCTGTGCAGAAGGCCAGCGCAAAAATTGCTGCACAGATGCAGCGCAGAGATTTTTTCATAGTTGACTGCTCCTCTCTTATGTATAAATAGAATCAATGATTGTGATCATTTCCTGTTCGGTCAACGGTCCCGTAATAGAGCACTCACAGGTACCGTTCACCCAGGCAGCCACCCGTACATTCACATTCGACATGATGTAGTGGACAATGCCGTTTTTGGTGTACTCGATCACAGAGGAACCATCTTTTTCAAAGATGGATGAGGAAAAGGTGCCGTCCATTCGATAGGAATACATAAGGTTCAGGATGCTCTGACCGCTGCTGTAGGAGGCAGTGAATACGACCTGTCCGGTTGAAGGGCTGGCCTCCACATAGTCCAGCACATACCCCTCCGGAATCCAGGACGGGGCCAGCGGTTCAGAAATGGAGTGGGCGTCAAAAGCATCCTGAAGCGTGGGGTATTGCTCCACTTCGTAGATCAGAACCCCATCAATGTCAACAGGAACTGCGGAAACCGCGGAAGTTGCAGGGCCTGCCGGGGCAGCAAAGCGGAATGTCTCCTCCGTCCATCGCCCGATTGCACCGAACACGTCGATGCCAGCGGCCTGTGCACAAAACATAGTGAATACGGCGACGATGGCCGCAACAACGACAACTCTTGCGAAGGCTCTGCGGAAACGGAATCCATGAGATCCTCTTTGGGGAACCTCCGGTTTGGGCAAAATGTCCTCGTCGAATAAAATCGCATGCTGTGAACGGAACTTTTCCCATGACCGTTCCACATCAAAATCTTTTTCGAGAGGAGCTTTTTTGTCCAGGGCGGCCAGATAGGAGTCAATCACATCCTCATCATAGGTAAGGTCTGTCATTTCATCCATCCTGGCTTCCAGCTCTGTCAACAGCTCGTCCGCTGTTTTGTCGCACAGATGTCCTTGGATTTGAGAGACGTTGCCCTTCCCTCTGCCCGACTGGTGTGGGGCTCGTTTCTTCTCGGGCATCATGACACCTCCTTCTTAGGAATATCAGAAAGACTGATAGAAACATTACATCAATTCTGAAAAATCTGTTTCTTTTTCCGCCAGCTTTTTATAGTGTTGCTTTGCCCGGAACATCTGAGTCCGGCAGGTCAGGATCGGAATCTTCAGCCGTGCAGAAATCTCCTCGTAGGACAGCCCTTCCTCATAGAACCAGACCAACAGATCCTGTTCCCGCTGGGTGAGGCCCGGCGGCAGTATATCGCGCAGAGAAAAAAACTGTTTTGGAGGGGCGCTGATTTGAGTGATTTGTTCCTCTATGGAAATTTCATGGCTAGATTGCTTCTGGTTCCTGTCCATAGAATGGCGGATTAGGTTTTGAACGACTTTCATCAGCCACCCGGAGGGGTTTGGATGAACTCTTACGGTATCAAACCGAGCCAGGAGCAATAAGAATGCCTCCTGTACGACATTCTCAGCCTCGTCTTTATCGCCCAGCCGGCGGAAAGCGACCTTATACAGTTTGAGGGCATTGGCTTCATAAAGTTCCTTCACCCATGCTTCATCTGCTGGACTCATAAGCATCTCTCCTCCCGGTTGGCTGGTACCGGCTCCATTTTACCGAAGCAGGCTGGAAAATGCAATCCCGCCCCCGGTTTCCAGCCAAAACCGGGAGCGGGCGTTTTTACGGCAGAAAGGGCTTGAGGTACTCGGCCATGGAGCGGGACATCTCGCGGGAGAAATCGGAGTTGTACTTGCGCTTGCAGAAGGCGTCCAGCCACGCACCGTAGGGCCGGGCTCCGGCGTTGTCGGCCAGCATAGCCTCCAGCTCGGCCGGCTCCATGCGGCGGTAGGCGTTCTCGTGGACGATGTGCTCCAAGGCGCGGCGGCGGGGCTTTTCCCGCTCCTGCTGTTGCTGTGTGGGGTAGCCAAACACCAGCAGGGCGGCGGGCACCACGTACTCCGGCAGGCGGAGCAGGGTCCGGTGGGTCTCCACCTGCTCCAGAATGTCGCCGATGTAGCAGGAGCCGATGCCCAGGCTCCATGCGGCGGTGACGGCGTTCTGGGCGGCGATATTGGCGTCGGACAGGGCCAGCCACAGGTCGCCCGGCCCGGGGCGGCGGGGGGAACAGCCCCCGGCGGCAAAGGCGTCGTACCACTTCTGGCAGTCGGCGCAGAAAAGGAGCACCAGCGGGGCCTGGGCGATGAAGGGCTGGTGGTCGCAGGTGTCGGCCAACGTGTCCTTGACGGCCTGGTCGGTAATGTCTAAAATGGTATAGAGCTGCTGGTTCCCCGCCGTGGGGGCGGCGCAGGCCGCCTCCAGGATGGCCCGCCGGGCCTCCGGGGAAATGGGCCGGTCCAGAAAGGCCCGCACCGACTTGCGGGCGTGGAGCTGGGACAGAACTTCGTTCATAAAAATCCCTCCTAGGATGTGATGGTGTGAAAGAGATGCAGTTTACCGTGGAGCGGGGCGGCCCGCTGCTGCCCTTCCTGCTGGAGCACGTGAAGGGGAGCCGCAACCATGTCAAGTCGCTGCTCGCCCGGGGGCAGGTGCAGGTGGATGGGGCGGCCGTCCGCCGCCACGACCACCCCCTCGCCCCCGGCCAGCGGGTGAGCGTGCTCGCCCAGGGGGCGGAGGCGCGGCGGGCCCCCTTCCCGGTGCTCTATGAGGACGGGCGCATCCTAGTCATTGACAAGCCCTCCGGCCTGCTGAGCATGGCCAGCGACCGGGAGAAGGTGCGCACCGCCTACCGCATGGCGGGGGAGTACGTGCGCCGCACCAGGCCCGGAGGGCGGGTGTTCATCGTCCACCGGCTGGACCGCGACACCTCCGGCGTGCTCCTGTTCGCCAAAGACGAGGAGGCCAAGCGGGCCTACCAGGAGCACTGGGATGCGCTGGTGCGCCGCCGGGGCTATCTGGCGGTGGTGGAGGGCCGGCCCCCCAGGGAGGAGGACACCATCCGCACCCTTCTGCGGGAGAACGCCGCCCACAAGGTCTACTCCGTCCGCTCCGGCGGCAAGGAGGCGGTGACCCACTACCGCACCATCCAGGCGGGGCGGGAGTACACCCTGCTGGAGGTGGACATCGACACCGGGCGCAAGAACCAGATCCGCGCCCACCTGAGCGAGCTGGGCTGCCCCGTAGCGGGAGACCGGGACTACGGCGCGGCCGCCAGCCCGCTGGGCCGCCTGTGCCTCCACGCCCACGAGCTGGCTCTGACCGACCCCTTCACCGGGGAGGAGAGGACGTTCCGCTCCGGGGCCCCCCGGGGCTTCCGCGCGCTGGTCTGCTAGAGACCCAGCCGGGCCCGGGCCTGGGTGCGGAACTCCACCAGCTCGGGATAGCGGTAGAAAAAGTTCAGCTTCTCCTCCCAGACGGCATCCCCCTCCGGGGCGTCCCACAGGACAAAGTAGGTGAAGCTCTCCGCAATGTCCTCCGACGGGTCGGTGGAGGCGTAGTCGGTGACGAAATCCGCCTGGTGCCGGAGGTAAAAGCCATAGCTGTCCGGATTGGCCAGGCGGTCATGCAGGTAGTCCGTCCAGAAGGCGTGGTAGAAGTCATCCAGATAGGAGCCGGACCGGGCGACCATGCCCTCCTCGCAGTACCGGGCGCCGCTCTCCGGAGCGCCGTAGTCCGCCTGGGTGTCGTTGAGGGTGAGGTAGTGGGTATACTCGTGGAGGACGGTTTCGGTAAACCAGTCCAACTCCCCGGCATCCGCCGGGTCCACTGCCAGTTCCCACCGCGTCCCTGTGTCATCCAGGGGGGAAACATAGGCCAGGGTTTCATCCAGACCGTCGGTAAAGACAGTAAAGCGGGAAAAGCCGTCCAGGGCCCCCTCGGGCAGAAGGGCGTTCACCTGTGCCCACAGGGGACGGTAGACATCCTCCCCAGAGGTCAGCCGGAGGCCGCCGTCCGGCTCCACGGCATAGTCGGCCAGCGGGCGCTCGGCGGGAGAGGCATAGCCCCAGGAGCCGCCGCCCCCCAGGTATTTGAGCGTGTACCGCTCATAGAGCCGGTTGAGGCGGTCCACCAGATTGGCCTCCTCAGTGGACAACTGCCACCGTGCTTCCGCCTCCCGTGTCTGGCGCAGGGGGAGGAGCTGTTCCACAAGGGTATGTACATGGGCCAGCTCCGCCTCGGAGAGCAGGCCGTCCAGCTCCCCAAGCTGGGCGGAGGCCAGCGCATCGGCGGCTGGATTTTCCACAGATACGCCAGAGGATGTGGAAAACTTCTCCGGTTGTTTGCAGCCAGCCAGGAGAAGCAGGGGGAGCAGCGCCAGGAGGGCGCGGCGCTTGACCATGGGATCACCTCCGTGTTGGATTATTTCCGCCATTGTACCACAGGACGGTGAAAAAGAGAAGGGCGGC
>JABLTR010022680.1_pt1 | contig 16556 bp, 16 predicted proteins | sample 7160071 | NCBI WGS metagenome assembly JABLTR01 (sample SAMN14651230, study PRJNA627086) | human gut metagenome | isolation source: feces | host: Homo sapiens
GCTGTCTGCTTTGTGGGTCTTGAGAACCTCATTGACACCGATGCGCTGGAAATGATGGAAGGCGCCGGCGCTGAGGTGGCAGGTGTCATCGCCATTACCAAGGTGGCTGCTCTGGCCTATCTGATGTTCAACCTCTATACTCCTCCGTGCTTTGCTGCCATCGGTGCTATGAACAGCGAGATGAAGAGTGCCAAGTGGCTGTGGGCTGGAATTGGTCTCCAGATGGGCACTGGTTATACAGTCGGCTATCTGGTCTATCAGATTGGAACCCTGGTTACCACCGGCTCGGTTGGCGCGGGTTTTGTTCCCGGTCTGATTGCAGTGGGTGCTTTTGTTGCTGTGCTGGTTTACCTGTGCCTGAAAGCGGATAAAGATCTAAAGCGCGAGTACGCGCTGAGCGGGGCGAATGCGTAATGATTGACTACATTGTGATTGCCATTATTTTGGCGATTGTGGCTGCTGCTGCTTTCTATGTATATAAAGCAAAAAAAAGTGGCAAGAAATGCATCGGGTGTCCCGATGGTTGCTCTGGATGCAATGCCAAAAAAGGTGACGCCCACTGTAGTTGCAGCGAACACAAGCATAAATAGTACAAGCAAATATAACTGCGGTTCTCCCAATAGGAGAGCCGCAGTTTTTTGGAAATTGTACAATGCCTAGTGCTTCTGAGCGGGCATAACTGGGCAAAAAATACATAATTGCATATTGACAGTAATCGGTGCGACTGATACTATATAAATGGTTAGAGTACGCTAACCGCTTGCTTTTTGCTTCGCTGTTAGCGTTTGCTAACCTTTCGGGCTTGAGACGAATCTTGCTGCTTTTATTAAAGGGCTGAAGGATGGGATGTCTTTGTGAAAACCAAACGCATCACAGAAGACTATGTGAAAATGATTTACCAACTGTCACAAAAGGGAGAGGTTCGCTGTTGTCGATTAGCTGAGTGGTTATCTGTGTCCCGACCCACAGTATCGGTGTCGATTAAAGCTCTTTCGGAAGAGGGCCTTGTATATCAAGATGATTTTAAAAATATTCACCTGACTGAGCAGGGATTAAAACTGGCACGGGAAGTGGAAGCCAGGCATCGAGTGTTATATGAATTACTGATAACGCTTGGGGTTGATGAGAGAATTGCTTCAATAGATGCTTGCAAAATGGAACATGCACTGGGAGAAGAAAGTTTTCAGGCTCTGCAATCACTGCTTAGCAATCCAAAGTAAGTAGCGGGGAACTTTACACTTGTTTGGGAATGAGGGCTGGATGTGCTGATAGAGTGGTTAAAGAATGAAATCCTGACAAAAGCAACATGGCACAATGATATACCCGGAATTTGCATCTGCCAGTTTGAATGGATAGGGCCGGTCAATGAGGCTGTGAATCCATTCCCTACGGGGCAGACGTCGCAGCTGATTGAAATGTTTTTTTGCGTTGAAGGTGAAATCATTGCACAGCGAGGGGATACCGATCAATGTCGAGTGACAAAAGGAAGCGTCTTGGTCCTGGGCGGTATAGCAGAACAGACCTCTTTCAGTATCGGCGAAAATATGCGAGGGGTTTTGGTATCAATCGATACCCACCAGATTGAAGATAATCCATTTTTGTTCTGTGACATTTTGGGACTGGATTTGAAACTATTTAAATCCAAGATGGATGAATGGCCAGGGAGAATGGTGCTGGTGAGCAACGGTTGGACGCAATCTTTGTTTGAGCAGTTGGCCTTTCTTCCAGATGATGAGGGCAGGAAGTATTGCCTTTTGAAATCGCTGGAACTATTATACGTTTTGAATACAAGAGACTATGGGGTGGAATATAACTCTCTGATTAAAGAAGGGGGACGGATGTGCCAAAGTGTATTGGATGCCCAAAAGCACATGGAAGAGCATTTGTCTGAAAAAATTACGATAACTCAATTGAGCAGAACACTTTCGGTCTCACCCACCTACCTGAAAGCAGAATTCCGTCGAATGTATGGAACATCCATACATCGCCGGCTAATTGAACTGCGTATGCGGCGAGCTGAAGATCTGATTCGTAGCACGGATTATCCCATTTACCAAATTGCGCAAGAAGTCGGATACGAGGGTGTGAGTCAATTCAGCGCGGTTTTTAAAAGACAGTACGGTGTTACACCAGGACGTTTCAAAAAAATGTCAAAAACAATAATGCGGTGTCCGTTTCGATAATGACAGCCAAAAAAGAGTTGGGTATAATGATTGGACGCTCAACAATATCTTGATGCAAAAGGAGTGATCGCGGTGAAACAACATCGTTTTTGGGCCTGGGGTGCGGTAATCTGCATGATCATGGTCATGGTCACGGGCTATAAGCGGAAATAACAGAAAGGGAGTATTAAAATGAGTGTTTATTCTAAACTGGCTTGTTTTGTAGGAGGCACGTTGTTCGGGTCTTTTGGTATCAAACTTCTGTCCAGCAAAGACGCTAAAAAGGTATATGTGCATGCAACTGCAGCCGGTTTGCGCATGAAAGATTCCGTGATGGAAACGGTTACAAATGTGCAGGAGAATGCAGCTGACGTTCTCGCCTCTGCCAAAGAACTCAATGAAGAGCGGGCCGCTAAGGAAGCTGAGGAGAGTGAGGCAGCCAAGGTGGAAGACGTGGAAGCCTGACATCAGCAGAGGGAGCCGCCCTACGCGGCTCCCTTTTTCCGTGAAGGAGGATAATTCATGAACGCAACGATTCTGCACGAGAGTCATGGCCGCATTCGAATTAGACTAAAGCAAAGACGAATGACTTTGGAACAGGCGGATCAATTGGAAGCATGGTTGCAGAGTAGAAACTGGGCACAACAGATTACTGTCCATGAACGCACATGTACCGTAATTGCGTATTATAGCGGAGACAGACGAGCAGTATTGGATGATTTTCGCCGCTTTTCCTGGAAAGAAGCAGAGAAAAATGTGAATTTGCCGGCGCATAGCAGCCGTGCCTTGAACCGGGAATTTGAAGAAAAATTGGTGGGTAAAATTATGCTGAAGGCAGCCTGCACGCTGTTTTTGCCGCCCCCTTTAAGAATTGCCCGTATTCTTTGGCATATGGTTCCCTTTGTCAGGCGGGGGTTACGCTGCCTGTTGCGCCGGAGAATAAAAGTGGATCTGCTGGATGCTCTATCTATTTCGATCTCTGCCTGCCGAGGCGATTTTGGCACCGCTGGAGCGGTTATGTTCCTGCTTGAAGTAGGGGAACTGCTTGAAGAGTGGACTCGAAAAAAGTCAATGGAAGATCTGGCTCGCTGTATGTCGCTCAATATAGATCGGGTTTGGCTTCGTACCGAGCAGGGAGAAGTACTGGTTCCGGTTTCCCAAGTCCAGCCAGGAGACGCAGTCATTGTGCGTGCCGGTAGTGTTATCCCTATGGATGGTATCGTATTGGAAGGTGAAGCAACTGTCAATCAGGCGTCTCTTACAGGAGAGTCTATACCTGTGATCAAACGGCCTGACAGTACCGTTTATGCGGGTACCGTAGTAGAGGAAGGCGAATGTGTCCTGGAAGTAAAACAGGCATCCGGGCAAAGCCGCTACGACCAAATCGTACATATGATTGAACAATCGGAGCAGATGAAGTCGGCGGCGGAAAGCAAGGCTGCTCACTTGGCGGATAAGCTGGTTCCTTATACTTTTGTAGGCAGTTTGTTGAGCTTTGCGTTGACGCGCAACGCGGCACGGGCTTTATCGGTTCTGATGGTGGACTTTTCCTGCGCACTGAAATTGGCGATGCCTTTGGCAGTACTCTCGGCTATGCGGGAGGCCGGAAAGGCGCATGTTACAGTCAAGGGAGGGAAATTCCTGGAGGCGGTAGCTGCGGCAGATACCGTTGTTTTCGATAAAACAGGTACCCTTACACATGCTTGTCCCCGGGTAGCAAAGGTCATTCCCTTTGGAGAGAACAAAGAGACCGACATGCTTCGCCTTGCAGCCTGTCTGGAAGAGCATTTCCCGCATTCCATTGCGAATGCAGTAGTGGAAGAGGCAAAACGACAGGGGCTGACCCATGAGGAATTCCATTCAAAAGTGGAATATCTGGTGGCTCATGGCATTGTGAGCACGGTGGACGGTAAGCGTGTATTGATTGGTAGTGCACATTTCGTTTTTGAAGATGAGAAATGCAAAATTCCAGAAGGAGAGCAGGAACGATTCGCCATGCTGCCGGAAGAATACTCCCATCTTTTCCTGGCGATAGGCGGGCAACTGGCGGCTGTGCTCTGTATCTCTGATCCTCTGCGAGAAGAGGCCACCGCAGTGCTTCGTACATTGCGAAATATGGGAATTAAACGAACAGTGATGCTTACCGGCGACAGTCAACGTACAGCAGCTGCCATAGCATCTCAGTTAGGTGTGGATGAGTTCCGGGCGGAGGTCTTGCCGGCCGATAAGGCTGAGTTCGTTGCACGCCTTCGTAAGGAAGGACATACGGTTTTGATGGTGGGGGATGGAATCAATGATTCTCCCGCCCTTTCCGAGGCGGATGCAGGAATTGCCATTAGTGACGGCGCGGCTTTGGCCAGAGAAATTGCAGATATTACCATTGCCGCTGATAGCCTTTGGGAATTGGTGGAACTGCGTCATATTGCGATGGAGCTGATGCGGCGTATTCACTCCAACTATCGTTTTGTGATTGGATTTAATGGCGTGCTTATTGCGCTGGGAGTAATGGGTATTTTGCCACCGGCAACTTCCGCAACATTGCATAATTTGTCTACATTGGGTGTGAGTCTAAGGAGTATGGGACCATTACCGCAAGCACAGAGAACGCTGATTGCTGAACAATAAACGAAAATACACTTTGGATACTGCGGAAGGTAGGTTCTGGAATCAAAAAAATGAAGTATTAGTTGTTGCAAGGAGTTGATGTGACTTGGCATCGATTACCAATCGAAAATCTGAGTGGATTCTATGCCCGATATGCCATTGTCGAACCAGAATAAGGGTACTCAAAGATACGACTCTTTTGAATTTCCCTTTATTTTGTCCCAAATGTAAACGGGAAATGCTCATCAACATTGTTGACAGCAAAATATGTGTCATAAAAGAATTAAATTGAGAGCCAGACGTAAAACGCAGAGCCCGCACTTCTTCCGGATTTCAGGAAGAAGTGCGGGCTTACTTATTTCTGCTTATAGACGGAATAAGATTTAGGGCTTCGTAATGTGCGCAGTGCGGCTTCACAGATTTCATTCAGCAGGATAGCCTCGGCTTCTGTGCAGGTGGCCAGTTTGGCTTTCAGTTCGGCTGCAGCACCGTTCGTGGTATCGGAGTGTTCCGGATAAAAGATATCGGCGGGATCTATATTAAGTGTTCTTATGAGTGGATACAGGGTTTCCATTGTCAGGTTTGAACGATAATTTTCGATATCACCGACTGTGCGAAGGCCAATTCCCAGAACTTCCGCAAGTTCAGATTGTGACAATTTTGCTTTATGACGTGCTTTGCGCACGGTATCTCCCAGGGATTTCTGGTAAACAGGCATCATAACTCACCTCAAATGTATTTTACAATGCCTGTTTTGCAACTAAAATCCATATATAGTGCGTATTAACAGTAGTGTTGTAGTGCGGGGAAGGCTATACCTCCCCGGCAGAACCTTGAAAAATTAATAGGACCGGTCCGAATTGCAGGCATGACCTACAAGGAGGACAGGGCAGTGAAGTATACCAATCAATTCGGAGAATCCGTCCAAATCGCAGCAAGCGATGAGATATGGCTCAATGATGAGTTTTTTGCAAGGGAGATGGCCAAGCTGCCGTCCGATGCGCCGCGCGCGGGACTCGCCTACCGTGTGTCGACCAAAGGGCAGGTGGATCATGACGATATCCCCATGCAGAAAATCGAGTGCCGGAAATTCTGCGCGCAGCATGGCTGGCGCATCACGCTGGAAAAGGCCGAGAAGGGCGTTTCGGGATCAAAAGTATCCGCAACCAAACGAGACGCCATTCAGGAGTTGAAAGCAGAAGCGGAAAAAGGGAACATTGACATCCTGCTGGTATTCCTCTTCGACCGCCTTGGCCGCATTGAAAGTGAAACACCATATGTAGTGGAATGGTTTGTGAAGCACGGTGTGGAGGTCTGGAGTACCCGCGAGGGACAGCAAAAGATCGACAGCCATACCGACAAGCTTATCAACTACATCCGCTTCTGGCAGGCGGCGGGGGAGTCGGAAAAGATTGCTGAACGGGTGGCAACACGTATTCAGCAGCTCAATTCCAGCGGTCATTACAGCGGAGGCACGGTAGCCTATGGCTATCGGGCGGTGCATAAGGGCCGAGTGAACAAAAAGGGGCAGCCTGTAAAGGACCTCGAGGTTGACCCGGCGGAGGCACCAATCGTGCAGGAGCTGTTTGAACTGGCAGCCTATGAAGGAAAAAGCGCCTACGCAATGGCGGAGATGCTGAATAACCGAGGGCTACGTACCCATAGCGGAGCGAAATTTACCCCAGTCCATGTGCTGCGGATTTTGCGCCATGAGGGATACCTTGGGTACATCGTGACCTGCAGTGTCAGATCACAGCACCTGCCGGAACTGGAGATCATAAGCCCGAAGCTGTTCCAAAAGGCCAACGAAATGGTGGATATGAGATGTACCGCAAACGCTGAGGCGCGCAAGGTGGCTCACAAGTCGGATAACAATACCTTGCTGGCCGGGCTCGTCTACTGCGCACACTGTGGCGCCAAGATGTCTGGCTTTATGCATCACGACCGATACAAGCTGCGGGATGGCACCGTGAAAGAATCCCTGAAGCCCAAGTACAACTGCTATCAGAGGGCGCAGAAACTTCGGGATTGCGACGGTCAGGCGCTGTACTTGGCAGACCGGGTAGACGGGATCGTGCTGGAAGTAGTGAGAGAACTGTTCGCTTCCATCCGCTGTGCGCCGCGGGATAAGCTGCTGGAGCAGAAGATTCGGCAGGAATATCAGGACAAGCGCAAGCGGAAGGCAACCTTGGAAAAGAAGTTGCAGGACTGCGAACATGCGCTGGAGAGATACGAAGCAGAAGTGCTGCGGTGCCTTGATGGTGAGAGCGGATTCTCGCAGGAAATGCTGGCTCGCCTGATTGCCAAGGCGGAAGCGGAACTGCGGGCTGCGCGGCAGGAGTACGCAAAAGTGCTGCAGGAAGCGGAAGACGACCGCGAACTTGCGCAAAAGATCAAGGAGTGCTACCGACAGTTCTGCGGCTGGGCCGAGGAATTTGAACTGGCGCCCCTTGCCCGCAAGCGGATGATCCTGAGCGAACTGCTGGAAAAGGTGGAAGTGGGCAAAGGCTATCAGGTGACCGTCCATGTGAAACTGACCTACAAGCAGTTCCTGGAATTGTGCCAGACAGAAGAAACCAGCGAGAATCCTCTAAGAAACGCCACAGACGGAAATGTGGCTTAATTTCACGCAAAAACAGCTGAATAGCTGCCCTGAGCTAAGTGTGGTCGTAACAGGTGGTAGAGCAGCTGACTCTTAATCAGCGGGCCCAGGGTGCCCGGAGGCGAGCGCCGCCAGTGGCGGATACAGCGAGCCGGAGGGCTGGACAGCGGCGCAGAGCGGCGGGAGAGTCCCACGGTGCACGAACCGCCGCGACACGCCCTGGCCGGGAGAGTCCCTGGAAGTGCACCAGAAAAAAGCGAGCACCGTTTGGTGCTCGCTTTTTTGTTGCTCTTACCCTGGGGAGCGGCTTCGCCGTTCGCGCTTTTGCGCTCCGGCTCAGCGCGCAGGGACTCTGCGTCGAAACGAACATGACACGCCCCGGCCGGGAGAATCCCTCGAAAATCAGCAAAGCCCGGCAGGATCATATCCGCAACTATGATGAAACGAATCGCATGGTCGCCATCAGGCTATCCAAGGCATTCACCAATTGTGCCTGCAATAGTTTGGACACTTTGGCACTTGAAGCGGTTGGGAACAAGAGTGTAGACTATAAGTATAACGTATTGAACCAGCTCGTGAAAAAGACCTCATCACTGAATGGGGTATTTACCTATATCTGCGATGCACGCGGCAATCGCATCCCGAGACCGGAAAGAAGTTGTGGCAGCCCTTCGTTTATGATGTCACCGATCAGCGGGTAGAGAGTTAAAACCACATATAGAATTGCGGCTCCCGAACGGCATATGGAGCATTTCATTCGTCTGTACGGGCTACGCATTTGATGCGTTCTGACTCGTTATAGCGAGGTGCTTAATGAATTCGAAAAATATATTTGCGCATAAGGAGATCGACGTCTTTTATACCCGGTGGTTCATTCGTACGCTTCTCTTTGTGGTTTTTATCTTTATGCCACTAATGGTACTGCATTGGATTAATGTTACAACAAGTGAACCGATATCTTCGAAAGAGGTAGCAGGGCGGGGCAGTTTCCCGTTTTTTGTGCTTGCGTGTTTGTGGGTTGTCATTATTGAAAATTTCAAATGCATCCGAATAAAATGCGACAGGTTAAAGGTTGAATTGTTGCCACCTCGAAAAAGCCAGGAGAGGTCTCAGCTTTATTGGAAAGATGTTTACCAAATCAAGGAGCATATGATACCCATCATCGGTTCTGTATGCGTTATCCGAAACAAAGATGGTGCTTTTGAGGAGTTCTTCTGGATCGACGGATGGAAAAATGGCGCTGTGCTGAAAGAGCGATTACGCCAGGCTGCCATTGCAAATGGTGGTGAATTCATTCCCTGGCCCACTATGCTTCTGTCGGCGCCTAAAAGGTTTGTACGCTCGGCTTGTAAATTTCTTGCTTGGCTGTGGCGCTGGCTGAAAAATCAAACTATGCCCCGATAACCGAACAAAAAAGTGGCCCGCCGCCTAATATAGACGGCGGGCCACTTGATTCACATGCCCTATGGCAATCATGGCGCGGCCAAATTGCTACGCGAATACCGGAGGCTTTTCAGGGGGCCTTACAATTTCACCCAGAATAGTTTGGGCAGTATGGCCCTTGAAACTGCTGAATGGCAGAGTGTAGACTAAAGGTGGGACAGATTGTATTCGCTGACGAAAGATACAAGGAGGCTTTCTATGAATTCCGAAAGTTCGTCTGCGGCAGCTGAGGTCACGAAAATCTACCCGAAACTACTTCGCCGTCTGTTTTATGTGTGGATTGTTATTGCACCAATGGTAATCTATGAATTGCACTATGAATACACTGTTGCTTCTGGCACCCTCGTTGAGGGAATGGGGTACGTATACGTACTTGGCTGTGTGACGCTTGGAATGTATTTTTCATACATTGTGCTTCTGCGTAAATTGATTCTGAGAGATGATGGATATATTGTAAAAACCGCAAGAATCCCCTTTTCATCTCCGAGCAAAGCGGAAAAGAGTAAGAGATATATGGAATCAAAGGAGGTGAAATTTGATCAAATAAGCCTTGTGGAAGAAATTCGATGTGTATTTTGGGGAACGGTGCTTCTTTTTGACGATCGTAACAGTAAGGAAAAGCATCTGTTATGGGTCAGTGGATGGAGGCATTCCAAACGACTTAAAGAAGCTCTTGTTCAAAGGGTGTTACAGAATAATGGGGAATATGAAAAAATTCGCCTTTGGAAATACCTTGCAGAGCGTGTGCTTGCACATAGAGGACAATCTGAAGTGTCGCAGCCTCGCCCGGATGTGCCTTTCACAAAACGCTTGACGGCGGCAATTTCAAAAGCTCTGGATGCAATAAAAGCCCAGTTTATGTCCCGCTGACTTGGTTCAATAGCTTGTCCGCTGTCATTGAACAAACCGACTCGCTGCCTATTGGCAGCGGGTCGATTTCTTTATATGATGCGGGCAAGGAAGGCAAAAGGTCAACAAATCCCAGCAGACCGGCTGTGACATGCTCTATGGAAGAGAAATGGCCGTGGATGATGCGGGCAAACTTCTTTATGTGCGGTGCCGGTGCGCAGAAAAAGCCGGGGCGCAGCGGTCGACTGTCCGCTTCGCTCCGGCACTTTTCATATTGTTTTCAGCCGCGGGCCGCCACGGCGCGCCGCAGCTGCAGCAGCACCAGCACCAGGCTCACGCCCAGCAGGATGTGGCCGATGCCCGCCACGCCGGAGATGGCCGCGGTGGCGCCGGCGGAGAGGGGAGTGCCCAGCACCTGCAGCGCGCCCCGCACCAGGAACATCACCGCGGTGATGTTGAGGCCGGCGTGATAGACCGCCAGAATCCGCCCGGTCTTGGGGCCGGTGAAGGCAAAGTTCTTTTCCAGCAAAAGCAGCAGCAGGAAAAACACCATGCCCAGCAGGAAGTAGTGGGTGTGCACCACCGAGAGGCTGGTCTTGCCGGCAAAGCCGTTGAACTTGGTGAACTCCCGGTAGAACACGCCGCCGGCCATGGCCAGCAGAGAGTAGACAAGGGCCGCGTTCATATAGCGTTTCATTTTCGCTCCTCCTTTATTTAACTTCTTTTTTTCATGGCGAAGTAGCCAATGAGCACCGTCCACACATAGGCGCAGGTCTTGGGGATCATCAGCATGCCGATGAGGGGCACCGCGTCCGCCCACAGCACCACCGGGATGTAGAACCCGAAGCTGAGCACGATGGTCAGCCACATCCAGCGGAAGGCCCGGTCGTTGTGCTCTTTGGCGCTGGAAAAGAACAGCACGATGACCACAAGGCCCAGCAGGGCGAAGGGGATGTTGCGGTAAATGCCCCAGGAGAGGGGCGCGTCAGCGCTCAGCCACTGGTGCTGGGGCATCATGCACAGCAGGATGCGCACACCCGCCAGGGCGTAGACGGCGGCGGTGAGGCCGCCCCGGCCCAGCACCTTGTAGCGCTGCCGCCAGACGTAATAGAGCAGCACATAGAACGCCGTCATGGTCACCGAGGTGATCCACTTGCCCAGGCCCAGGGCCACGGTGTAGTTCTCCAGGCCGGTGGTGCACAGGGCCAGCGCCCGGGGCACCAGATGAAAAGAGTCGCCCGCGCCCAGCACAACGGCCATCCAGCCGAAGAGGCGGAACTGGGCCTGGCCCTTGCTGCCCCGGATCATCAGGATGCCGATGGTGATAACGGAGATCAGATAGACCGCGTCAAACAGGGTCTCAACGATCGCTTGCATATTTGTATCCTCCTTGGTGTCGTGTGTATTTTCAACCCCGGCGGCGGCTCAGCGCCGCGCCGTAGTTTCGGCCGAACAGTGCCCCGGCCGGCAGCAGCGACGCTCCCAGCCCGGTGTAGAACACGGCGATGAACCGCTCCGGCGCAAGGCCGCCCGCCCGCAGGGCGATGCCCCCGGTCATCATCACCGCCATGACGGCAAATGCCTTTTTGTCGAAAAACTTCAGAAAGAAGTGCCGCTCGTCTTCGTAGGCCCGGATGCGGGCGGTGTGCTTTTTCACCAGCGGGCCGAACACGAACCGCTGGAACACCGCGAACACCAGCGCCGACAGGCAGAAATTCAGCGCCGTGCGAAAAGCGGGGTAGGCCGCAAGGCCGATGCGCAGGATGTTGAACCCCGCCGCGCCCCACACAAGGCAGGCGAGCAGCAGCAGGGTGTCCCGTTTTACCTTCATGGAAAGCCTCCTTTGTTGAACGTTGTTCATTTTGAGCGGAGAAAAATCCCCGCCCGTCAGCGGGGATCGCCGTAGAGGGTGCGCCGCACCAGCTCCAGCACGGTGGAGGGGTCGTAGTCCTGCCGCAGCAGGGCGGAGAGCATCAGCGAGAACAGCACGTCCGCGAACTTTTCGGCGGTGAAGGCCTCGTTGAAGGCGTCGGGGCGGATGCCCGGGTCCCGCTTCAGCACCGCCAGCAGCCCCTGGCGGATGTGCTGCCAGGTGCGCTCCATCCGCCGCTTGCCGTCGGACTTGTCCTCCCGCAGAAAGCCCAGGGAGTGGAGGGTGAAAAAGCCGGGGTACTGCTTGCAGCCGTATTCCATCCGGCCGTACATCCAGGCCACGCAGGCCAGGGTGTTCTCGAACACGGCCTCGTCCTCCGGCCGGTGGAAGATCTCGCACCAGACGCTCTCCACCGCCGCGCCCACCAGCGCCGCCTTGGAGTCGAAGTAGTTGTAGATGGAGCCCACCGACACGCCGCAGGCCGCCGCCACCGAGCGGATGTTCACCGCGTCCCATCCCTTCTGGCGGATGAGCTCCCGGCTGGCGCGCAGGATCTCCTCTTTGGATGTTACCACTGTGTTCACCGGCTCACCTCCAATATGAACAATGTTCATTATAGACGGCACCGCCTATGCTGTCAAGGGGGGCGCTCACCCGGGTCGCTGTGTCACAGGGTCAGAGAGCCCACATAATTGATGAAACGGCGGTGTTCATCGGACAGGCAGTCGCTGACACGCCAGACCAGGCTGACCTGGGTGGTCATGGGCGGGTCAAGCGGAATGGCAGCCAGTTCCGGCAGGGAGCAGGCAACTTTGCTGAACAAAAAGCCTACCGCCGCGTTGCTGGCGATAAGCTTGCGGATGGTGGACAGCTGATCCGACTGAAGCAGCACATGAGGAGTAATATGCTCCACCTCGAAGCGGGCGATGATGCGCTCGGTCTGGAAAAAGCTGTTTTTGAACAGCGCCAGCGGCTCGTCTGCCAGCTGCGCCACCGCAAGGCGTTCCTGGCCCGCCAGCGGGTGGAACAGGCTGGTGCAGCACACGGTTTCCAGTATGGTCACCGCTATCCCGGTATAACTGGCGGACAACGGACGGTCATGGGGAATGAAAGCCAGGTCCAGCTCACCCGCGCTCAGCCGCTGCAAAAGCTCCTGCCTGCCGGCCTCCACAATCCCCAGATCAAAGGGGGTGCGGCGGTGTTCTTCGCCGGTGTAGATAAGCGGTAGTACCAGCGAACCGATCATGGGCGGCACGCCTACCTTCAGCTGACCGGGCCCCTGGGCCAGGCGGACCATGGCCGTTTCAAAATCACTCACATGGCTGAGCAGACGGTCCGCCTCCGCCAGAAACACCGCCCCGTTGGGCGTGAGGGAAAAGCTGCGGCCCCGCCGCTCCAGCAGCGCAAAGCCGAATTCCTCCTCCAGCTCTCGAATGGCCGCTGACACCGACGGCTGAGACACATGCAGCGCCTCGGCGGCGCGGGTGATGTTGTCCAGCTTGCAGGCCTTTTGAAAATAGCGCAGCTGTGTGATGGTCATTTTCCTCGCCTCCTGTTCCCATTATACAATAGGAATATCCTATGAATAAAGTGGAAATAAATATTTTTCTTTTTGTTGGTGACGGGTTATACTGAAATCAAGGTTAAGGCGTCTTAAAAACTGTTCAAAAAGCTCAAACAAGATCGGAGGCATCAAGATGGCACAGACTGCGGCAATGCGATCGGAGAAAAAAACGAAAAAATGCGGCGTTCCCTTTTTAGCGGGCACCCTTGCGGTGCTGTTTATACTGACGGTGCTGCTGTGGGGCGTATCTTCCGGCTGGGGCAGCATCTCCATCAAGCGCACTTATCTGTTCGCGGACAACGGCGATAAGGTGAGCGTCATCTCCTACATACCGGACACCGCCACCAACGAAAATCCCGCGCCGGTGGTGCTGAACTTCCACGGGCGTGCCAACTCTGCCCATACGCTGGACGCCTGGTCCCTGGAGCAGGCCCGCCGCGGCTATGTGGTGCTGAACGTGGACCGCAGCGGCGCGGGTGAATCGGTGTTCACCAGCGGCGAAAATGAAGCGATTTATCAGTATGCGATGACCCTGACCTTTGTGGACACCGAGCAGGTGGTGGTGGCAGGCTTCTCGTCCGGCATGGGGCCGGTGACCGAGCTGGCTGCCGCCCACGACAATGTGGTGGCGGCGATCCATGTGTTCCCGCCGTTCATCCGGGAGAGCAACGGAAATCTTCCCACCAACCACATGCTCATCAAGGCCGGCTCCGACCAGTACAACTTTGAAGAGACCGGTCCCCGGGACGTTTATGAGCAGGGCGTGGCCGCCTTCCTGGGCCTTGACGGCGAAGTGACCCCCGGCGAGATCTACGGCTCCTTCGAGGACGGCACCGCAAAGGAATATGTGTTTGTGCCCCGCGCCCTCCATCAGACGGCAGGCGTGAGCAAGGGAGCCATCACCGCCATGCTTTCCTTTATGGAGCAGGCCACCGACACCCCCAATCCCATCGACCCGGCAAGCCACATCTACTGGTGGGCCCAGTTTCTGGCGCTGGCCTGCTGTGTGACCATGGTGGTGTTCGCCATGGCTCTGGGGGCCACTCTGCTCAAGCATCCCTTCTTTGCTGAGATCGTGCAGCCCATGCCTGAAAACCGGGGCAAACGGGGTTGGAAGCTGGCGCTGAACATCCTCATCGCCATCGGCATTCCCATCTGCACCTTCATTCCCTTCTCCACCTTCGGCATGGATGTGCTGGCCAAGAACGCCATCTTCCCGGCAAAGAACTTCAACGGCATCTGGGTGTGGCTGATGCTTAACACCCTCATCACGCTGGCCATCATGGCCTTTGGCTATCTGCGGGAGAAAAAGGCGGGCGAGGTCGTCTCCCTCAGCCATTACGCCTTGGCTCCTGAAGGGGAGAGCCGCCTCAACGGGCGCTGCATCCTCAAGTCGCTGGTGCTGGCGCTGTGCGTGGCTTCCATCTTCTATCTGTGGCTGCAGTGGATCGACGGCTTCTTCGGCATCGGTTATCAGTTCATGACCCTGGCAGCCTTCACCGAGGTATCGCCTGAGCGGCTGGCCAAAGCCTGGTCCTATATCCTGGTGCTGTTCTGTGTTCTGTTCGTGGGCGCCATCGGCATGAACACCTCCCGCCGTCTCAAGGAAACCGGAGACCCCCGCAAGGATATGGCAAAAGCCATCGCGTTGAACGCGCTAATCGCGGCGGCGGCGGTGGGCCTGCTGCTGCTTTCCAACTACGGCATCATGATCCTGCGGGGCGAAGGCAATGGCATCTTCCACTTTGCCGAGGGTCAGAGCAGCGTGGGCGCGCTGAACTTCGCCTTTGCCTTCCCCTTCCTGATGGGCAGCATGGGCGCCATCAATACTTATTACTTCCGCAAGACCGGAACCATCTGGACCGGCGTATTTCTCACCGCCCTCATTGCGGGCATCACCGCCTTTGTGGCTCAGCCGCTGGTCATGTGACCCATTGTTCGAACGGGGAGGCGCGGCCGCCGTGCCGCGCCTCTTTTCATGGTATGATACACAGGAGGAACGCACAATGAAAATCTACAAGATCGCGGTCATCGGCGGCGACGGCATCGGCCCCGATGTGATGGCCGAAAGCATCAAAGCGCTGAACTGCGTTGCTGCCGCCGATGGCGGTTTCGCTTTCGACTATACCTACTTTCCCTGGGGATGCGAGTATTACCTGCGGGAAGGCCGCATGATGCCGGAGGACGGGCTGCAGACACTGAAGGGGTTTGACGCAATTTTGCTGGGGGCGGTGGGCTATCCCGGCGTGCCGGACCACATTTCTTTGCGGGAACTGCTTTTGAAGATCCGAAAGGGGTTTGACCAGTATGTGAATGTGCGCCCGGTAAAGCTGCTGGCAGGGGCGCCCTGTCCGCTGAAGGACGTGAAGCGGGAAGATGTGGACATGATCTTTATCCGGGAGAACAGCGAGGGCGAATATTCCGGAGAGGGCGGCTGGTACGATCAGGACACCCCGGAGGAGTATGTGCACCAGATCGGTGTGTTCACCCGCAAGGGCTGCGAGCGAATCATCCGCTACGCCTTTGAGCTGGCACAGAAGAAAGGCTGGAGCGTCACCAGCGTCAGCAAGGGCAACGCCCTGAACTACTCCATGGTGCTGTGGGACCAAATCTTCCACGAAATGTCCGCTCGGTACCCGGAAGTACCCACCCATGAGTATCTGGTGGACGCCGCCGCCTGCCACATGGTGCGGGACCCCGGCCGATTCCAGGTGGTAGTCACCTCCAACCTCTTCGGGGATATCCTCACCGACCTGGGCGCGGCCATCGCCGGCGGCATGGGTCTGGCGGCGGGGGCGAACCTGAACCCCGAAAAAACCTTCCCCTCCATGTTCGAGCCCATTCACGGTTCGGCGCCGGACATTGCCGGCCAGGGCAAGGCCAACCCCATGGCGGCCATTTGGTCTGCCAGCCAGCTGCTGGACTTCCTGGGGTATGAAGAATATGGGGCAAAGGTGATTCAGGCCATCGAGAACACTTTGGTGGAGGGCCGCGCGCTTACCCCGGAGCTGGGGGGGACCGCCAGCACGGAACAGGTGGGCGACGAAGTATGTGTGCAGTTGAAAAAACTGCTGTAAGCCGCGCCCTCTGGACAAAACCGAAAAATCGTGCTACCCTTGCCGCAGAGGCCGCAGCGCTTCTGCGGCATTTTTTCGCCTTTTCAGGAAAGGAGCCACAGGCTATGGAACAGCAGCAAAAACGCACGGTGCGGGTGGACGAATATCCTCTGCCGGGCGGCGCGCGCCGCCCCTTCGCGGTGATCTGCCCCGGCGGGGGCTACGAAAAAATCTCCGACCCGCTGGAGGGGGAGAACTTTGCCCGGCAGCTGAACGGGCTGGGCTGCGCGGCCTTTGTGGTGCACTATTCCGTGGGACCGGCGGCCCGTTTTCCCGCTCCGCTGGAGGATGTGGCCGCCGCGGTGCGGGACATCCTCGACCGGGCCGAGGAGCTGAACGTGGA
>JABLTR010002412.1_pt1 | contig 16549 bp, 10 predicted proteins | sample 7160071 | NCBI WGS metagenome assembly JABLTR01 (sample SAMN14651230, study PRJNA627086) | human gut metagenome | isolation source: feces | host: Homo sapiens
ACCGCCATCGTCTCATAGTGCGCGTTCGGCACAGGCAGATGAAGCTGATCCGCCGTTTTAATATCCGCAACCTCCTTGAACATCGCCATCAGTTCGGGTAAATTAAAGAATTTGGCAAAGCGCGTCCGTGCGCGGTATCCGGTGCCCTCCGGCGCAAGCTCAATCGCCGTCACCGTTTCGCCGAACGTAGAAGCCCATGCGTCAAAATGAATCAGCCCCATTTTTTCCAGCGTTCCATATTGCAGATAGCGCTGCATCGTATACAGCTCGGTCATGGAATTGGACACGGGCGTGCCCGTCGCGAAAATAACGCCGCGTCCACCCGTCAATTCATCCATATATCGGCATTTCAAAAACATATCGGTCGATTTTTGAGATTCGCTGGTCGCAATTCCCGCCACATTGCGCATTTTGGTCGCCAGAAAGCCGTTTTTGAACGCGTGCGCCTCATCCACAAAGAGCCTGTCCACGCCCAGCTCCTCAAAGGTCACGACGTCATCCTTTTTCTCGTCGGCTTTCAGCTTTTCCAGCCTTGCTTCCAGCGATTTGCGCGTCGCTTCCATGCGCTTGATGGTAAAACGCTCGCCATTCTCCCGCTCCATCTCCTCGATGCCCACCGCGATCTCGTCAATCTGCTCGCGCAGCAGCCGCTCCTGACGCTCCTGCGAAATCGGAATCTTTTCAAACTGGCTGTGCCCGATAATCACCGCGTCATAATCGCCCGTCGCGATGCGCGCACAGAACTGCTTGCGTTTGGCTTTTTCAAAGTCTTTTTTGGTCGTCACCAAAATGTTCGCGCTGGGATAGAGCCGCAAAAACTCGCTCGCCCATTGTTCCGTCAGGTGATTGGGCACAACGAACATCGACTTCTGGCAAAGCCCCAGCCGCTTGCTTTCCATCGCCGCCGCCACCATCTCGAAGGTCTTGCCCGCGCCAACCTGGTGTGCAAGCAGCGTATTCCCGCCGTACAGCACATGGGCAATCGCCGTTCGCTGATGTTCCCGCAGCGTAATTTCCGGATTCATCCCGTCAAACACGATATGAGATCCGTCGTATTCGCGCGGCCGGGTCGAGTTGAACAACTCGTTATAGCGCGTCACCAGCTCATGCCGGCGGGTCGGGTCTTTCCATACCCAGTCGTGAAAAGCATCCTTGATCGCCTGCTGCTTCTGCTGGGCAATCGTCGTTTCCTTCTGATTCAGCTCCCGTTTTTCCCGTCCGTTTTCATCCTGCACAACATCGTATACGCGCGTATCCCGCAGGTTGAGCGTATCTTCCAGAATTTTGAGCGCGGGCGCACGTCTGGTGCCGTATTTCATATAGTTATTCACGTTCTCCGACAGAAGGCTCTTGCCGTCTATCGACCACTCCGCCGTTTGCGGCGCGTAATTCACGTGGATTCGCCGCTGTTCGTAATAGGGAATTCCCAGCAGCTCGATCATAAAGCGCTGAATGTACGCTTTGTCCACCCATGTCGTACCGAGCCGCACGTCGATTTCGGATGCGTCCAAATCCTTGGGCTGTGCCGCTTGGAGTGCCTCAACGTTGACAGCAAAGGACGAGTCGCTTTCCGCTGCCGTCTGCGCCACGCGCAGCTTGGCACGCACGTTGCCGGACAGATATTCATCCGCCGTCTGCCACGTCTGTTCCAGCGGGTCAAGGAAGATCACGCCCTGCAAGTCCGCAACGATTTCATCCTCCGCTTTGCCCGTCAGCCGCGCCATAAACGGCAGATCAACCTTCGCCCGCTCTCCAATGGATACCGCAAGCGCTTCGCTCGCCGTATCCACCTGCGTAACCGGTTTCCTCCGCCGGATCGTTCGTTTGCTGAAAATATCCGCCTTGCGTTTGAGCTTCCTGTCTTCATCCAGTATTTCAAGCGAACAAAGCAAATAATATGAAGAATCGCCTTCAAACGCCCGCCCGTTGGCTTTGCCGTTGATAATCCCGTATTCGGCGCTGAACGCATCATACAGCCGACCCAATTCCGCCTGCTGTGCCCTGATCTCCGCGTCGCTGCCGTCCGTAAGCTGCAAATCAATCAATTTTCGCACACAATCCCGCAGCTCAATCATCCCCTTGATACGCTCCTGCGTCGTCTGATTGAGTACGGGGCGGGTCATCACCGAATTTTCGCGGTAGTAAACCTGACCGTTCACAAGCGCATACGAGAAATTGCGTACATCGGGATCAGCTGGAATCGTTCGTCCTTCATTTATATCCATTTCGGATACTTCTATCCTTTTATATTCCCCGTCGATGTTCCGCACCGCCGCATGGAGCTGCTGCGCGAGGTCTGCGCCGGGAATCGGTTCGCATGTAGTTTCCTTCTCGTTTCCGTACATGCTTTTGTCCCATTGCATCCTGCCCAGCATCATGTCGGGATGATCGACAAAGTAGCTGTTGATGGGGATGCCGTCCGCCGTCTGCCCCAGATGGATCCAATCCGGCTCTATGTCGATGGGATGTTCCCTCTTTTGAAGAAAGAGAATATCCGATGTGACTTCCGTTCCGGCGTTGGCTTTGAAGGCGTTGTTCGGCAGTCGGATCGCGCCCAGCAGCTCCGCCCGCTGCGCAATGTATCGGCGTACATCAGGGGAAGACTTGTCCATTGTGCCCTTGGACGTGATGAACGCGATCATGCCGCCCGGACGCACCTGTTCCAGCGTTTTGGCAAGGAAATAATCGTGAATCAGAAACCCGTACTTGTCGAACGCCCTGTCCGCTACCTTGTAATTGCCAAAAGGCACATTGCCGACGGCGACATCAAAAAAGTCTTTGCGGTTCGTCTTTTCAAAGCCCGTGATCTCGATTCTCGCATCGGGATAGAGCTGCCGCGCCATGCGTCCCGTGATGCTGTCCAGCTCCACGCCATAGAGCTTGCTGCTCTGCATTGCTTCCGGCAGCATACCGAAGAAGTTGCCCACGCCGCAGGCGGGTTCAAGCACGTTTCCGTCCCGAAAGCCCATGCTGCCCAAGGCTTCATACATCGCCCTGATAACGACGGGGCTGGTATAGTGGGCGTTCAGGGTGGAGCCGCGCGCCGCCGCATATTCCTCGTCCGTCAAAAGGCTTTTGAGCTGCTGATATTCCTTTTGCCAGCTCGCATTTTCGGCATCAAACGCCTGCGGCAGACCGCCCCAGCCGACGTATTTGGAGAGCGTTTCCTGTTCCTGCGGCGTCGCCTGTCTGCCCTCGGCTTCAATCTGCTTGAGCGTTTGGATGGCGGCAATGTTGAACGCATACTTCGTCTTTGCGCCGCCTTCGCCCAGATGGTCATCCGTGATGCGGAAGTTCTGCGCTTTGTACGGCTCGGCTTCTTTGCGCTCCGTTTCCTGCCCCGTCAGGTCGATAACGAGGTTGTGCAGCCTAATCTCTTCCTGCGGCAATGATTTTTCCGTCCTACTCTGCGGCTCTTGCCGTATGTCAGACTGCTCCGAATCATCGGATATCGTTTGCGTGAACTCGGATTGTTGAAACAGAAAATCGTTTCTTGTATCTTCGGCAAGCATCTGCTCAAACGTGTCCCGCCGCTCCACCCTTGAAATCGGATAAAGCAGCGTCGGATCGCGCAAATTTACGTGCTGATCCGTGATTTCTTCGATAAGGAACGCCGTATTGCCCAGATAGACCGTATCGCCTACCTGATAGGACGGCTCATCCCGCCTGCCGTCCAGCTCCTTGACGACTTCATATCCGCCTTGTTCGGCAGGCTCGGCAAAGTAGATGCCGTGTCCGTTTTCCGTCAACGCTTTTGCCGCAACGCTCCACCTTTCGAAGGGAATCCCTGTAACCGATATCGTCCTCATGCCGGGGATATCCCGCTCAAACAGCCTTGTGTCCATCAGCGGTGCGGCAGTTTGAGCATCTTCCCCATAAAAGAGAAGGGTGTCATCCACTCTTACGCCGACCAGCCGCCGGGGATGTTCATCCTTCAGCTTTTTATACGCTTCCACATCCGGCGTAAAGCTGATTTCCGGCTCTATTCGGTCTGGCGCGTCGGATTTCAAATAATGCCCATCGTGAATAAGCCTGTCAATCCGTTCGGCAACCTGATTCCATTTCAGCAGCACATCGGGACAGTTGCTTTTCCTGAGCTGTATCCCCTTTGCATCGTGGCTTTCCGAACTCCCATGTTCACCCGATACGCCGGGCATTTTTCCGCCTATCCCGTACTCGTTTTTCAGAAATTCCAGTTTTTCATTGGTGCTGTGAGGTTCTGAAAAGAACTGGTAAATTCGACTGCCCGCGCCCGCAATCGGAGCGCTTTGGGTCAAGACCGCGTCGATTTCATCCTGCGTCATAAAGCCGCGAACATCGGGCAGCAGCATCTCGCCTTCGGGCAGCTCCTTCCGCGCCAATGCCAAATCCCTGAGACGAGGGAGAATGTCCTTCGGCAGAAGAAAACGAAAGCGCATCAGATCGGGCTGCATCGCGACCGCATCCGCAAAGACCTCCATCTGCCGGATCAACCCGTGCAGAAATTCGGGCTGCTCCATTTTCTCGGAAAGATGATTGACGCAATCCGGAAAAATCAGCGGCGTATCTGTCATCAGGGAGAGATACCCGTTTTCTCTTGCGGCGCTGTCGCGGTACATATAGATCAGCCGCTCGGCGGTTTTTCGGCGAATGGTTCCGGGGGCTTCCACGTTTTCGAGCTGTGTGCCGAATTGCCCGGCTTCAATCAGCTCGCCGACGCGCTTTGCGGCATCCGTCCACGATATGACCTGCGCATTGTTGGCATACCGCGCACGATCTCCGGCGCCCATTTGGATTCCGCTTGGGTCGAACCAGACCGAAAAGCGCCGCCCGTCCAATTCAAAGCCGTTGCCGTCGTGGTAAAGGGTCTTCATTCGCAGCGCGATTTCCTCGTTCGTTTTGCCGATCATCGCGTCAAACGCCAGCTCCATGCGGGTATCCTCGCCATTGCCGCCGAACCGCAGCGCCGTATCAAGCGCTTTGGATATAAAAGAAAGAGCGGAAACCGCTCGGTCATCCGCTCCTTCGCTGTATTCGGTTATCGTTTCAAAAAGGCTCATCTGCCCCGGATTTAAGCGTACACCAGCTCGCTCAGTACGATTTCCTCTGCCTGCGCTTTCAGGCTGTTCATCGCGCCGACCCACGCCATCGGATCGCGCTCCTTCAGCGCTTCGTCCACGCCCTGCGCCGCCGCCATCTTGCTGACTATGCGGTTCACTCTTTCGCTCGCCGTCTGGTCGATCTCCGCCAGATGCGTCGTCAGCTCGCCCGTCAGGAGCAGGCTGTTGAACAGCATTTTCCTGTGTTCTTGCAGATACGCCTTGCGCATCCTGCCGTACTTGCCCAGCGTCACCTGCTCGTCCGGGATTTTCAGGTCGGGAATCTGGTATCCGTTCACCGTTTTGTAATTCAGCATGTGGCCTGCTCCTTTCAACGTTCCACGCTTCCCGCTCGATGCTTCTCAATACTTCCTCGGAGATTTCGCTGACCGCCGTTCCGAGTGCCGTCAACGCCTGCGGCGTGTTCCATTCAAGGATGGTCGCGAAATCTTCCGGCTCGAACCGATGTTCTTCCGCCAGTCCGCAGCGGCTGAGGAGCATATACTGAACGCCCGTCGTCGCCGTATTTCGGAAAGCCAGTTCGAGGTTGAGTTCATCATATCCCATCAGAAGCGATCCGTCAACGATGTCGCGCAGCTCGTCCTGATGCTCCTGCCAGTAGTCCATGACGTGCTGCATCGCGATTTCTTCAAGCTGACCTGCAAGCCCGCGATTGGCGGAAACCTCATATTCCTTTTCCAGCAGCGCACCGATAGCCGCGCCGTTTTCCTCGTTTATCGTCCATACAAACGGCGAACGGGAATCTTTGCGCATCCCCGTATCGGCAGCATCAAAGACGTAATGATAGCGCGGCACGTCGCCGGTCATATCCAGCAGCGCGATGCCTTTTGCGCCACGCCGGACATACCGCCGCATGGTGTTCGTCCACAGCTCAAACGACGCGCAGGCGGTCGCGTCCGGGCGCTGGGCGTAGATCATCATCTGGTCGTAAAAACCATATTTGTACAGGGTGGAAGCCGTTTGCAGAAACGAGCGCCACGTTTCCCCGTCGGCGGAGATCTCCCGCATGGTCTGCCGGGCAAGCTCCACATAATTTTCCAGTTTTGCCATCTCATTGCTCCTGCATTTCTTTCTGTTCCCATTTCATTTTTCTTTTTGGGGAAGCCGCTTTTCGCCAGTTATCCCCAATTCATCAACAGGTTTCATCGGGTTTTCAACATGGATGTCCACAGCTTATCCACATTTTCCCCTAACAAAAAAACAGCCTGTTTCCAGACTGCTTTTCCATGATTCTAATGTCATTCATCTTCAGCGCTCTGAATCAACCCCAAATCCAACAACGCAATCGCCATCAAACTGAGCAGACCATACCCGCCTTTCTGCCTTCTCTGTTCCTCCTGCCAATCATACACCTTTCGATTATTGTCTGCAAACCGATCCAAACTGTTCAGCAATTCATCCGCTTGCGTATTTACGCCCACCGTATTCAGCGCTGTAATCAACGCTTCTACGCTTTTAATCAGCGTTTCCTGCGTAATCTTATTCGCCAACGCTCCATCCTGATTCAACGCCTGCTTGAGCTGATGTCCATTCTGCACGCCTTTATTCCAGCAATATGCTAAGCTGTCGTCAAGCAAATTCATGCCTATAAAGCTCTCGATGCAGGGATACGACAGCAAGAGCATACCCTGCCGCATCATATCGGGATTCACATCTCTGGCGCTCCACAGCTTGCCCAGCATTTCTTCAATGAAGTCGCTATCCGTATTGGAATCCGGGTCTCGATCAAACAGATAATAAATCGCGGCATTATCCACATCAAAGCCATAGTCTTCAATCAGCAATCGGAACATCTCGTTGAGAAAATCGTTGTCCTTTCGGATAAACCCGATATTGGATTCTTCTGTGTTAATGACCGTCACCCTTGAAAGCGGATCATCTGTTTTCCTGAACACACGGTACGTCTTATCGCGGTAAATTCGCTCCATCTGATACCCGAAAATCCCGCTGAATACGCGATAAATCAGGTTTAGCTCCGTCTTTTCTCCTTCAACAATAAACAGAACCTGACCGATTCGCTTTCCCTTTTTCAGCTCAAACATCCTTGTACTGCGGGATTCCACTGAACACACCACCCAAATACATCTTCTCGTAGTTCTGCGCCGTCCTCGGCTGTTCCGAAGAGAATCGGACGATATTGCTTCCCTCCTGATCGAAGTTGACCGCATAGAGCTGATCCGGTCTGAACAGGCTCGAACTGAGCAGATTGGTCGAATGGGACACGATAAAAATCTGCGCCTGCTCTGCATGTTTCATAAAATACCGAATCAAAAGTTCTTCCAAGTCATTATGCAGTCCGCTGCTGAATTCATCACAAATCAGCATACCGCCATGACGGATAACGCTCAAATACATCGGCAAAAACTGCACCAGAATCTTATTGCCCAGCGATTCAATATCCATCGGAATCTCCGGCGTGATCCCATCCCGTTTCACCGTCAGATTGCCAAAGCCCGTTTCCCCAGCATTTTTTTCAGGATGGTGAATCAGGTGGAAAGAGAACCCACATTCGTCAAGGAATTGATTGATTTCCATGACTCCATGTTCTTCGACGTACTTTTCAATTCTGAGCGACTGATCCTCTCCGAAGGACATCATCAGCCCCGTTTCCATATTGACATATTGCGATGCACGCAAAAAATCAAACCACTTCTGCAAAACCTCATGTCCGCGGAACCGAGTATTAAACCACAAATCGCGCAGGAAAAGCCCTTCGTTCGGAATCCCGTTAAAGACTTCCTTTTCCGTGATTTTTGATTTAGCCGTTGCGCCCGTCCGCTCCATCATCACCTTGCCATCCAGCACCAGTCGTTCAACCAGCAGCTTATCCGTGTTCTGATATCGAATCGTGTACTCAATTTCGGCGTTGTCAATCCAAAAACGGTATGTGTTTTCAAACATATCCGCATCGGAAAACAGGCACAAAAAGTTCTTCCACTTCATCTCGCGAACGGCAAAAAGCGCCATCAGCAAAAAGCGGAGCGGTTCAATCAGGTTTGTTTTGCCGGAAGCATTGGCTCCTACAAACATACACCCCTTCAAGATTCCATTGCAGACGTTTGTTTTCTCTAATGTCTGGTATTGGGTTTTCTTCAAATCCACTTCTGTCGCATTTTTAATTGACTTGAAGCCCTGAATACAATAGCTTTGCAGCATAACGGCACCTCCCCCGATCTCTTTAAGCTATTATACCACAGGCATCTCCTTTTCGTGTATTATTTTTTCATTTTCATCTGTCTGAATCGTAATTTTTTTACGTGATCATTTTTTCCTCTTTTCGATTAAAACGCAAGAAGGCGGACGCTCGCGCATCCGCCCCTCGGCACATTTTCGTTTCTTCCTTTCGTTGTCCTCATATTCCCGCCATGCCGCATCCGCCGCCTTGCTCTGTCCGCACGGCTTTTCCATCATCAGCCGCTCGAACGGACTGTTCGTGAAGTATCTCACTCCTCCTCGTTGTCCTCCCCGATTTCCTCCTCGTCGTCATCATCATCGAGTTCCGTGTTGTAGCGCGGCTGCGCGTCTCTCTTCTTCCCCAGCACGACGAACGCCGCAGCGCCGCCCGCAATCAACACCACCAGCAGCACGAGCGCCATCATCGCCGTCGAATCGGTCGTTCTCTCCGCTTCCGGCTTAGGTTCGGCGGTCGGCTTCGGCGTAGGCGTTGCCGTGGGTTCGGGCGTGGGCTGTTCATCCTTGCTCACCACACCGAAAAGGTCGCGGTCATCCACAAGGTTGAGGAAGTAGGTTTCATACTGCTCGCCGTCCTTGTCCAGCGGCTTGTCGTAGTCGATCACGAGGTAATACGTTTCGCCCTTGCGCGTCTGCACCGTGATGAACTGCTTGTTCGTCACCTTGGAATACAGCAAATCTACCGTTTTCATGTTGCCGCCCATCGAAAAGGGCTTGCCCTCGGTCGGCTCGCCCGTTTCCGCACCGCCCGCAAGCTGTGCCAGCAGCGCATAGAGCGCGTCGATATCCGGGGCTGCTGTCGTCTGCGGCTGCATGGTCGCCTGCGGCACGTCCGTGGGCATCGGCGTTTCGGTCGGCTTCGGCGTGGTCTTTGCGCCGCCGGAGGACGGTTTCTTTGTCGCGGAGGGCTTGCTGTCATTGCCGCTCGAACCGCTGTCATCCCTGCCGTAGAAGGGATTTTTCACATACACCTTCTGCGACACGTTGCCCGCCAGATCGACGGCGTAAATGGCAATCTGCTGCCTGCCGTCCGCGTATGCCCGGATGTTCGCGTCCAGCGTCGTTCCGCTATATTTGAGCTTATGCCCGTTGACGTACACCGCCGCCACGCCGGAGATAGAATCGGTCGCTTCGATGCAGATCACCTCGCCGCTCACGCCCGCCTTGACAATCGGCGGCGTGCTGTCAAAGCAGGAAATCGCTTCGCTTTTCGCCTGCACGTTGCCCGCATGGTCGGTAATGGACACATGAATCGTCGCGTTTTCCCGCAGCTCCACCGCATAGCCCGCGCTCTGATCGTCGCCGTCTACGACGGTCTGCCAGCCGTTTTCCGTCGCCACGACGATTCGGATGTTCGCCCAGCCCGTTCCGTTCACATCCACGATGTTGATTTTCGCCGTCGCCTTGTCCTTCTGCCACTTTGCCGGGGACACAACCGTGATTTTGTACGCGCCCTCCGGCATCGGCTCGGCGGTCGGTTCGGTCGTGGGCTGCTGCGTCGGCTCTGTCGTAGGCTCAGCCGAAGGTTCAGCCGTCGGTTCGTCCGTGGGCTGCGCCGTGGGCTCAGTCGTCGGCTGTTCCGTCGGCTCGGCAGTCGGTTCGTCTGTCGGCTCTGTCGTAGGCTCGTTCGAGGGTTCAGCCATCGGTTCGTCCGTGGGCTGCGCCGTGGGTTCTTCCGTCGCTTCTCCCGTTTCCGTCTGCCCATCGGGTTCTGCCTCTTCCTGCGCAGGATGAGCAATTTCCCTGTTTTCGCTCATGTTTTCGTCCTGCACAGCTTCCTGTACGACCGTTTCGCCCGCCACGCTTTCCGCCTTGACCGCCAGCACCGATCCGCCCAGCGCCGCACAGAGCGCCAGCGTCAAAACGCGCATTCCCATCTTATTCTTCAAAAGATTCATCGTCCTGCCGTTCCTCCTGTTCTTCATGTTCCTCTTTGTCCTGCGGCGGCTTGCCCGCCAGAAAATCTTCCAGCTCCTCCGGGGTCAGCCGCATACTGCGCACGACGTAGAGGATGCCCATGTTCTCCGCTTCCTCCTGCCGCTGTGCCAGCTTCTTTGCCTTTTCCTCGGCGCGCTTGGCGGCGTTGTCCGCCTTTTCTCGGTTGTTGCGAATCTTCTGCAAATCCGCACGCCAGTTCATCTTCTTTGCCATGCTTTATTCGTACATCCTCCCGAATCCATAAAAATGCTCTTGCCAATAGGCGCGGCTCAAATCCGCATACGAAATCGGATTGCCGCAGTTCAAAATGTACCCGTCGCCCACATACAGCGCGACGTGCGTAATGCCGTCGTTCCCCGCCACGCCGTCGCCCAGCGTGCCCTGAAAGAAAATCAGGTCGCCCGGACGCGCTTCTTCCGGCTCAATCGGCGTACACACGCCGTATAAGCTCGTCGCGCCCAGCCTGCCGACATCCCGCACGCCCGACTCTTTGAATATCCACGAAATGAAGCCCGAACAGTCAAACGACGTTTCCGGGCTGTCGCCGCCCCAGACGTAGGGATAGCCGATATACCGTTCGCCTGCCTCGATGAGCTTGGCAAACTTGGAGTCAGCCTGCTTGTATGCCTCCGGGACTTCGTATTCCATCGGCTCTTTGAGCTGCGATGCGTGCGGCTTGCCCGCGAACAAATCCGGATAATTGCCCAGCGTCGCCATATAAAGCGCGTACATGCCGACCTTTTCCCGGCTCAGCACCATGAACGGCAGATGAGAGAGCATGTTGTTGACCAGCTTCACCTTGCAGATCGTATAGGTGTATGCCACTTCAATCTGCACCCAGTTTTCCTGCCACTTCATCTCGCCCGTTTTGGGGTCTTCCACCTGCTCGTATTCCTTCTTCCATTCCGTGCGGCAGCGCGTTTCCTTCTCGACCGAGGTTGTCAGCTTATACTGCTGCTCGAAAAGAAGCTCCAATGTCGGCATCGCCGTGTCCACCGTCCACTCCCCGCCGATGCGCGCGCTGACCAGCGCCAGCAGCACATACGGGTCGTGCCAGATTTCCATCTGCTCCACCTGCACCTCGTCGTAGCCGGGATGAATCTCTCCGTACCTGTCCAGCTCGTCTTGCAGCGCGTCCTCCATCTCGCAATACGCCCGTTCAGCGGCAACCAGGTCATCCTCCTCAGCGGGATAGGTGCCGATGACCAGCGATTCGAGCAGCGACTGCGCAATCGGCATACACCCGGACAGGCTGCTGAGCATATACGTCATCATCACCGCAAGGAGCAGGATGACCAGCTTTCCCCGATTTTTCCGGATGAACACCTCGATTTTCCGCTCCGTCCTTTGAACGGGCGTGAACACGGCTTCGCCCGCGCCCTGCACGACGATCCCTTCCGCCTGCCGCCCGGTCTGTGCCGCCGCGTACTGCCGCTGAATCTGCTTTTTCTGCCGCTGCTTGGACATCCGCCGCACGCTGGATTCCGCGCCCTGCCTGCCCGTCCGCACCGCCTGCACCCCGACGTTTTCTTCTTCTTCCGTTTCGTCCGCGGGAAGCACCGCGTTTGCCAGCAGGTCGGAAAGCGCGTCCGCCGCGCTTTCCGTGTGCCGCAGCTTAAAGAGCGGTTTGGGCTTTTCCGCCTCAAAGCGCAGGCGGTACGCCTTACTGCCCGCGAGCCTTTCGCGCTTTCTCATCGCAAAACACCCGCCAGTCGTGCTGCGCCATCGCGTCCGCCCGCGCCGCCGCCCTGCACAGGGACAGCATCACCAGCGCCACAAAGCAAACGCCCAGCACCGTCGCCAGAATTTCCATCATCCGTTTTCCTCCTCCTGACCCGCCGTTTCATTCAGGCGGGTCGTCATCAGCCGGTAAAGCTCCGTGTCCTGCGGAAAACGATCCACAAAAGGCAAAATCGTATCGCCGTAGAGCAGCAGTCCCTCGCCCGCGCCGGACTGCTTCACATAAGAGAGCTGACGCGCGGAAATGCCCAGCTTTTTCGCCAGAATCTCGCGGTCGCCCGGCGCCTGATTGAGCATCAGGATAAAGTCGCTGTTTTCAAAGATGTTTTCGATTTCCGCGCTCGCCAGCAGATCCTTCAGGTTCTGCGTAATCGCCGTCGGGATGCCGCCCCATTTTCGAAAGCGCTTCCAAATCTCCACGGAGTACGCCGCCGTCTGCGGCTCTTTCAGCAGCAGGTGAAACTCATCCATGTAATACCGGGTCGATTTCTTCTGCGCCCGGTTGATCGTCACCCTGTTCCAGACCTGATCCTGCACGATAAGCATCCCCAGTTTTTTAAGCTGCTTGCCCAGCCCCTTGATGTCGTAACAGACCAGTCGGTTCTTCAGGTTCACGTTCGTGCGATGGTTGAACAGGTTCAGGCTGCCATGCACATAGATTTCAAGCGCCGTCGCAATCCTCTGGGCTTCGGGTTCGGGCTGAATCTTCAGCTCGACATACAGATCCTCCAGAATCGGCATGGTTTCCGGCTTCGGGTCGGCGAAATACGCCTGATACACCGAACGGACGCACCGGTCGATGACCGTCTTTTCAATCGGCTGCAAGCCCTCCTTGCCGCCGACGATCAGCTCGCACATCGACAGCACAAAGTCGGATTTCAGCGTCACGGGGTCTTCCTCATCCGCGTAATTCATGTTGATATCCAGCGGATTGATGTAGTCGCTGCCGACGGGCGAAATGCGGATGATCTGCCCGTGCAGCCGCCTGACCAGCGGCGCATACTCCGCTTCCGGGTCGCAGATGATGATGTCGTCGTCCGTCACCAGAAACACGTTGACCATTTCCCGCTTCGCCGCAAACGACTTGCCGCTGCCCGGCGTACCCAGAATCAGCCCGTTCGGGTTGCTCAGCAGCTTGCGATCCACCAGAATCATGTTGTGGGACAGCGAATTCACGCCGTAATACAGCGCGCCTTCGCTTTTCTGAAACAGCTCCTGCGTCGTAAACGGAATGAAAATGCCCAGCGCGCTGGTCGTCAGCCCGCGCTCGATACGAATCGGGTTCACGCCCAGCGGCAGCGCCGCCTGCATCGCCCGCTCCTGCTGAAAATCCAGCGTCACCAGCGAACAGTTCATCGTCTGCGCGATGCTCCGGCACTGCTGCACATCCGCCTTGAGCTTGCGCTTCGTGTCCGCCGCGTTGACCAGAATAAACGTCAGCATCAGCATGCGCTCATTGTGGTTTTGCAGGCTTTTGAGCATGTCCTTTGCGCCCGCGTCCAGCGTCGTCAGGTCACTGGGCAGGATATCCATGTCATAGCCGGAACGCACGGCACGCTTCTGCTCCTCGATCTTCGTCCTGTCCAGCTCGGTGATCTTGCGCTTAACCATCTTCACGGCTTCCGTCTGGTCGATGGCGCGGATGTGCATGGACACGATCAGGCTGCTGTCCACCGCCAGAAACGCTTCCAGCGCACGGTCGGACAGGTCGGCGGCGGTAATCTGCAAGAACGACGCGCTGCAAAACTTCTCCCCGATTCTGAACGTGCGCCCGTCCGGGAACTCGAACGAGGCGGGCGCGATGAAGTCCCGCGTAGACAGCCCGGATGGCGCGAGCCAGTCCCAGTCAAACGCGAACGGCTCTTTCGTGTCCATGTGGAAGATGCCGTGCAGCAGCGCCAGCCGCGCTTTGCCGTCCAGCGCCTGCGCGTGAACGCCCATCCGCTTGAAATTGCCCAGCAGCTCCGCCTCGATGCGTTCCAGCCGCGGCTTTGCGTTGCGCACACTGTCCGCCTCGATGGTGAACGTCAGGTATTTCGTCTTGCGCAGGCCGTTGTTGCCCCGCGCGAGCTGGTTTTGGAGCATCTGCGCATATTCCTCGCGGATGCCGTCAAAATCATCCTGCCGTGCGGTCATCTCAATGCGGTCATCTCCTCCGCTCTGTCCGTTTTCCAGATTGAGAAACGAAAACTCGAAGGAAACCGAGCTGTCAAAGTAGTTGATGAACTCGCACCAGCTCCCAAAGATCGCGTCCTTGTCCTCGTTTTCGGAGAGCTGATAATTGATGTCCTGAAACTGAATCGTCTTGTTGTAGCGGTTCACGTCCACCCGGCAGACGCCGTCCGGGTACATCCGCTGATAGGGGATCGTCTGCTGCGCGCTGATGCGATTTCCGTGCCCGCTCCGCGCGCGGCGAATGACAGCCTTAATCTGCCGCTTTTCGCTTCCTGTGAGCTTTCTGTTTGTTGCCTTGAGCAATGGCTTTCACCTCGTTTTCAAGCTGCGCCTGCTTTTCCAGCAGCGCATAGATATTTTGGGTCTGATAGATTCTGCGTCTCGGGCGCAGATATCGGCTCTCGATGATGTGCCGCAGCACAACTTCCAGCGGTTCGCCGTTCTTTTCATACAGGCCAAGCGCGAAAAACGGCATCATGGCAAAGATCATAAGAAACGTCGCCATGCTGCCGGGCAGCGCGTTTTTCGTCAAAAAGAAAAGCGGTACGCCGATGAGCGCCCCGCCGGAAAAACAGATAACCTGCCGCTTTGTCAGGTTCAGAATCAGCTTCTGCCTGACTTTCGTCAGGTCTTTCGGAATGGGAACGTATGCCACATTCATCCTCCTTATCAAGTATAAGTCCTCATGTGGGAAATCCAAGAACCTCAGGTTCTTGGCGTGGTATGGGGCAGCGCCCCATATCGTTCCCCCCGCGTTCTCTCCCATCAGTGCGCATGAAATATGCTTCGCGCCAAGCTGCTTGTCTTAAACAGCGTAAAGCACAGCAGCACCGTGTACCCCATGCATGTCCAAATCGCCGTGGATACGTCGCTCTCCACCGCAATCCCGCGCACCAGTATGGCATAAATCGCCACGCAGATGATGATGAGAAACGCCTGAAACCCCAGCGCAAAAAGGCTTCGCAGATAGTTCTGCCCCATCTGTCCCCATTCGCGGTTCGCCATCGTCGCCATCGGGATGGGCGCAACCGAGGTTACAAGGTAAATCTCGATCATGCGTCCATAGGTGATGATGAAAATGCAGATTGCCAGCGCCCACATCGTAAAGCCGACAAACATGCTCTGCACCCATAATCCAAACAGCGCGCCCAGCTCCATCTCCGCCAGCTTCGCTTCAAGCCCGACGATGACGCTGTCGATGCGGATATCCGTATCGGCAATCACCAGCCCCGACGCACGGCTGACCACGCTCTGCGCCACGTCGAACACCGCCATCACGATGTTCCATGTGTTGGCCACGATGACCACCGCGCACGCCGTCTTGAACACCCATTTTGCCAGCATGAACGTGTCCATGTCGTGCATGTTGTTGCGGTCAACGATCATCTGAATCAGTTCCAGCGTCGCCACCAGCGCGAGAATCACGCCCGCAATCGGGAGAATCACATTGTCGCTCAGGTTTCGGATCAAGCCGAATACGCCGCCGTTCCACGCCTGCGGCGTTGCACCCACGTTGTCCGCAATGCCCGTCACCTGTCGATTCACATTGTCAAACAGCCCGGTGAGGTTGCTCATAATGCTGCCGATGAGCAGTTCCTTGAGCCACTCCGTAACCTTATCCCAAAGAAAATTCAAAATAACCACCTCCTCTCATACCCAATTTCGCAAAGCCCCGCCATCCGTCAGCCGCCGAAAAGCCCGGTCAGCAGCGGAATCAGCGTCGTGCCGATCAGGGCGACGCCCGCGCCGGCGACGAATTGTTTTGCGCCCTGCGACTTTACTGATGTGTGATAAAGAAGTAATAGAAGTGTAAAAAATTTTGCCGTTCCTATCCGGCACTTAGCTCTTGTGTCGGACAGGTCGGGCGGTTATTCGGGCAAGTCCACCTTGCCAACAAAAGAATAATAAATCTCAATGTCCTGCCTACGGGTCTTGTTCTCGTCATAGCTGCACTCATGCACAACGATTTTCTCTACAAACTCCCGCAGCAGAGTAGGGGTAAGTTCTTCAAAGCTGGTATGCCGCCGGACAACATTCATAAACTTTTCTGCGTTCACGGTGGCTTCCTGTGCTTTGGAAAGCTCCGCTTGGATAGCGGCGGCTCTTTCTTTCAGCTCCCGTTGTTCTGCTTCATAGTCTGCCGACAGCTCTGTGAAACGCTCGTCTGATATGCGCCCGGTCACACTGTCCTCATACAGCCGCTTGAAGATAGCGGATAACTCGGCTATGCGTTTCTCGGTGGCTTCCAGCTCCTTTTTCTTGGCGGCGTTCCTGCGCTTGCCCCCGTCCTCGTTCTGCTCAATCAGGAGCTTCATAAACCGGGCTTCATGCTTTGCCGCATAGCTGGTCACTTTCCGCAGATTGGAGAGTACACCAGCGGTCAAGAGGTCGGTGCGGATAAAGTG
>JABLTR010060676.1_pt1 | contig 16520 bp, 18 predicted proteins | sample 7160071 | NCBI WGS metagenome assembly JABLTR01 (sample SAMN14651230, study PRJNA627086) | human gut metagenome | isolation source: feces | host: Homo sapiens
CCTTCTGATACTGATTCTGATGTAAATAAATGTTTTTCTGACATTAAAAATGTCCCCCAATCTAAATTTTGGTTACAAGGCGTCTTTAAACTTATCTAATATTTGCTGACGAAAAACCTTCATAGGATAGCCGTTGGCGCTTCAGCGCTTACGGAGATGCTAGTATTTTCATCAGTAATTTTTAAAATAAATCAAATCCTTTCGGGACTCGTAACTCTCTTATTTTACCTCTTTTTTGGAAAAAATGCACTCTTTCCTTTACATGATTCTAAAATAAATCTACTGATAAATTTTAAATAAGTTGTCCTTATGATAATTCAAACCCGAAATGCTGAATGGTCTTGTTTTTCAACTTATCAATTGTCAAACTTAATGTTTTTTAAACATGTATTCGCGGGTCATTGGCAAACCTTGACCTGAAGCACCTTTAGTCAAAAGATATTGAACAACATCAATATTTCCAGCTTCAAAACTTGCAGCGCAGGCTTGAAGATAAAGTGTCCACATCCTTGCAAATGGTCTACCCATTTCTTTTTCTACTTCATCAAAAACTTCGAGATAATTTTCATTCCAAATTTCAAGCGTTTTTTGATAATGACGACGAAGAGGTTCAAGATCATCCATTTGCAAACCAGCAGTCATAATATGTTCAACATTTTCAGCGATATTTGGAATATAACCTCCAGGGAAAATGTATTTTTCAATAAATGGATCCACACCAGCACCGCGATGTTGTCCAGTAATACCATGAATCAATGCACGACCGTTTGGTTTGAGATAATCAGAAACTTTTTGGAAATACATTTCCAAATTTTCTTTCCCAACATGTTCAAACATTCCGACAGATGTAATGTAATCAAAAGGTTCTTCTTTGAGGTCACGATAATCAACCAAATAAACTTTCACTTTATCAGAAAGTCCCAAATCATCCGCTTTTTTGCGAACATAATAATATTGTTCTTCTGAGAGTGTCACTCCGACTGCTGAAAGGCCATATTCTTGAACAGCCTTAAACATCAAAGTTCCCCAGCCACAACCAATATCAAGCAAACGTCCCCCAGGTTTACTATCGAGTTTGTCCAAAATATGATGAACTTTAGCAATTTGTGCTTCTTCCAAAGTCATATCTTCATGTTCAAAATAAGCACATGAATAAGTCATCGTTGGGTCAAGCCATTTGTTATAAAAGTCATTCCCAATATCATAATGACTATGAATATCTTCACGAGATTGTTTTTGAGAATGATTTCCCAAAAGTTTTATCATTGATTTCCCAAAACCAGATTGGTCTGTTAAAAAGCTACCAGCCTTACGATATGCTGAGGTAACAAGCTCTTGAATGCTCCCCTCAATTTCAATTTCTTCATTCATGTAAGCTTCAGCCAATACTAAGGTTGGCATTGAGCTCAATTCACTAAATGAGAATTTTTTATTAAAAGTAATGTGAACTTGCGTTTCTCCCTCACCATACTTTTCTGTTTTTCCATCCCAATAAGTTACTGCAATGGGGATATCGAAAGCAACTGCAAGTGCTTTGTTCAAAACTGTTTTTTCAAATACCAAGTTATTCTTCCCTTTCCTAACATTGTTCTAATAAAACTATACTCCGTAGATTATTGAAAGTCAAATACTTACTATCGTTAGATTTTTCTGAAAATTTTCATTGTCAGTAAATTGCTAAAGATTTTGCCCATAACCGAGGTCAGTCTCCTAGACTATAAAAAATAGATAACTTTGAACTTGCGCAAGTACAGAAACGTAATTTCCTAATTTTTCCTCTCGCTTGCAGTCGACTTCACATGGTATAATAAAAAAATGAACGACAAACTTGAAAAATCTATTATTTTACAAAAAAATCCTTGGCTGACCGATGTAAAAATTGTCGCTGAATCTGAATCAACTCAAAAAGATGCTAAATTAGACGGACAAGAAAATTGTCTTTATTTAACTGAAAGACAAAATAAAACTTATGGTCGTTTTGGCCGTCAGTATTTTGCTGCGCCGTCTGGCGGAATTTATATGAGTTTGTCACTCAAGCCCAAAGTTGAACTAGAAAAACTTCCAGAGTTCACTCTGCTGACAGGAGCTGCCATTGTGTCAGCAATCGAAAAATTAACTGACAAAAAGCCTCAAATTAAATGGGTTAACGATATTTATCTAGACGATCAAAAATTTGTTGGTATTCTTGCCGAAACATCACTTAATCCAACTCAAGAAGCTCAAGTTATCATTGGTGTCGGAATTAATTTTTCTATTTCCCAATTTCCAACTGAAATCGAAGAAAGAGCCACTTCTTTATTTTATAATGAACAAGCAAACATCAGTCGTTCGGAATTAATTGCCGAAATCTGGTCTGAATTTCATCGTTTATCAGAGGGTTCATTTTTTGAAATTTATAAATCTCACTCATTTATTCTCGGCAAACAAGTTGAATTTGTTCAATCTGGACAAACTTTTTCCGGAAGAGCCACAGATTTAACCCCTAAAGGTGAGCTTATCGTAAATTTAGATAATGGTCAGCAAAAAATACTTTCCAGTGGCGAAATCTCACTAAAAAAATGGACTTAATCAGTCCATTTTTTCAGTTATTATTATTATATTATATAGGAGGCCAGTTTTTGGTCATGGTGGACCAGAATTATTTTACTGACAGAACTTTCTGTCAGTAACTTTTTTAGAAATCTGACCAGTCATCTTCTTTTTCTTTTTCAACTGGTTGTGCTTCCTTAGTCTTACGACTTTTTGGTTCATCCCATGGATTTCCCCATTGGTTTGAATCTTGTTGATTTTGACGTCCTTTATCTTCATAACGACGTGCCCAATTATTCATTTTATCTGAATAACGTTCTGACCAACGATCCATTTTTTCATCAAAATGTTGCGCTTTACGATTCCATTTTTCTTGATAATCATCTTCTGAATCATCATAGTAATTTCGTGGTCTAGCACTTGGAATAATCCAACTTGCTACGAAATACAATGGAATCAATCCGCCCCAGCTTCCAAAAGCCAGAACAACAAATAGGATACGTAGAATCGTCACAACATCACGACCCAGACCAAAATATTCTGCAATCCCTGCAATGACACCACTGACTCTACGATTTGTCACTGATTTTGTTAATTGTCTTTGAGACATAATTTATCCTTTCTTCATAATCGTTGAATTAACCTTGTGACGGTGTCATCAATAGACTCGCAATCACATAAACAATGAGTAATGTTCCCCAACTTCCGAAAGTACCAAGCACAATCAGAACCCGAATTACATTAATTACTGTACGGCTCAAGCCAAAGTATTCACCAAGTCCCCCGACGGTTCCTGCGATGACTCGATTGCTACTTGATCTTTTCAGAGTTTTCTTAGCCATTTCTCACCTTTCTTTTCAAATTTACTGACAGAACTCTTATAAAATTTCTGTCAGTAAAATTTTATTCAGTTTCTTCTTTGTCAGTAGTTTCAGTATCTTTAAGCCAAATCGTTCCTGATTTTGTTTCAAATTCAAAGGTTAATGACTCAGCACCTTGACGGACAATCGCTGCTCCATTACGGCCAGCTTCAAAAGGACTATCAAGATTTAAACGTGTCTTATATCCGCCAAAGATTGTGCGAACATGACCAACCAAGCCCAAACTTTCTGGTACAGAAACTTTGATATCGCCATTCACATTTTTAAGATTTAATTTGTGAGCCGTTCCTGTTTTTTCGGTCAGCAAAATATTTCCGTTTACGAGTGAGACATCACCAGATTCAAAAGCAGTTGTAATTCTGATATTACCATTAACTCCAGTTAATTCTAAATCTGAATTCGTGCCATCAATTACTTTGATTTCACCATTCTTATTGTTAATCTTCAACTCATCGCTGTTTACTTCAAGCACTTCAGCATTTCCGTTCATAAGATTAATATTCATTTTTTGACTGGAAATTTTTTCAACTTTAAGTTCTGCATGAGGTGTATTAATCTCAATATTTTCATATTCTTTTACTGGTAAGTAAAGTTCAATATCCGCAGAAATTCGACCATTTGCTTCAATTTCAAGCACATCATCTTCAACTTCAAGTTTAGTTTTTTCAGCAATGTAAGCTTCTACATTACCATCTTCAACTGCCCCGTAAATTTTATATTCTACTTTTACATGGGCATTTTCACCCGGTAAAATATTTACTTTACCACTCTTAAGATTAAGATTAACATTTTTGAAATCTTCGTTGATATCTTTTTCTACAGTGTGAGAAATTGATTTAACCTTAGGAAATCCTTTTGAAAAATCAATATTATCATCAACAGATTTTGCAACCCCTTGGAAAATTTCTTTACCTCTAGCAAACAAACTTTCTGCAACATTTTTCATTGCATCAGGAAAATCTACATCGTGATTAACATATCCTTCTTTATCTGTATATGTGAATTCTTTGTTCTCAGTTTTATCATCAGAAGCTTCTCCATTCACTGAACCATTTTTTTCAAGTAATTCTAAAGCTTCATCTTCCGTGATAATTCCACGACGCATCAAATCCATAATTCTATCTTTTTTATTAGCCATTTTTTTAGATCCTTTCTCTGCTCATTCAAGCATTCAATATCTTAAAAACTTTTTTTATTGAGATTATCTTTATCTCGTACACTTATTATCTCAAACTTTTACCAAATAAAAATCAGCCTTTGGGCTGATTTTTAACATCTTCTTTTTTTAACTAAATAAAAGATTCAATACTCCTATTTTACTGACAGAACCACTAATTAATTTTGTCAGTAATTATTTAGGTTGAATATAAGTTGCCAAAGCAGCTACACCAGCAGAAATATGGCGTTCGCTGACAATATTATTACCTTTAACATTCATCTCTGAAACGAGAATAGAGTTATCTGAATAAACCTTTTCAACAAAAGCTACGTGACCATATTCTGAACTTGAACCAGCTACTCCTGGTGGGAAGCTAACAGCATAACCCTCAGTTGGAACAGTTGTTGTGAAATAACCTTGAGCTTGGGCATTAATTCCCCATTCTCCACCATTTCCCATATGTGTTCCAACGAGCCCACCTAATTGAATGATACGGTTATAAACATACTGTGTACAATTACCAAAAGCATAACTATCAGCACCTGGATATTCTACCCCATTATATTCTGGATAAGCTGAATTATCTAATTTTGATGCCACCAATGGACTTTCAGGAATTTTACTATCTACAACTTGTGTTGTACTATCAACATTATCATAAGCATCTAATTTATATTCTTGAATAATTTCAATTAATTTTTGTGCATATGCTGGGTCAGTAGCAAAAATTCCTTGCAATGCTTGAGCCGCCTCTTGGTAAGTCTTAGCATGTGACTTCCATGCGCCAGCATAAATTTCTGAGTTCCAAGTTGTCCCTTTAATCATTAAATTAATATAATCATCCAAGGCTTGGTCATAATTACTATAAACTCTAAAACTTTGTTCAATATAATAAGGATTATTTCCCGAAAATTCTTCCGTCTTAAATGAAATTGATTTTCCTAAATAAGCACCTGTAATATTGAAAATATTAAAATACTGCTGACTCATATTACTTTGACCAGAACCAGATTCTAAAATCGCCTGTGCCAAGATAATTGATGCATACAAATTATTCTTACCAGCTAAAATTCTCACGCGGTCTGCAATACTTTTAATAAAGGCTTCTGTACTAGAAGTATCAATTTTATCAATTGACTTAGCTGCTTCAATTGTTTTCAAAACAGGGCCAGCGTAAATAGAAGGAGCTGAATCTGCTGAAGAATTAGGAATTTGTGCTGCAGTTGATGTTTGATAGTAGGCATTATCCTGTGAATAATTAGAGGGTGCAACTGTAGAAGTTGATGCTGAAGGAGCTATGGTAGAAACTGAAGTTGATGGTGCTTGAGTTGTTGTAGAGGAATTACTAGTTGAATTATTATTTGTTGATGAACTTGGATTACTTGGTTTTGATGTCGAACCTGAAGTACTTGGTTTTGATGATGAACTTGAATTACCTGTACTTGACGATGAACTTGAAGCATTTGAATTTGATGATGAGCTTGAGCTACCTGTACTTGATGATGAACTTGAACCCCCTGTACCTGATGATGAACTTGAGCTACCTGTGCTTGATGATGAACTTGAGCTACCTGTGCTTGATGATGCATCTGAACTACTTCCAACAGTTACTCCATCAGCATGGCCAGCCACGCCAAAAGTCGTCATTCCTAAAATCAGCGCTGTTCCCGCAATAAATTTTTCCTTTTTTAAGCGCTTAGTTTTATCATTATTAGTCAATTTTAGTTAATCCTCCATGGTATGTATTATAATTTCAACATCATTTCTTTCAAGACATCTACTTTTACACAATTGTAACATTTAAAAATAAGCAAGTCAAATTAATCACTTTTATTTATTGAACACATTTCCATTTTTATTTGAAAAAATTATTATACGATATAGCTAGTAGCAAAATCATATAAAAAATGTCCTTCATAAGTGACAAAGCCATATTTAATCATATTTTATAATAAGTTGTTTATGACTTAGTTGAATTAACCCGTGCTCTCTCTAAAACAAATGACTACTATCATCTCTAAAAAATATTCTGTTCTCTTTATCTTATATTTCTAAGTAAAATTACTAAAAAATAATATATTTATTACAAATTTAATAATGTAGAAAAATCAAATTCAGTCAAAAATCCTTATACATCGTCCGCTCATATTTCACAACTCTTCTTATCTTCATCTAGGTAATATTTTAAAAAGGTAGCATTCGCATAAAATAGATTCTTATATTCATTTTTTTTAGTCCCTCTCAAATGTCTTTTAAAGGAGAAATTTCAAATATCCTAAGAACAATTAATGAAGGAATTACTAGAGTACACTCTTTTGCTGTATAATAGTTCAAATCAATAAAGCTTATACCAGATTATTCGTAAATTAGACAAAATATTTTTGTAAGACAAGCATTCTTCTGGCCCAATCAGGAATTCAATGTGCCAATTTGTTAAAATCAAATTTTCTTTCATCATTCTGTAAGCAATGATAGATTTCCAACAACCAGATAAAGTTTTTTACTAGCACATAATGGATAAAATCGAAAATACTTGTTGAACATATATACTAAGATAGAACCTTATGCTATATCAAAGCAAATTGAAAAATAAAAAAACGTCCATCATAAATGACAAACGTTTATTTAATCATGTTTTAAAAGTTGATTAAGCTTTGTTTGCTGAATTTACCACTTCAAGAAACAAAGGTACCCAATATTTCTTAAACTGGAAACCAAGGGAGCTCTCATAGTATAATCCTTCTCTAAAAATATTTAATATTTCTCAATGTTACTCGTAGTTGTGTGGCAAATTTATGGCAATATTTTTTTGTGGCAAGTTGTAAAACATTGTTATTTTTTCAATAGTCTATATCAATTTAAAGCAAATTTTCCCATAGCTAATCATACTAATGGGTAAAAATTTATAATAACTAAAATTAATCAAACAATTTTAAAAGCAGATTATTTTTTTACTATAAAAGTTCTTTCTGTTAGTTCAAGCACTTTATACTGTACATCTAGTGTATTATTTTTATTTTCCATAATATCTACCATAGTTAAGTTAGTAATTATCTGATATCTTGCATTTATTTGATAAACATTTATATTTTTTAATAAAAAAATTATATTAATTGAAGAATTATTGTTTTTATCATAAATATTACCTATAAAAATTATTAATAATATGTTTGAGAATATGCTCCCATAACTATTTACATTTAATGATAACAATGGAAACAAGTAAGTGAACATATAATTTAGGATGTCTACAGTCTCTATTTGTACCCCTTCAGTTTTAAATTTATCAAAAAATATTTCTTTTCTGTATTTTTTTAAAGATTTTGAATCACTCTCACCTACAACAAGATTGTATAATTGACAAGTTAATATGGTAGATAGGAAAAATGCAGAAAGTAAACAAACCCAAAATACCAAACTCGGTTGAAAACTATCTTTTAAAACCAGAAATACTTTTACAGGATCTCGAGTTTCACTAACTTTTGTTATATTTTTTTCTATTGTGCCAAATGCTCTTAAAAAATTTTGAATTGATATATTCTGGATTATCAATATCACGAACAAAGGTAATAGAGATGATATATATAATTTCCATCTATAACCCATTATACTACCCTCCTGCTCTTTAAATTAACTATAACTAGTTCTCAGTTATTTCCTCCAGCATAAATGTTTGTCCATATGCATCAATCAACAAATTTAGCAATGCAATAACTTGAGAGTCGTCAGTTACATCTACTTGTATTTTGTTATCCTTATTTAACTCCAAATCAAAACCAACTCCTGCTTTCAAACTATCAAAATTTTGTTTAAACTTATCGAAGTTAGATTTATACAAATTTTTTAAATCCTCAAACTGTTCTCTTTTACTTGAATATAACCTAGCAAATTTTTTTTTGATAACTGTATCATCTATTTTTTCCATAGCAATATCTCGAAATTTAGAAAAATCCTGTATTAAATCCATTTCTTCCATTATTTTTAATGAATAATCAACAGCTTCATTGTAAAAGTTTTCCAAATTGACTATTTTATTCAATAGATCGGATGAATGTGAAACAAATAAGACGATGTCATTGTATATACAGATATCAAAATACTCAGGTATCACTACAAATTTTTCAGGAATTTTAGCAGTATCTAGATAGTCATCATTTAGGCTAAAAAATTTAGTTTTTTTGATATCTAGAAAACTATTCTTTTTACAGGCACTCAGCAAATATAAATAGTTGTCTTCAGAAAATTGTATTTCTATTAGAAAAGACTTAACTTTTTTAAAATTCATCATTTTCAAATCGCTAGTTCCACTAGTCCCATTAGTAATCAACTCAGAGATTATAGGAATTTTTTGCTTTTCTAGATATTCAATTGTATTATCATCCGCTTTTCCTTTGAAATCATATAATACTTGGTTTTCAAATTCAGTTTTAGAGGTATCAAAAAATGCCACTACATTTTCTACCAACGATTTTTGCGCCTCTTCACTTAATGTAGCTCTATAAGAATAACCTGTTGTATCATTAGACATCAAAAAATAAAGATTAATATCTTGATTATCACCTACATCGAATCTATTCAAAATTTCCTTATAATTGAACATAACTCTCCTTCATAAAACTAGCTTATATTCCTATTGTCTATTATACATATTTTATTCAAAGTTAACCAGTTTTCAGCAAATTTATCGCTATAATTTGCAAACATAAGAAATAAATGTTATCATTTGTGTAAGTTACTCTTACACAAACGGAAGGATAAAAATGCCAAGAGTTTATAAAACAGTTCGAATAGCTTATGAAACAAAAAAATGGCTGAACGACATTATACAAAATTATGAAAAACAATTGAAAACCGAGAGAGAAATCCTCATCACTAAGTATGAAGATAAACTTAGAAAATTACCTGAGTTTACAAACTACTCTCCTGCACTTTCTATTTCAGTATCTAGTGGTAGCATAGTTGAAGCTGCTTACCATTTTTGTTCCAGGTTAAATCTTTCTCGTACTGATTGGGCTAAAATATCTGAACAAGCAAAAATAGTAGCCAAAGCAGAGGCAAGAGAAGGCCAACTTGATGTTGGAAGCATTACTCCAAGACTATTTATGGATTCTGAAGTTTTAGAAGGTCTTGAAAATATGCAGTGGGAACTTAAACCTGATACTATGCAGAGAAATTTACAGTTTAATTATATATTGAAATTGGTAATATTTAGATATTATTTGCACATGATAAAAGGAATATAAATTCTCTTTTATTTTTCAATCTATAGTATAATAGTATCTTACACTATACAGAAAAAGTGAATGTTATGATAAAACGAACAAGAGCACCAACAAATTTTTTTGTAGTAATTAACAGAAAATAAAAATAGAAAAAATGGAGAACAATAAAATGACAACTACACAAAGACTTATTCAATTTCTTCTAACTCTCACACCTTATCAACAATTAAAATTTTTCAGACTATGCAATAAAATTTCAGGCTCTGTAAATATTCCTGACAGTTCAGAAGAGATTTATTCTCTTGCTAATTTCATACGCATGGAAACAGGGGGAGTTAGAAATATGGTAGCTTTTGCTAAAAAATTATGCTATGGATTTGAGCAGGCTGAAACTCGTCTGCATTATAAAACAGGACACACTCTACTTGAAGATTTCCTCAGTGGAAAAAAAATTTATGTTAAAAGCTATTAGGATTTACATTCTCGTTAGCTTTCTTATAATGAACAAATAGTTAAGATAAGAAGGTCAGTCCTCTTATCTTTTAATGAATATGAATGGAGAATAATAATGAAATACACATCTAAAAATATTACTTATTTCTTTGCTTTAATATTATCGGTTTCCCTTGGATTTGTAAACGGTAGTAGTTTCAATTTATATACTACTTTAATTGCCTTACAAACTATTTTTGTGGTTCTTTTCTTCACATTGATTTTGCCAGACTTGGTCGAAAGTGATAAGGAAAAATCAAATGAACATGGAGAGCGAGAAATTAATGAGTGATAAATTTAAAAGTAACATTACATTTGCTGTAGCAATCATTTCTTTACTGATTTGTATTCCCTTTACAGGTTCTATGCAAGTGATTGCTGCTTTGATAGGAGTAGTGCTCATTGTCATCTCCTTTTACTACATGATAAAGCAGAAAATAAAGAGTATTATTTCTTTTTTTAGAGGAATGAGATGATTATGGATTTTTTCTTATTTTGGATTGAATTATCTAATAAACAACATCAAAAAAATCCTGTAGGAAAAGTAAGTTTGAATAATAAAAATTTGTTTCTGAATTTCCCCAAATACATTGAATTCCTACGGGCTTTGTTAATATTAGTCAGTTTCATGATATTCATATTATCCTGGTTTGCTAATGCAAAATTAATAAGCTTAGTACTCGGTTTATCCTTTATATTTCTTCTGTTAAAACAATTTGAATGGTTTAACTTTTTAAAACAATCAATTCGATATATTTATAGATTTGATTATTTATTATTAAATTTTTTAGTCGATAATGAATTACTCAAAGATAAATATAATTTAGAGAGTGCTGAATTATCATATGAAATAACAGATAAGGAATTAATAATCTATGCATACAAAGCTGGGGGGCTATCGTTTAAACTTGAGAACCTCGACTTGGAGCTCTCAGCACTCTTTAACCTACCATTGGAAGAAAAGATAATCAGACCTGCGATTGTTGAATATAAATTTATTATTAAGCGTCCGGAACGCCTAGTTTTAAAATCTAGTTCAAAAGAAAATATAGATGATTTGGAGATTGATCTAGGGTATGGTGTAAAGTATAACCCAGTAACATGCCCGCATATCCTTGTTGCGGGTGGTACAGGCTCAGGTAAATCAGTGTTTATAAGTTTTCTGATTTTAGAGCTATTGAAGCGAAAATCGACGATTTATATAGCAGACCCTAAGAATTCTGACTTGGGCAGTTTAGCCTATTACTTAGGTAATGAGCGAGTAGCTACAAATCCTAATAATATTGCAAGAATTATTCGATTAGCTGTTACAGAGATGCAAGAGCGCTATAGGGAAATGAGAGAAAACTTTAAATATGGAACTAATTTCAATGATCACGGCTATAAGCCTATTTGGGTTATATTTGATGAGATGGGGGCTTTTCAAGCAGGTGGAACGGAAAAAAATTCCAAAGCAGTGGTCAACGAAGTTATGGATGGTATTAAACAGATTATACTTTTAGGTCGTCAAGCGGGACTATTTGTTCTGATTTCTGCTCAGCAGATGTCTGCAAGTACGCTCAACACTGACCTTAGAGATAATCTCGGTCTAAGGATAGCTCTAGGACAAAACAGTAACGAAGGATATCGCATGGTATTCGGTTCTGCAACACCTGAGCCACAACCGATTGAAGTTAAAGGTTCAGGATTTCTGTTTAAACAAGGCACAGGTAAAGAAACAGCACAGTATTGGGAAAGTCCCTTCTTAGACACTCGTCAATTTGACTTTATAAATGAATTAAATCTTTATATAGATAAGGAATGAAAGATATGATGTATCAAATGTCAGTTAGCGTCCAACTATCTGATGGCAGCTTTATGAGTGATATTGAGTATAATGATAATCCTTACAAATGTATCCTCGAAATATTACAAGATGTGCAGTTATTTTTCTCAGGGTTCACTAATTATTTTTATCCTGATAAAGATAAAGAAATAAATGTTTCGACACATGCTGATATCAAACTAGAAATCACTCTGCCAGATAAAAGAATTATCGCATTGATAGAAAAAAATACCGCTTATATTGCTTTATTACGCATTATAACTAGAGCTTATCAATGTTTGGTAGACAATGAATTAGAATAACCTTAGCCAGATAACAATAAAAACTTATAACTAAAAGTAATTGTTTGTACAGTTTGTTCAATGATTTTCTGAATAAACTGTACAAATAATTCGCACGGGGCTGCCGAGTGTGGGCAGTCAGCTTGAAAAGCTGAAAAATTTAAATTTAATGTCCAAAAAGAACTGATTGACAGTAAAAGCTGAAAGAAAGAATTTTTCGATATGAAAGAAATAATTGTAGTACTCGCCATTTCCACTAAAAAGGAAAAAGGCTGGCTCAAAGTTGCCACTTTACGCGATTCTTGGGGTGACCTTGGCATGCACTTTGAAAAATTAAAATTTGGCAACGTGTTTGTTGCCCCTGGTCTTTATGATGTAGAGTTAGCTAATAATGCTGGGTTTGGACAAAATCCACAGTATGAGGTTCTACAAGCTCGTAAAATTGGTACTTTTGAAGAACTAATTGAGATGACAAAAAACAAATAATATTATATCTCTTATTTTGAGTCAAGTCTGATAACTGCCAGCAGAGCTGGCAAGCGGAGCGTATTCAGGCTTGATTCAAATTTAGAGATATAAAAGCGCCTTGCGCTTTTTATAAAAATCATCGGGATACTGTAATACCCCGATAAAATAGCATTTCATGATTTGGAGGTAATTTTTTGACCAATTTATTGGATAGTTCATATTCTAAATTTCAAACAGAAGTTTCTTATAAGTATGGTTTTGTAGGTTTAAAGCTTGATAAATTAAGTTTGACTGCAGATGTGACTGAAAGTTTCTATAAAGATATTTTGAATGGTACATTTTTGCTCTATGATTATTTCGGTATTGTTGAACCAAATTTAACAAGAGATGGAGAATTATCAAGTTATAAAGGGCAATTTTTTGATAGCAACGATAAAGAAAACTGGTATATAGAATACACTCCTATTGCTTCCATTAAAATGAATAAGCGCCCTTTAAAGATTGAGTTCACACCTTCAAAAGTCTCAAGAAAAAACTTTCTTCAAGTCTTCCACATTTTATTTTCATATATGAAGAACATAGCTATATCTACTTTTCATTTGGCTTATGACTTTGAACGAGATTTATCCGCTTTGAGAATAAACTGGCCCAAAGTGATGTATCGCCCAATTTATAAAGGAATGAAACTTGAGACTATGGATTTTGGAGCTCCTAAAGGAAATTATCATTTAACTGTATATGATAAGAAAAAAGAGAGATTTGATACTGGAGATATGACAGAAATAGAGATTTATCAATCTTATGATAATCTCTGGCGTGTTGAATACAAGTGGTTTAATGCAGGAATCATTAAAAATGAACTAAAAAAAGGACTACCTTTTTTAGCTAAGATACCTGTGTACGTTGAAAATTTTGAGGGATTGGAATTTAATAGTTTAGGAGTTAATGAAAAGATATATTTATATGCTTTAAGAAATAAACCTGAGCTATTTGCAGAATCAGATAAAAGAACAGTTGCTAAGTACAAAAAACTTGCTGAGAGTATATCTGAGGTCAATTTGAATGTATTCTTTCAAAACGCTTTAGATTATACTGAAATATTCAATCAAGATCCTAGCATGGTTAATTTCTTCGATTTCATGAATTCTATGCTTGCTGGAGATATTCCAAAGTTATAAGCAAATATAAATTATTAGCCAGTTATTTTGTTGATACATCAAGAAAACTAAAAAAGTCTCCACGGTAATGACGACTCAGAAAATACTTTTAAATAATCATAACATAGAAAGAGTATAAAATTAATAGAGAACTATTAGAAAACCGTATCGAATATAAAAAATAAAAATTGATTAAATGCGAAGAAATAGAAAAAAGCCATCAATCAGATACTTTGGTGAGCAATGATTGATGACTATATTTGTGAGTAGCCAAACTGGTTACTTCTCATGTTTAGCATAAAATGAGGAATAAGCTATGAAAATAAAATATGTTCCAGTAGAGAACTGTGAAGCAGAATGGGGTAATAAACAAGCCATATGTAAAAGATTTGAGGGTTTAAAACTAAAATCTCTAAATGCACTATTAACTGAAATGAGAAACACTTCTGAGTACCAAAAATTCGTTATCAATCCAACACAAAAAATTGTGATGATAAATTTTGAGGGTTTCCTCCTATTCTTACGTTATCGCCAAGAACACCGTTATAAAAGGAGTGCTTGATGAATAATGTTAAAATCAGCAATATCACACAAAAATCTATTCGTGATAGTTTAAAAAAAGGTAGTAAAGAAGTCAAATTTCGTTCTTCCTTCAAAAATCCGTTAACAACCAAACGCAGAGAATTTCTTTCAGAATGGTACACCATAAACGAAAATTATGATGATAAAGGAAATATAAAAATTTCCTCACAGCTTCAAAGTATTATACAACGTGATATGCAAAATTTAGCAAATAAAATCTATCAAAATATTACTAAGTCCTCTCTACATTCAATAGAAAATATAGATTTTAAAACAATTTGGAATCAATGGGAAAATGATAGAATTCAAAAGAAGAAAGTTGCTCCCAAAACTTTAGCAGGAGAAAATGGTAGATTTAAAAATCACTTATTGAAATATATTCCCTCAGAGAGCAGATTAGAAAATATCCGTTCTGAATTAATCCAAAGTATGTTAGACACCTATTATCCTTTAGGAAATCAAAAAAGAATTGCTCAATCTCTAAAATCTGATTTGAGTTCTCTCTACAAATTTGCTATTAAGAAAAATTATATATTACCTGAACAGAATCCTATGCCCTATGTCACAGTTGAAGAAAAAGGATTAAACGAACAACTTGAACAACTTGCAAATAACAGCATTGAAAATCACTATTTAGAAAAAGATGAACTAAATAAAGTTCTAACCATTATCAGAAAGTATAACCAACAATACGCTAGAATTTTAGAATTTCAAGTTTTGACCGGAATGCGTATCGGGGAGGTTCTTGGTTTAAAAACTTCTGCTATCTCTTTTGACACTAGCTTAGTAAAAATAATGCGAACTCGTGCGACGCATGCAGGAGCTTCTAAAGAAGATTACGAAGGCGACGTTAAGAATAAGCAAAGTTATCGTACAATTAAGCTATCAGATAAAGCTCTGCTTCTTCTCCAAGAAGAACTAGAAATTAACCAATATCATATTATAGGCAATCCTGACTATCAAGATAAAGGTTGGATATTTACTTCTAAGAGTTCCAATAAAAGTGATTATAATGGTACTCCTCTTCATTACTCAGTAATTAATAATTTTCTTAATTCTTCTGAAACAGGAAAAATCACTAAAACGGGGCATGTTAAAAAAGTTGGCATAAATATTGATAATAAACTTAGCTTTAACAAGCATATAAGCACTCATATTTTCCGCCATACATTTGTCAGCCATATGGCAGAGCAAGGAGTTCCTCTTCTTGCAGTTCAAAAATATATTGGTCACAAATCTGGAAGTAAAGTCACTGAGGAAATTTACACACACATCACAAAGAAAATGAGGGATAATATAACAGAGTCGATAGATACACTGATTGATTAATAACTATATTTAGGATTTATCAAATTTGGTAAGTCCTTTTTTGTGGCAACGATGTGGCAAAACATAAAAAATTGTACTAAAAAACGCTTGTCACAAGTGACAAACGTTGATTTAATCATGTTTATAAAGTTGATTAAGCTTTGTTTGCTGAACCGAATACATCGATACGTTCTTCAACAGACGCAGTAATTGCATCGAAACCAGGTTTCAAGAATTTACGTGGGTCGAAAAGTTTTTTCTTCATGTATTCTGCTTCATTAGCATCAAATTCATTAACGAATTTACGAGTAGCAGCTGCGAAAGCAAGTTGGCATTCAGTATTAACGTTAACTTTAGCTACACCATTAGCGATAGCTTCTCTGATTTGATCATCAGGGATACCAGAACCACCGTGAAGTACGATTGGCACATTGTGTCCCATTGCTTCAACAAGTGCTTTGTTCAATTTTTCAAGGTGATCGATGTGAAGACCTTTCCAGTTTTCTGGGTAAGGACCGTGAATGTTACCGATACCTGCTGCAAGGAAGTCAACACCAAGTTTAGCCATTGCAACTGCATCATCGATAGGAGCAAGTTCACCTTCACCAACGATACC
>JABLTR010064448.1_pt1 | contig 16513 bp, 15 predicted proteins | sample 7160071 | NCBI WGS metagenome assembly JABLTR01 (sample SAMN14651230, study PRJNA627086) | human gut metagenome | isolation source: feces | host: Homo sapiens
CGTTCGCCTGCGGCCGCAGCTGGCCGTTCGAGCCCTGAATCAGGCCCTGGCCGACGGCCCACTGCATCGCGGAGACGGCCCACGCACTGATGTCGGAAGCGTCCGTAAACTGCGTCAGATTCTCAGAGAGCGTGACTGCTTCGAGGCCGTTCTTGACCGCATAGCGGAACAGCATTGCGACGAGCTGCTCGCGCGTGATCGCGCCGGTCATATTCGAGCCGTCGGAGATTTCGTACTCCATCGCCCAGCGCTGCCCGGCCTGATACCAAGGCGAACCGGACGTGTTCTTGCCGTCGAGGCGGGCGAGAATCGTGACGATCATGCCGCGCGTCGTGTCGGCCTCGGGGGAGAATTTGTTGTCGCCGGTGCCATTCATCAGACCCTTGTCGACTGCGTAGTTGACCGCGGAGGCGTACCACGCATTGCCCGCAACGTCGCTGAATTTCACGCTGTTCTTGCCCGCGTTCTCATTGAACGGGTTCACCGCAGGCTCGCTCGGCGTGACGACCGTGACCGGGCCGTTATAGCTCCACGCCGCTTTCAGCGTCACACTATCGCCCACACCGCTGGGCACAGTGTAGGATTCACCAACAGCGTAGAACGTGCTGCCGTCCCACCAACCGGTGTTGACATAGTAACCCTCGTTGCTGAGCGAGGGGAGCTTGAAGCTCGTACCCGGCTCCGCATAAACGAATGTGTCAGCACGTTTGAAACCGCTGTGCAGCGTGACCTGTACCTTTTCCCCATTTGCTTTCGGATTCGAAACGCTGCCCTCGGTGCCCTCTGCGGCCTGAACAGCCTCGTCCATCGACGCGAAGTAGGTATACAGATCCTTGCTGCCATCGTTCGTTTTCAGAACTGCGTTGATACTATCGGCCAAATACTTGCTTTCGACCGCCTGATCAAATGTGCCGCCGCTGACAGACAGCTTTGTCTTTTCCCCGATTTGAAGTTCACCAGAGAAGCTGCCGCCGGTGATAGATGCTGACGCTTGATTCGTTACAGACGCTTGAGAACCGTATGTTTTGTCATAATCCGTCAGGCGGATCGCCGCGGTCGTACCACTGATGCTGCCTCCGGAGATTACACCGACCTTGCCGGGAGAAAAATATTCGTCAGAGCTGAAATTCCAAATGCCGAGTCTGCCAACCGTGATGGTGCCGCCGCAAATCTCACCAATGGTGCCCCAGTTCTGAATGCAGGATTCATCTCTGGACGAGAATGTCCCACCGCTGATTTTGTTCACAGTGCCCTCATTCTTGAACGCAATGAATCCATTCTGCGTAAACGTGCCGCCGCTGATTTCTCCGATCATGCCGCTGTTACGGAACAGAGATGAAAAATTACCAACCGCCAAGAACTCGCCGCCAGAGATTTTCTCAATGCTTCCGCTTTCAGCATTAAAGACCACGTACCAGCTATTCCCCTTGGCGCTCGTCGCATCCGTGCTGTTGTCCACGCTGCGGGTAAATTTGCCGCCCTTGATCTCAGCGATCGTGCCGTTGTTATAGATCGCAGCACGGCCATGGCTCACATTATCCACAACACCGCCGCCGACACTGTCTTCAATCGTCAGCGTGCCGTTATTGGTGATGGTGTGCTTACGCTCACCATCCGGGACCGTATTCTCCTGTGCAACCGCGCTGTTGACCAGCGTCTTGCCATTGAGGTCAAGCGTAATGGTTGCGCCAGCCGGAATGGTCACGCTTTCCGTGACATTTTCAAGCAGCTTGACCGTCCCAGCAGTCTGCACCGCGTTGATCGCAGCCTGCAGGGTCGAATAACCTTGACCGTTGACTTCGGCCACATTGCCATCAGCCGCCAGCGCCGTCATCGGAAGCATGGTCAGCACCATCGCCAACGCAAGCAAAAGCGTTAAAATTTTACGTTTCATTTTTAGATTTCCTCCGTTCTTCAAATCTCATCACACCTCTGCGGAGCAGAGGTGTGCGAAGCGGCATGCCGCTTCGATTTATACTTGTATTTTAGCGCCTGTATTTTCAAAAATCAACCATTTCGATGCAAAAAATCGGGCTGTGAGCCACTTTTTCTTCCGCCGCAAAAAACTCCGGCCCCCTCATCCGAGGGAGCCGGTCTTTTCCGTTATTCCGGGAACGACACCATGATCGCCGTCCCCTTTCCGACCTCGCTCTCCAGCGCGATCTCGCCATGGTGATAGGCCACGGCGTGCTTCACGATGGACAATCCGAGCCCCGTTCCGCCGGACGCCTTGGAATGGCTCTTGTCCACGCGGTAAAACCGCTCAAAGATGCGGCTCTGGTGCTCCGGCGCGATGCCGATCCCTGTGTCTGCCACGCGGATGCTGGCCTTCCCGTCCGCCTCGTCCACCTGGACGCGGACGCTGCCGCCCTCGCGGTTGTATTTCACCGCGTTGTCGCACAGGTTGTAGATCGTCTCATAGAGCAGCCGCCGCACGCCGTTGATCTGCACGCTCTTGCCTTCGACGCTGATGGTGACGTTCCGCGCCTCGGCCGCGCCCTGCAGATCCTGCGCCGCCTCCTTCGCGACGGACAGCAGATCGACCGACTCGCGCGGCATCTCGTCACCCTCGTCCAGCTGGCTCAGGCGGATGATGTCGCCGATCAGCGTCACGAGGCGCTGCGCCTCGGCCCGGATGTGCCCGACGAACCGCGGCACGTCCTCCTGCTTGACCATCCCGCTCTCGAGCAGCTCCGCGCTGCCGATGATGCCCTGCAGCGGCGTTTTCAGCTCGTGCGAGACGTTCGCGGTAAATTCGCGCCGGCTCTGCTCGGCGTTCTCATGCTCCGTGATGTCGAAGGCCAGCAGCGCCGCGCCGCGCTGCTCGCCCGCCGTGTCGATCCGGCTGATGTCAAACTGCCAGATCCGTCCCGCGCGCTCCGCCCGCAGCTCGCTGTGCCCCTCGCTCATCGCCGCGGCGATCGCGCTGTCCAGCTCCCGGCTCCGGTCCACGACGAGGAAATCCTGCCCCACGCAGCCCGCATCCACGCCGAACAGACGCTGCGCCGCCGGGTTGATGCTGAGCACATAGCCCCGCTCGTCCAGCAGCACGAGCCCCTCGCGGAGGCTCCCGGTGATCTGGGCAAATTCGTCGGTCTTGCGCTTCAGCTCGCGCACCTGCGCATTGATCTGCCCGCTCTGGCGGCTGATGCGGCCCAGCAGCGGAGAAAGCTCTTCATACGCGTCGTTTTCGAGCGGATGATCGAGGTCGAGATTGTTCAGCGGCTCGACGATCCGGCGCGACAGGCGTCGGGCAAAGATGGCCGACAGCACCAGCGCCGCGATCAGCACCACGAGGATCGGCTGCAGCATACCGAGCAGCAGCACGCCGACCGTCGCGTGGCTCCGCGAGATGCGGAGCACCGTCCCGTCAGAAAGGCGCTTCGCGCAGTACATCGTCTTTTCCAGAAACGTCGTGGAATAGCGGACGCTCTCGCCCGTGCCGTTCTCCATCGCCTGCTGCACCTCGGCGCGCCCGCCGTGGTTTTCCAGAGACTCGGCGTCGGCGTCCGTGTCATAGAGAACGGTGCCGTCGGCGTCGATCCACGTCAGGCGGTAGCGCCGGGTGTCGACGCGCTGCAGCCCCGTCTCGCCGCCGTCTTCGACCATGATGGCCGCGAGGCCCAGCTCGTCCTGCAGCTGCTGCTCCTGCACGCCGCCGAAATATTCATAGAGGCAGCCCATGATGATGACCAGACTGGCCAGCAGCACCGCCCCCGCGATCAGCACGATGGACCGGAAGATCTTTTTGGTCATGTCCGCGCCTCCCATCGGTAGCCGACGTTGCGGACCGTCTCGATCCGCTCGCCATAGACCCCGAGCTTCTGCCGGAGCGTCCGGATATGCATGTCGACGGTCCGTGTCTCTCCGCAGTAGTCCGTGCCCCAGACCTGCTCCATCAGCTTCTCGCGCGTCCACGCGACGCCCGGATGCGACAAAAAGAGTTTCAGCAGCTCAAATTCCTTGTATGTAAGCTCCACGCGCGCGCCGTCGTCCGACACGGTGTGCTCATCCAGATTGACCAGCAGCCCATCCGCCTTCAGCAGATGCTCCACGGCCTTCGGATGCACGCGCCGCAGCACGGCCTTCACACACGACACCAGCTCCATCACGCCGAACGGCTTCGTCAGGTAATAGTCCGCGCCGAGGTCGAGCCCGTGGATCTTGTCATATTCCGCGCCGCGGGCCGTCGCCATCACGACGGGCAGCTCGGCGAGCCGGCTGTCCGCGCGCATCCGCCGCAGCAGCTCGATGCCGTCGATCCCCGGCAGCATCACATCCAGCACCACCAGCTCCGGCAGCTCTGCGCCCTGCAAAGCCTCCCAGAACTCTGTGCCGTCCTCAAAGCCGCGCGCTTGAAATCCCGTGGACTGTAAGGCGTATACCTCGATGTCGCGGATGCTGGCGTCATCCTCCACGCACCAGATCATGCGTCTCCCTCCTTGTGCACACCGGTCACGGAGAAGATCACCCATTCGGCGATGTTCGTCGCGTGATCCCCGATGCGTTCAAAATATTTGGCGATCATCAGCAGGTCGAGCGCATATTCGCCATCGGACGGCTCCGCCGCGATCTTTTCGATCAGCTTATGCTTGACCTGATCGAAGTAGGCATCGACGGTATCGTCGTCGCGGACGACCTGCTCTGCCAACAGTATATCACGTTTTACGAAAGCATCAACACTATCTGTGACCATTTTTATCGTGGCGCGGGCCATTTCGCGCATGAGTTCGCTGTCCTCCGGGCCGCGGCCGGCCAGGAACGTGACGATCTCGGCGATGTCCTCGGCCTGGTCGCCGATGCGCTCCATATCCGTGATCATCTTCAGCGCCGCCGAGATCTGCCGCAAATCGCGCGCGACCGGCTGCTGCTGCAGCAGCAGCTTCAGGCAGAGCGACTCAATATCCCGCTCCTTGCGGTCGATCTCCGCGTCCAGCGGCTCCACCTGCCGGGCCAGCTTCACGTCGCCGTCCTCCATCGCCTTGGCCGCCAGCGCGATCACCTCTTCGCACCGCGCGCCCATCTCGACCATCTCCCGATTCAGCAGCGCCAGCTGCTCGTCAAACCGGCTTCTCATCATCCAAACCTCCCCGTGATATAGTCCTCGGTCTTCTTCTCGCGCGGCTGGGAGAACATCTGCTCCGTCCCGCCGTACTCGATCAGCTCGCCGAGCAGGAAAAACGCCGTGTTGTCCGAGATCCGGACGGCCTGCTGCATATTGTGCGTGACGATGACGATGGTATATTGCTCCTTGAGCTGCATCGCCAGCTCCTCGATCTTCGACGTGGAGATGGGGTCGAGCGCGCTCGTCGGCTCGTCCATCAGCAGCACCTCCGGCTCCACGGCCAGCGCCCGCGCGATGCAGAGCCGCTGCTGCTGTCCGCCGGAGAGGCCAAGGGCGTTCTTTTTCAGCCGGTCCTTGACCTCGTCCCAGATGGCCGCGCCGCGGAGCGACCGTTCGACGATCTCGTCGAGCTTCGCCCGGTTCCGGACACCGTGCGTGCGCGGGCCGTAGGCGATGTTGTCATAGATGCTCATCGGGAAGGGATTCGGCTTCTGGAAGACCATGCCGATCTGCCGCCGCAGGTCGTTCACGTCCGTGCCGGGCGCGTAGATGTTCTGCCCGTGGAAGGCCACGCTCCCGGTGATCTTCACGCCGGGCACCAGATCGTTCATCCGGTCGAGCGTCTTGAGGAATGTCGACTTGCCGCAGCCGCTCGGCCCGATGAGGGCCGTGATGCTCTTCTCGGGGATCTCCATACAGATGTTGGTCAGCGCCTGGTGGCTGCCATACCAGAGATTCAAATCATTGACAGAAATGATGCTGTTCATAGCTCTTTCTTCCTCCTGAAATAGCGGGACACCAGGTCCGCCACCAAATTGATGAGCAGCGCGAGCACCATCAGGATGGCCGCAATGGCAAACGCCACGCCGAACTCGCCCTGTTCCTTCGCGTAGACGTAGAGGGCGACCGTTAACGTCGCGCCCGCGCTGTGCAGTCCGCGCCAGATGCCGTTCAGCGCGTGTGCAAAGCCCGCTGTGAACAGCAGCGCCGCCGACTCGCCGAGGATGCGCCCGATGGAGAGGATGCAGCCCGTGATCACGCCGTCGACGCAGCCGGGCATGACGACCGTGCGGATCACGCGCCATTTGCCCGCGCCGAGGCCGAACGCGCCCTCGCGATAGCTCTGCGGCACGGTCTTCAGGCTCTCCTGCGTCGTGCGCATGATGGTCGGCAGATTCATGATCGTCAGCGTCCATGCGCCTGCGATCAGCGATGTGCCGTTCTTGCAGAAGATCAGCATGCCGACAAGGCCGTAGATGATGGACGGGATGCCGGAGAGCGTCTCCGCCGCGTACTCGATCGCCGCGACGAGCTTTTTGTTCGCCGCGTATTCATTTAAGTAGATGGCCGCGCACACGCCGAGCGGCAGGACGAAGAGGATCGTCGCCATCACAAGATAAAGCGTGTTCAGGATGTCCGGCAGGATGCCGATCCGATCCTCCAGATAGCTTGGCGCCGTGGAGAGCAGCTCCCAGCTGATGTTCGGCACGCCCTTCCAGAGCACGTATCCGATGAGGAACAGCACAAGTGCCGCAGTCAACCCCGCAGAAATGTACATCAGCGTCCGCATCGTGCCGGTATAGATCCGCCGCCGGAGCGGTAATTTCTTCTGCATGTTATCGCTCCTTTCCGCGCTTCAAGAAAAAGTTCAGCGCCGCGTTGATGAGCATGATGAACAGAAACAGCACCAGCGCGATGGAGAACAGCGCCTGCCGCTGCAAGCCGCTGGAATAGGACATCTCGCTGGCGACCGCCGTCGTGAGGAAGCGGACGCTCTGGAACAGGCTCGGCATATTGGCCGCATTGCCCGAGACCATCATGACGGCCATGGCCTCGCCGATCGCGCGGCCCACGCCGAGCACGACCGCCGCGGCAATGCCGCTCTTCGCCGCCGGGACAGACACCTTGAAATACGTCTCGATGGGCGTGGCCCCGAGGGCCAGCGACGCGTCCTCATATTCGCGCGGCACGGCCTCGAGCGCCGTGACCGAGACCTTGATGATCGACGGCAGGATCATGACCGCCAGGACAATGATCGCGGCCAGCAGGCTCGCGCCGTCCGGCAGGTGGAACGCCTTGCGGATGCCGGGCACGAGCACCAGCATGCCGACAAGGCCATACACGACCGACGGGATGCCCGCCAGCAAACTCACCGCCGCCTGCATCGCGCTCTTCACGCCCTTCGGCGCGCACTTCGCCAGATACACTGCCGTCAGAAAGCCGACCGGCACGCCGAGCACGATGGCCCCGGCCGTGCCGTAGACGCTCGTCAGGATGAACGGCAGAATGCCGTACTGCGGCTCTGCCGCTGTGGACGCCCACGTCTTCCCGAACAGGAAGGGCACAAGGCCGATCTTCCGGATGGCCGGGATACCGGAGACCACCAGATAGGCCGTGATGATCAGCACGCAGCCGACCGCGACCAGACCAAACAGTAAAAACAGCGCATGGACGACGGTCTCAACAATATGTTTTCCTCGTTTCATCGCAATTTCCTCACATAGGGCCAAAAAGGCGGCTATCCTGCCGCCTTTTTGATTTGCCTTTAGTTGACCGCCACAGCACCGGCCTTGCCGATGAGCTCTGCCTGCGCCGGATCCAGCGCGTAATCGTAGAACGCCTGTGCCGTTTCGCTCAGGGCCTCGCCGTCCTTCGTGACGAGGACGAACGGTCTCTGCACCACATAGCTGCCATCCTTGACAGTGTCTTCGCTCGGGGCCACGCCGCCGACGGTCAGGGCCTTGACGGTGTCCTTGACTGCGGAGAGGGAAGCATAGCCGATGGCATCCGGGTTCTGCGCGACCGTGGCGATCACGTCGCCGGTAGAGGTCAGCTCCTGACGGTACTGGCAGGCGTCCTTGGTGCCGGTGATGGACTCGAAGCCGTCGCGCGTGCCGGAGCCAGCCTCACGGCCGATCAGCACGATCTCCGCGTCGCTGCCGCCAACATCCTTCCAGTTGGTGATCTCGCCGGTGTAGATCTTTGCGATGGTCTCGACATCGAGGTCCGAGACGGGATTCGCCGGGTTGACAATGATGGCGATGCCGTCGAGGGCCACGATGGTCTCCTTCAGGCCGGACGCCTTTTCTTCGTCCTTCAGCGCGCGGCTGGACAGGCCGATGTCGCAGCGCCCTTCGCTCACAGCCTGGATGCCGGAGCCGGAGCCAGTCGGGTTATAGGTGAAGGTCACGTTGGGGTTGGCCGCCATGAAGGATTCGCCCAGGGCGCCGATGACCTTTTCCATCGAGGTGGAGCCGTCGGTCGCGACGGTGCCGCTCAGTTCCTTGGTGGCCGGGGCCGCATCCTGCTTGGTGTCGGAAGCTGTCGTATCGGTGGCCGCATCCTGCTTGGTGTCTGCCGCAGAGGTATCCGCAGCGGTATCGTTCGAAGTAGTCTTTGCTGCACAGCCGGCAAACAGAGCCAGCGCGCACGTCAGCGCGAGCAGCAGTGCAATGATCTTTTTCATTTTTTGTTTCTCCTTTGATTTTAATGTTCTTGACTTCCTGTCTACGGTTATGAGGATACTGCCCGCACGTAAAATGCAAAAGCGCCGCTTTGTAAAATCGGCGTAAAAAGGCAGCCCCTCCCGAAGAAGGGGCCGCCTGTATGCAGTTCGGCACAAAACGCGCTCAGTTTTGCTTCCGATAGACCGCCGCAAACACGATCGCCGCAAGCAGCACCCCTGCGCTCACGCCCAGCCAGACCCAGCCGGACGATACGCCCGCGCTGTCCTGCGCGGGTGTATCGCTGCTTCCGCCGCCCGGCGGACTGAAGCTCCCGTCCATACCGCCCGGCGGCGTAAAGCCGCTGCTGTCATCGGGCCGCTCCGGCGGGGTCAGCACGTCCGTATCATCCGTATTCCCACGGTCAAAGCCGCGCCCGCCGCCATTGTTCATCGTGCCCATGTCCGAGAGCGTCAGCCCGCTCGCGTCGACTGCCGTCTCGTCTCCATTCAGCTGCGCGGCCACGGCCTCGCTCCGCCGCTGGCAGAACGTCCGCAGCGCCGCAACGCCTGTCTCAAATTCCTCCGCCGTGCAGAACTTCGTCGGGTCCTGCTCGACATACGGCGCAATCAGCGCATACGCCTCATCGAGAATCGCCCCGATGTCGACCGTCTCCAAAAATTCCGCAAACAGCGCATGATATTCTGCCGTATATGTCTCATCCGAGAAGATCCACGCCTGCATCGGCCGGTCTTCGAGCACCGTGTCAATGTCGTCGTTCACCGCAGAACTCGCGTCATTGCTCTGGAACGTCCCGAACGCGAGGTTATAGTCCCACGGGATCATCGAGAGCTTCCCGTCCTGCTCATAGAGGTAATAGTTGTGGATCATCGACCCGGTGTAGCTGTCTCCATTGACCACGAAATTGTGCACCACGAAATACCGCAGCACCGCATCCACATCGAGTACCGATTCCAGATCCTCGTACGCCGACAGCTTTTTCAGCGACGCGATCAGCCGCTGCTCATCCGCCTCCGAGATGTCCGTCTTCGCGTTGTCAAAGATGTTCGCGTAGCTGTCCGGGTCGTCGTCGATGTATTGCAGCTTTACATCCTCGCTGCCCATGCCGCCGCCCGGCCCGCCGTTCCCGCCGAATGTCACGCCCTCCGGCATCGTCGGCATTTCGCCATCCGGCAGCTCCGGCATTTCCCCGGAAACATCGGGCCGCTGTCCACCATTAAACGCCGCGCCGTTCGTATCCGGCGGCGTCGGACGGCCCTGCCCGGACGCGGTCTGTTCCGCCGCCGCATCCTCGGTCGGATTGGTCTGCGCCTCGCCGCCGTAGAACTCCACATCGTCCATGTCAAAGCCGCGTCCATTCCCGCGCCCGCCGCCGAAGCTCATGCTGTCCGGCTTGTAGAGCTCGCCCGTTCCGCTGTAATTCCGTTCGAGGAACGCATCCTCCACACCCTCAATCGCCAGATACAGCCCGAAATCCTCGCCGTTGACCGTGATGTACACGAACGAGCAGAGCGGCGCATCCACGCCGAATTCCGTCATCATCCGATACGTCAGATAGTCCTTCATCATCGTGTTGTCGAAAATGAGGTTGTTGAGGTTCAGCTTGTCGAGGCCGTGATAGGTCTTCGTGTCGTCGTAGTGGTCAAATTCCACCTTGAAGCTGTAACGCGAGCTGCCGAGGGCCGCGACGCTCGACAGCGACGTGTTGCCCTTGGCCCGGATGGCCACGTTTTTATAGCTCTCGCCGTCGATGACCACCGCACAGGCGCTGTATTCCTCCGCCTCGCAGTTTTCAAGAAAGCCGTCCCAGTCGTCCATCACAATGTCGATCGTATGCACGCGCGACGTGTCGAACAGACGCGACTCATAGCCCATCGTCTGTCCCGTGCTTTTGCCGCCGTTCGCCTTGACATACACCAGTCCCGCGCTCGCCAGCAGCGACACGATCAGCACGATCGCGCATGCGCGCTCCAGATTTTTACTTGTTGCCATTGTGCCGCCGCCCTTTCCTTATCCCATATAATCTCCGTTATAAGAGACCAATGCCGCGCTCGTTACGCCGCCCATTGCCGACAGCTCATTGATGAAATCCGTGTTGTCGGACTTCAGGCGCAGCTCGAGATTCAGCTCGATGTTCCCCGCCTGCACGGCCTTGCTCTTGAGGACGCAGCGCTGCGTCTTCGTCTCGAGATAAGCCTTCGCCGTCGCCTCCGTCGCGCTGTCCGCGCACTGGAGCACGAGGATATACGGATTCACATGGCTCTTCCGGTTGACGAAGAGCAGCAGAATGACGCCGATGATCGCGCTGCCGATGACGGCCAGCGGGATGAAGCCTGCGGCCAGCACGATGCCCGCCGCGATCGACCAGAAGAGGAACGCGAGGTAGAGCGGTTCCTTGATGGCCGTGCGGAAGCGGACAATGGACAGCGCGCCGACCATGCCGAGCGACAGCACCACGTTCGATGTCACCGCGAGGATGACCAGCGTCGTGATCATCGTCAGCGCCAGCAGCGTCACGCGCACATTGCCCGGCCCGTAGACGAAGGGCTCGCGCGTATAGTCCACGATCGTTTTCGCCCGCAGCCGCTCCGTCCGCGCCTTGCGGCACAGCTCGCCGAGCAGCGCATCGTCCCAAGGATCGACCGCGTCAAAGCGCCCCGCCGCGATGTCCCGGGCCTGCCGCTCCGTCAGCTGCGTCTGCTCCTTCCAGCCAAGCCCGCCGCGCTTACACTTTTTCTCCAGCTGGATGAAGCCCGTATCGCCGTTATAATACCGGATGCGGAATTTCTCCCGCCGACTCACGCCGTCCAGCTTTTCCCGCAGCGCCCGATCTTCCGGCGTGTCAAAGTAGAGGCTCCGGATGCTGTACCGGCCATCCACCGCATGTGCATCCGGCTGCATCACCGCCCGCAGCCGCTGCCGCAGCACGAAGAGGTCGCCGGGATCCAGCGCGATCTTCCATTCATGGCGATAGTCCATGCTTCCTGCTCCTTTCGCGTGTTCGTGGGCCTATCATACCGCGCGTCGCTGAATCCTTCCTGAAAAACCGCGCCCCGAAAAAAAGTTTTTCTTTTCAGCTTTATTTCAGCCTTCTGTCGTACTATAATCAAAGAAACACACGGGAAGGACTGCACAGGAGGTGCATGCAATGAAAATTCTGATCGTGGAGGACGAGGTGCTCCTCGCCGATTCATTAAAAACGCTGCTCGAGAAGAAGGGCTTCACCGTCGAGGTCGCCTACGACGGCGAGACTGGAAAAGATTATGCCGAAACTGGCGTCTACGACCTGCTGATCTTGGATGTCATGATGCCGAAGCTCAACGGTTACGACCTCGCCCGCCAGGTCCGGGCCGAGCGCTGCGCGACGCCGATCCTGATGCTGACCGCCAAAGGCGAGCTGGAAGACCGGATCGAGGGTCTGAACGCCGGGGCAGACTATTACCTAACGAAACCATTTGACACGCGCGAGCTGCTGGCCTGCATCAATGCCCTCCTCCGGCGGCAGGGCGATCAGGTGGACGAGCTTCGTTTCGGCAATACCGCGCTCGACCTCGACTCCGGCATGCTCGTCTGCGGGGCAGAGCGTGTGCGCCTGTCCGCCAAAGAATTTGACATCATGCGCTTCCTGCTCCAATCCAAGGGCAACAATCTTTCCAAAGAGGTGCTGCTTGCGCGCGTCTGGGGCTTCGACTCCAATGCCGTAGAGAACCACGTCGAGGTCTACGTCGGCTTCCTCCGCAAAAAGCTGGCCTCCATCGGCTCCAATGTCCGCATCGAGGCCGTGCGCCGCCTCGGCTACCATCTGGAGGTGGCGGACGCATGCTGAAACGGCTTCGCATCCAGTTCATCGCCATCATCATGGCGCTGCTGACGCTCCTGCTCGGGAGCGTGATCGGCCTGATCTACCATTTCACGCGGCAGAGCCTCGTGAAGGAGAGCCGCGACATGATGGACTCGCTCGCCGCCAGCCCGTTCCAGCTGGCCCGGCTAGACGAGGCGACGAACCGCGTCAATCTCCCCTACTGCATGCTCCAGGTCAGCAAATACGGTGAGATCCTCGCCACCAACGGCGGCTATTATGACCTCTCGGACAAAGATTTTCTGCAGGAGCTCATCGCCGTCACCTATTCCTCCACCGACATGCAGGGCGAGATCCCGCAGTACAACCTCCGCTACAGCCGCTATCTGCTGCAGAACGGGCAGCGCCTCGTCTTCGTCGACACCACAAGCGAGCAGGCCACGCTCCACGCCCTGCTCCGCAACAGTCTCCTGCTCGGCGCTGCCGCGCTTTTGCTGTTCTTCGGCGTGAGCTTGCTGCTCGCTCGCCGGACCGTTCAGCCGGTCGAAGCCGCGTGGCAGCAACAAAAGCAATTCGTTGCCGATGCCTCGCACGAACTGAAAACGCCGCTGACCGTTATCATAACAAATGCCGAGCTGCTTGAAAGCCCGGACTACCCGCCGGAGGCCAAGGCGCAGTTTTCCGCCAACATCCGCACCATGTCGCATCAGATGCGCGGCCTGGTCGAGAGCCTGCTGAATCTGGCCCGCATCGATCAGGAGCAGAAAACCGCAGCCCACGCACCGGTCGACCTCAGCAAGCTCGTCTCCGACGCCACGCTCCCCTTTGAGGCTGTGTTTTTCGAGCAAGAGCTCACATTGGAAACTGACATTGCCCCGGATCTGACCGTCTCCGGCAACGCCGCGCAGCTCCGCCAAGTGGCGGAAATTCTGCTTGACAACGCGCAAAAATATGCCGCTGCGCCCGGTACCGTCCGCGTCACGCTCACCCGTCAGGGTCATCATGTCCGCCTCTGCGTCGCCGACACCGGCGCGCCCCTTTCCCCCGAAGACTGTAAAAACATCTTCAAGCGCTTCTATCGCCTCGACGACGCGCGCAGCCGCGACGGCAGCTTCGGTCTGGGTCTCTCCATCGCGCAGTCCATCGTCGACGCGCACCACGGCAAGATCTGGTGCGAAAGCGCAGACGGCCTCAATTCCTTCTTTGTCGAACTCCCACAATAACAAAAGGCCCGCCGAAATAATTCGGCGGGCCTTTTTATCTATCCATTCAGCGCCTCCTGCAAATTTTTCAGTGCCTTTTTCTCGATTCTTGACACGTAAGACCGCGAAATGCCGCACTTTGCGGCGATCTCCCGCTGTGTCAGCGCGTCTCGCCCGCCAAGTCCGTAGCGCAGGATCAGGATCGTCCGCTCGCGCGGCGTCAGCGCCCGCGCCATCGCGTCATAGAGCTGCCGGTTCATCTCCTTCGCGCTGAGATTTTCAAACAGATCCTCGTCCGTGCAGATCACATCCATCAGCGACAGCGCATTTGCGTCCTTCCCCGTCTCGATGCACTCCGACAGCGACACGTCCCCCGCCGTCTTCTTCTGCGCCCGGAAATACATCAGGATCTCATTCTCTACACACCGGGCTGCATAGGTTGCGAGCCGTGCGCCCTTCGACGGGTCGAACGTCGAAATGCCCTTGATGAGGCCGATCGTCCCGATCGACAGCAGATCCTCCTGATCTGCCGACTGTGAATAGTATTTTTTCATAATGTGCGCCACAAGGCGCAGATTCCGCTCGACAAGCACGTTCCGCGCCGCAAGATCGCCCTGTGCGCTCAGTTCCAGATAGTGCCGCTCCTCCTCGGCGCTCAGCGGCTTCGGAAACGAATTCCCGCCCCCGGCGACGCGCAGTGAGCAGAGCATACTGCTCAGCATCAGCCATACCGCAGCAGACAGCATGGGCTTCACCTCCATGCTGATGTATATTCCGCCGCCGCTCGTCCAAATTCCCTCGTTTTCCCGGACAACCCGTCCAACACACAAACAGCCCGGCGCGGAGCATCCTCCGCGCCGGGCTGTTGTAACGTTGATTATTTCTTCTCCTTGACCGCGATCCAGATCTCGCACGCGTAATTCGGGTCATCCGTATTCGCCGACGGATAGACCTCCAACTCCGTGTTCTCCGCATATTCATACTGGGCGCTCTGCGGGAAAAATTCGGTCACGATCCGGTGATACGTCTCCACAAAGGCGTCCGGCATCTTCCCGCGGCTCATGAACACGGCATAGGTGCTCGCCGGGATCGTGAGGATCTCAAAATCGTCGTCGACCTCCCGCCCGTCATACTCCACGCCGATCCCGTAGGGGAACTGCTTCGCATCCAACTCCGACGAGAAGCATATCCCGAGCAGGCCCTTCAGCACCGGCTGTTCCGGCAGATAGCCGATCAGCCGCCCCAGCGTCCCGTCCGCGCCGAATTCCTGCCACATGCCTGAGATCTCGCGCGTCGCCGTGCCCGACTGCGGCTTGTCCACCCGCTTGCGCTTGCAGACGACCTGAAATGCGTCCCGTTTTTCAATTCTGTAATCCATTTTGCTGCCTCCTGTTAATGTCAGTTTGACAGAAAGCGGCGTGAAAATGTGGACCTTGCCGCCGCGCCTGGCTTCGCTCGGCGCAATGCCGTGGAACCGGGTAAACGCGCGCGAAAAGCTCTCCGGCGTGTCATAGCCGTATTTCAGCGCGATCTCGATGATCTTTGCGTTCCCGCGCGACAGCTCCTCTCCGGCCAGCGAAAGTCTGCGCATCCGGATGTAATCGCCGAGGGAAAAGCCGCACAGCACACCGAACACGCGCTGAAAGTGGAACGGAGACGAATACGCCTGCCGCGCCACGGCTTCAAAATCAAGTTCCTCGGTGATGTTCTCCTCCACATAGTCGATGGCCCGCTGAATGCCCTGGATCCAATTCATCGCTTCACGTCCTTTCTGTGAAGTCAGTCTATCAAAAAGCAGTTCGTATTTCTTGATTTTCCGTGCGTTCCGATGTCAAGTCTCGTCTTCCGCAGAGTTTGGCTCTGCGCCTTCGGTCACAGCGAGATCCAGAACCGCTTCACCGTGACCTGCTCCTCCGGATCGTATAATGCATTTTCAAACACGCCGCCGTTTTTCAGAATGACCTTTTCCGAGGCATCATTATCATCATCGCAGACGCACAGCAGCCGATCCATGCCGGATCCCTTTGCAATTTTCTTCCCCTGTTCCAGCATCTGCGTCGCCAGGCCGCGGCCCCGGTCAGACGGGCGCGTCGCATAGCCGACGTGTCCGCCATAGCTTCGCAGAAATTCCGTCAGTTCAAACTTCAAGCTGTATACACCGACCAGCCGTTCCCCGCATAGCAGAGATAAAAATTTTCACGGACATATCCCTCCGGCAAGTTCCGTCCGGTATGCCGGTTCCGCATCCCATTCAGCCATCGGTCATAGTCTCGGTAATTCCAGATCCCAATGCACGCGCCGCCGCTTTGCTTGATCTCCATATAAAACGAGAGGACATCATCCCGGTTCTCTTCCACCGGCAGCATAAAATTCAACATATTCGTCTCCAAATAACTTCGCTTCTTCCAGTGCCGCAGCTGCGGCACCACGGCCTCCATGTGCGATCGCACCTGCTCCTTCGGCCAGGCATCGCTCGCCATGTGCTCCACGCAGAATTCAATCAGCTGCTCCGGGCTTTCATACTTAAATTCGCCGTCCGCATAGCACCACTTGCAATATTCCTCGTTGAACGTCCCGTCCGGCTCCTTGCTGAGCACCGCATCCTCGAGCGGCATCCCGCAGCACTGGCAGATCAGCTGCCGCGGCGCGCCGAGCAGCGTGTTGATCGACACGTCAAATTCCTTCGACAGCAACTTCAGCGTCTCCGTGCCCGGCGTCGTCTCGCCGGTTTCCCAGCGTGAGACCGCCTGCCGCGTCACGAATACCCGCCCGGCCAGTTCCTCCTGAGAAAGTCCTTTTTCGTTTCTCAGCTGCAATAAAATGTCCTTTGTTTCCATATCATCATCTCCTCTGGGACAGTTTACCATGCTATTCGCCCCAAGGCAAGCAACCCGCCGTTTCCCCCGCCGCAGCGGCTTGCCTCCCCTATGCAAGGTAGCGAATCGGCGGCGCGGGTCTGACAGCCCGGTGGGCTGTCAGACCC
>JABLTR010092442.1_pt1 | contig 16473 bp, 13 predicted proteins | sample 7160071 | NCBI WGS metagenome assembly JABLTR01 (sample SAMN14651230, study PRJNA627086) | human gut metagenome | isolation source: feces | host: Homo sapiens
ATTGACATTGATAACATTTTTGTCTTGCATGTTTGCCTTGTAAAATCTCATTAAAATGAAATTTTACTTTCCTTTCTTGCTTTCGGAAGAGTTTGTCCCAATTGACAAACAGATTATCTATATTATACCAAAATTCGCACAAAAAGTCAGCTTTTCTCATAGATAGAGTCCAGTTTTTGAAATATATTCTGAGATATTTTTAAGAATACATCTTCTTTATCTCTAATCTGAAATTAATTAAAAAAAACCCTGAAAATCAGGGGATTTTTTAATTAATCTGGTGTAACTATTGTATCCAAATCAAGACTTGTTGCTTTTCTTTGTTCACGACGAGCAATGAAAGGTAAGAGCATTCCAAGTAAGATTAAAACAATTGGTGTCAAAATATTTGATGCGAGTTGGAACCACCATGCAGATGGATTAGCAGCATAGTCTAATTTTGGAACCATTCCTAGAACACAAGCAATGAGTGTAAAGAGGAAACACCAAGCGCCAGCAATCATAGCTAGACGTTTTTGTTTGATAAATTTATATTCAGATTGGAAGTGTTTAACTGCCCGATTTAACATAATAAAGGCAAAGAAGACCCAAAGATAGCGCATTGGCATCACGACTGAGTTCAAGTTAGTCAACCATTTAACCAATTCATTCATATCACCGATTCCAAGCAATGGTAAAAGAATAATGATACTTACAAGAATTCCTGTTAATGTATAACCATTTTTAAGGGTTCCTTTGTTTGTCTTTTTACGCAACCATGCTGGAACATATTCTGGGTCAGCATCGGCAAGTAAAATACGTAATGGCGCATCAATAGAGAAAGCCAAGGCAGCGATTTGTCCGACACCATTAGTTAAAGCGTAGACAATCATTAAAAAGTTTCCGACACCAAAGTGTTGACCCAAGATTTGGAATGCAGCGTAAGCCCCATTAGCCATCAAGTCCTTTGGTAAATTACCACTTGAGAAAATCATTCCCATAGCAATTGAACCTAAAACGGCACAGATACCAACCATTCCAGCAAGTAAAAACATTCCTCTTGGAAATTCTTTTGCCGGATTTTTAGTTTGGTTAACATAAGGAGAAATTTTTTCAGCACCACCGACAGCAAAGACTAGCATTGAAATAGTTGTGAAATAACTAAAGTCAAATTTAGGAATATAAGTTTTAATATTTCCCATGTCAGGCGTTGCAATATGGAAATCTTTCGCGATAAAAGGTGCTCCAATCGCCATGACAATGAAAAGTAAACTCATAACAAACATTGCTGTTCCCGCAAGTCCACCAATAACTTTCAGAGTATTTAACCCTTTTGTCGATAACCATAAGAAAGCTAAGAAAATTGCTAACGAAATAAGAGCAACAGCGGTCATCGACATTTGACTGACCAGATTCCCATTTCCTTGACCAACCCAGCCAAAAGCAATCAAAATTGCTTGGGGTTTTTGAGCCAAATAAGGAATATGAACCACCCAATAAGTCCACGCAGCATAGTAAGCTAAGCGTTTTGTACTGGTATTTTCAACCCAAGAACTTACGCCACCCTTACTATCTTTGAAAGTTGAACCAAGTTGACCAACTATCAATGCATAGGGAATAAAATACAAAGCTAAAATCAAAAGCCATGAAGTAACAACCGTAATTCCTTGTTGGGCAAAGTTGTTGACAACATTTCCCATGCCCCAAACCATGTTGAAGGCAATAAATGCGACGGTAAACCATCTAATTTTTTTTGTGTCCATAAAACTCCTTAAATTTTTTTGAATAAATCGCGGACATTGACAATTTATTGTTTAGCGCTTTCTTTTTAGCGTCATTAAAATTATAAAATATTACAGACCCTTCTGTCAATTTTTTACTGTAATCAAAAAAGATACTTAAATATTTAAGTATCTTTTGAATATTAGCTCAATTTTAAAGACTATCAAGTGCTTTTCTGATCGGTGTTTTCCCATTGTGCATCGAAATTACTTGTCCAATTGAACGATCGGTCGTTACTAATTCCTTGATAGTATCTGCCACATCTTCGATAGTATTGCTGGCAGAAACACCGTCGTTGATATCAATTAAGCCAGTTCCTTCTTCTTCTGTCAAAGCTCCAGGTTGGATAATAGTATAGTCCAGAGTCATTTCTTTAGTAAGGTATAAATCAGCAAAATGTTTAGCAATATAGTAATCTTTCAAAGCATCAAAACCAGCACCAATCCATTTTTCTGGTTGAAGAGAGAAGATGGTACTCAATAAGATAAATCGTTTGACTCCTGCTTTTTCAGTTGCCTGCATCAATTTTACAGCCCCATATAAGTCAACCTTCAATAAACTTTTTCCACCTGAACCTGAAACATTAATTACAAGGTCCATTCCTTGTAATTGCTTGGACATTTCCTCTGGTGTCCAGTCAACATCAAAATGAACTGCATTTACATTATCATATTCAGGAACTTGCTCAATTTTTCTTGCCCCAGCATAGATTTGATAGTCCGTTGTTGAGAGGGATTTAATCAAGCTTTTACCTACACGTCCTGTACTTCCAACGATAAATATTTTCATTTTCTACCTCTTTTCTACTTCTTACTATTATAGCATACTTCTAAAATGGGAAACTCTGATAAATTCAAACTTATAATTTTAGAAATTTTCGAAGATGAAAATCATTTTTTCTTTAGTGCAATTCTTACTGTATAGGCAGCGCCAATCATTTCCGCATCATTTTGTAAATCTGTTCGCTTAATTTCCGTTAATAATCCTTGTTGTTTTATCCGATTTAAACCAAAATGTCTTATAATCAACTCCTCCCACTTTTCTTGAATTTTTTCCACAACATAATCATTTGCAGAAATTCCACCACCAATTAAAATTACTTCTGGATAAAAACATGCCGTTAGGTTCATCAGATTGATCGTTAAATCAGTTAAAAATTCATCAAAGATTATTGTTGCTACTTGATCATTCGCAACAACCAAGTCAATTACAGCTTTTGCTTCCGTCAATTCGGAAAAATTATTATGGGTAATTGATTCCATGGCTTGATTGTATCTTCTCAACAAACCCATTACTGTTGCGGATTTAAAATTTTGTGATACTTCTTCTAATTCTCCAACTTTGTTAATCCCATGATTTAATACCCACCCAAATTCACCAGCAATTCCATGTCCACCACGGTATATTTGATTATTAATTACAATTCCACCGCCTATTCCTGTCCCCAAGACCATAACCATATAATTTGAATATTTTTTACCTGCCCCTATCCATTTTTCTGCAATAGCTGCAGCATTGGCATCATTTTCAACAACAACTGGTAATTGAGTCAGATTGTTTAGTTTTTCTTTTAACGCTAAACCATACATTTGAGTAAGACTTCCAAAGTTTACCATTACTCCTTTAGAATTTGGAGTACCTGGTACCGAAATACCAATTCCTAAAATATTTTGACACTCCTTTTGAACGACTTTTACTTTTTCGGACAAAGATTCTAAAAATGGTTTTTCAGTTTGAGGAGTTGAAATTTTTCCTTTTTTTAGTATTTTTCCTGAGTCGTCAACAACTCCATATTTGATAAAAGTTCCACCAATATCAAAGGCTATATATTTACTCATCTCTACTCCAATCCATTATTCTCTATGACATCATGATACCAAGAAAAAGAATCTTTTTTACTGCGCTTTAGTGAACCCCGCCCCTGATTATCTTTATCAACATAGATCATACCGTATCGTTTTTCCATTTCTCCAGAACCAAATCTAACCAAATCAATAATTCCCCATGGAGTATATCCAATTAAATCAACACCATCCTCATTAATTGCTTTTTCCATTTGCTCAATATGTGCTCTAAGATAATCTATACGATATTGATCATGAATACTTCCATCATTTTCAATTTTATCATAAGCACCAAAACCATTTTCAACAATAAATATTGGCTTTTCATAACGTTCATAGACCATATTTAGCACATAACGCAAACCAACTGGATCTATTTGCCATCCCCAGTCACTTGTCTTAATGTAAGGATTTGATGTTATTTTTGCATGAGGAAAATCAGGAATTGGTTGACCGGATAACTCGTCAACTGTCGTCTCAGAACTCGACATATAGTAAGAAAAACCAATAAAATAAACTGTCCCCTCAGTTAAAATTTTCAGTTCATCAACTGAATAATCAATATGATAATGTTTTTTATGCCAATAGTTAAGGGTATATTTTGGAATATGCCCTCGCACATGAATATCACTATAAAAGTAACGACGTTCCATAACTTTTATTGCTGCCATCGCATCTGTTGGATTGCAAGAATAGGCATAAACAGGAACATAAGCCATCATACATCCTATTTGAAAATTAGGATTAATTTCATGAGCTAATTTTACGACTTTGGCCGAAGCAATTAGTTCATTTAGAGACGCTTGAAAGACAACCTCTTCTTTGATGTCATCATCTTTTAAGCGAATAGCTGAATTTGTCCAAACATACAAGGAAGATTGACCATCTGCTTGATTATTAATTTCATTAAAAGTCATCCAGTATTTTACCTTATTTTTATAACGTTTTAAAACGACCTCGGCATAGTTGACAAAAAAATCAATCATTTTTTTATTTCTAAAACCTCCATACTCTGTATACAGATGGTAAGGTATTTCAAAATGTGATAAGGTAATTACCGGCTCTATACCATTTAAAAGGAGTTCATCAAAAAGCTCATCGTAAAATATCAAACCTTTTTCATTTGGGATTTTTTCATCTCCATTTGGAAAAATACGACTCCAAGAAATTGAGGTACGAAAAGTTTTAAGTCCTAATTCACGAAAAAGTTTGATGTCTTCTTTATAACGATGATAAAAATCAATAGCTTCATGATTTGGATAATATTTCCCCTGAATTATTCCATCTGTAATTTCTCTTTCCACCCCATTACTACCTGCAGTTAGTACATCTGCACAGGATAAACCTCGTCCTCCTTCATTGAAAGCACCCTCAATTTGGTGAGCAGCTACGGCTCCTCCCCAAAGAAATTCTTCAGGAAATTTTTTTATTAAACTCATTTATAAATTCCCTCCCTTCTATTTTGGACTTCAACATTAGCTACTTTTTTATTCAAATCATTGATATAAAAATTTATTGTTCCATTTTCGAAAACTTTTTTCTCCTCATTATTAATGTAAGCTAAATCTGAGGTTTGAACTACAAATTCAACTTTTCTATTTTCTCCCTTTTTTAAAGCAATGCACTGAAAATCAATGAGTTCTCGCACTGGACGAACTATCTTCGAAATTGAGTCTTCCATAAATAAAATGATACTTTCTGATGTATCGTATTCACTGTTATTAGTTAACTCAAGCGAAATATTCAGAGGATTATCATCAGAAATCACTGAACTAGATAACTCGACTTTAGCTATCTTAACTCTGCCATATCTCAATCCATAACCAAAAGGAAATAATGGTCCGATTGGTAAATCTTGGTATCGGCTGCTGTAGGTGCTATCATTTGCGGGTCGTCCTGAACCTAATTCATTGTAGCGTAAAGGAACCTGAGCACTCACTCTTGGGAAACTCATTGCAAGCCGCCCAGTAGGAGATTTAATCCCTAAAATTAAGTTGGCTATCGCATTTCCAGCTTCATTTCCTAAATACCAAGTCCATAATAGAGCATCTAAATCATCGATAACAGCCCCAAGTGCCATTGGTCTTCCTGAAAAACCTAAACCAATGACTTTTTTTCCCATAGCTTTTAAATCATAAATCAATGATTGTTGAGCGGTATCTATCTCTAAGTCAACTGATGAATGACCCTCACCCGATTTATCCCATCTTTCTCCGATTGTTACTAAAACATTATCTGATTTCTCCAGAAGTTCTTCTGGCACTTCATCCAAATACTTATAAGCATGAACATTGGAAGCTAAATTTTTAAAGCCTTGTTCTACTGAAATTGTTTCGGCTGCTTTTCCCTTACAATTCCAATTTCCTAATAAGTCTTGTGTTTTGGCAAAAGGCCCTATAATTAACAAGGTATCCTCTTTTTTTAACGGTAAAAGGTCATTTTCATTTTTCAATAAGACACAGGAAGCCTCCGAAATTTCACATGCGGCATTCACTATCTTCTTGGATCGTATTACCTTTTGCTCTTCATTTTCATCCACATAAGGATGTTCAAATAGTCCAAATTCATTTTTTAAATTTAAAAAATCCCAAACTGCTTGATTAATTTTTTCTATCAAACTTGGTTTCCTTGAAAGGTATTCTTCACCATACTTTAAAAATGTGTTCGAAACCATCTCAATTTCAATTCCAGCGTTGAGAGCTAAATATCCTGCTTCTTTATCATTAGCTGCAATTCCATGATTTTTTAATTCTGAAACGGCACCCCAGTCTGAAATTAATAAATCTGTAAAAGTGAACTTTTGTCTTAAAACTTCTTCAAGTAAATAAGAACTTGCTGTTACTGGTTCTCCATTGAATGAATTAAATGAAGCCATAACCATTCTTGGAAAGGCCATTAAAGCTATCTCAAAAGATTTAGCATAAAATCCAAAAAGTTCCTTTTTACTCATATCGACGCTGGCATAGTCACGACCACCATCTGGCGCACCATAGGCCACAAAATGTTTTAGGCATGCAATAACATTTTGTTTTCCAATGGTCCCATCTGCAGAGCCCTGATAACCTTCAATCATTGCACGACCTAATCTTCCAGACAGTATTGAATCTTCACCAAAACTTTCCATAACGCGCCCCCCATCTTGCATCACGAACTAAGTCAACCATAGGTGAAAAATTGACTTTTATCCCTGTCGCAACAAGTTCTTGTCCAGTCAAGTGTCCCACTTTTTCAATTAGTTTCGTATTAAAAGTACTTGCCAGCGCTAATGGAATAGGGAAGATTGTTCGATAGCCATGTATTGCATCATGCATAAACATAAGCGGAATACCCAAACGACTTTTTTCTAAATAAGCCCTTTGCACTGCATTAATTGCTTGACTACTTGAAACACCCAATACTGAGCCAACTCTATGAATATTCTCTGAGTCAAAACCCATTTCTTCCATAGCAGGGCCGGTAACCACAAGCTCTTCTGCAAATTCTTTTCCAACAAAATACTCTCCAGTCGTTTGTGTCATCTGACCTAACTTTTCTGCTAAAGTCATTGACTGAAAGAGATTCCATAATTCTTTTTCTTTCATTACATCACTCTATCCCCAAAATAAAGAATACTATCTTAATTTTATTCAAAAATTATAAATCTAAGATCATTAATTTCTATACTTCTCTATGTTTTAACATTAATTCAGTTGGCAATTCTTTCCCTGATCTTAATTCATCAAAAAGGATACATCCTGCTAGGTGAGTAGGACTATCACTTACTATATCAGTCGCTTTTAGCTTAACCTCATAAGTTCGACAATCATCATGGACATAAGCACAGCGTTCTGCAAAAGGACAACCTTTCCCTAATTTTGCCATATCCGGAGGTGTCCCAGCTATTCCACCAAGTTCCCGTCGGGGTCCGTGTAAAGGAGGAAATGAGTTGATTAGTCCTTTGGTATAAGGGTGTCTGGCATGGTCATATAAATCCATAGCTGGTCCATCCTCGATGATTTGTCCTGCATACATAATAGCGATGCGGTCAGCAATTTCAATGAGAAGTGACATATCATGGGTAATAAAAATCACGGCAAAGCCAAGCTTTTTGCGTAGTTCTGTGATTTGTTCAACAATTTGTCTTTGCATCACAACATCAAGCGCGGTTGTCGGTTCATCCATAATCAAAACCTTAGGATCTAAGGCTAGAGCCATTGCAATCATGACCCGTTGGCGCATTCCCCCAGAAAGCTGATGAGGAAATGATTCCAAACGATCAGGCGAGATACCGACCATGTCCATCAATTCTTCTGATCGTTTTTGAAGTTGATCTCTGCTCCACGAAGGACGATGTGCCTGAATCGCATCTTTAATTTGATGCCCAACCTTATAAACTGGATTAAGTGAATTCATCGCTCCTTGAAAAACTACAGCTTCATCAACCCAGCGCTGCTCACGCAATTCTTTATCTGTTAATCTTAATAAATCCCGTTTCTCACCATTTGTTCCCTTAATCCAAACTTCACCTCCAACAATCAAACCTGGCGGTGGTAAAAGTCTAGTTGCTCCATAGACTAGGGTTGATTTCCCACAACCCGATTCGCCAGCAAGACCAAGAACTTCTCCTTCGTGGAGGGTTAGATTGACTCCTCGAAGAACATGAGCTGCATTTTCTGTAAATCCATAATCAATGCTCAAATTTTTTATTTCTAAAACTGGGTCAGTATTTGAAAAATCTGTCATTAGTGGGCCTCCTTTTTTTTGATAAGATGTCCTTGATTATCTCGATTGCTGTTGGCAATCGGAGTAAAGCCAACTCTTGGACGAACTCCACGCCTTTTAAGAATTTTTGCATTCATACCAGTATTACGAAGACGAGGATTGACAAATTCATCAATACCAAAGTTTATCAAGGCAAGACTCATTCCCAGAAAAGCAACACAGAGACCTGCTGGCGCGTACCACCACCATTGTCCCGAAGTAAATGCGCCATTATTTTGTGCATAATAAAGCACCGTTCCCCATGACCAGTCTGACGGAGGAATAATCCCGATATAAGACAAAGTAACCAAAGACATGATTGCTGCTGTGACTGTTCCGATAAATGTCGAAGCCAAAATAGCCGTTAAATTTGGTAAAATCTCAAATATGATTATCCGTAAACGTGATTCTCCAGAAGCTCTGGCTGCTTCAACAAAATCTCTTGTTCTTAAAGACATGGTTTGTGAGCGTAAGACTCTTGCACCCCAAGCCCAACCAGTAAAAGATATGACCAAAATAATCGCTGCCAACCCTGCATTTGTCATTGTTCCCATAATGATGATAATCAGTGGAAGTCCCGGAATAACCAAGAAAATATTTGTTAACATTGATAAGATTTCATCGCCCCAACCTGACAAGAAACCCGCTGATACACCAATGACTGCTGCCAATACTGTCGCAATCAGACCAGTTGATAAACTAACTACCATCACACCTCTGGTACCAATAATGATTTGCGAGAAGATATCTTGACCAACATTGGTTGTACCTAGCCAATGTTGCGTCGATGGAGCTGCATTAGCTAATGCAGAAGTTTTATTGGGGTCAAAAGGTGCAAGTAAAGGTCCAAAGATAGCTACTAAAATAAAGAAAGTAAAAATACTCAAACCAATAATCGATTTTGTATTACGTAAAAAAACCATATGCTGTTTCTTTTCAAGCTCAATCTTTTCTGGTTCTTTTAATTCATTTGCTTTATGATCTGTCGTTATTTCAGCCATTTTAACCCTCCTTTCGTGTACGTGGATCAAGAAATGCATAAATTATGTCTGCGACAACATTAGCAATCAATACTGATAAGGTAATAACTAGGAAAACACCTTGCATCAGCGGGTAATCATGATTATTTGTTGCTTGTAATAAGCGATAACCTATTCCTTGGTAATTAAAAACTTGCTCCATAACCAAAGTCCCTGAAACAACAAAGCCTAGAGATAAAGCAAAACCAGAAATTTGTGGCAAAATAGCATTACGTGAGGCGTAACGAAACATGACGACTGATTCTCTCAATCCCTTTGCATGGGCAACAGTCACGTAATCTTCCGAAGAAACAGTAACCATCATATTGCGCATTCCTAAAATCCAACCTGCCATCGAACTTAATACAATAGTTAAAGCAGGTAAAAATCCATAATAGAATACCGAAGACATAAAAGCCCAATTTAAACCTGGCAAACTATCAACTGAATAGGAGCCACCTTGAGGAAACCATTGAAGAACAGTGCAAAAATAGCAATTGCCATCAAACCAATCCAAAAATAGGGAACTGAAGAGAAAAAAGTTGTAATTGGAATTAAAGCATCCCATTTTGTTCCACGACGCCAACCAAGAATAATCCCAATGACTGTCCCCACTACAAAAGCAATAATTGTAGCCAAACCGACTAAACCGATGGTCCATGGTAGAGATTGGCTAATAATTTGTGATACTGGAGTAGGGAATGACTGCAAAGATACACCTAAGTTGCCATGAAAAAGTTTGACCCAATAATCAATATATTGTTGCCACAGACTTTCATGAGCATCCATTCCAAATAATTTACGTAGTGAATTTACTGCATCAACTGATATTTGTCCTTGATATCGTGCAATTAAAGCTTGAACTGGGTCGCCCGGCATCATTCTCGGAATAAAAAAGTTTAAGGTGACAGCGGCCCAGGCTGTTACAATATAGAAAGCCACTCTTCGAATAAAGAATCTCATTATTTTTCCTCCTTATTTTGAATGAGCTTAGCTTTGACTTGTTCTGGTAAGTTCAAATCATGAATTGTAGTTAAATCTCCTTTATTTCCGATATTCACCATTGCCCCAGGATTATCTGTGTAGAGCCAACAAGCGACTTCCTGTCCCGTTGCAGCCTTAACTGTTGGGGGAAGTTGTGCAGCACAAAGTTCTGTAGCAAATGGACAACGCGTGCGAAAACGACAACCAGATGGCGGATCAATTAAAGAAGGGGCTTCGCCCTTTGCTTCTCCTCTTAGCGCATTAAAATGGTCTGGGTCCGGTGCTGAATTGACTAACAAATCCGTATAAGGGTGAGCAGGATGCTGAGTCACCATTTCAGAATTTCCTCGTTCAATAATTCGCCCAGCATACATGACTAGAGTTTCATCAGCAAAATATCGTGCTGAGGCGACATCATGGGTAATATACAAAATGGCAATCCCATAATTATCTCGCAAATCTTTTAGTAGATTCAAAATACCCAAACGAATTGAAACATCCAGCATTGAAATGGGCTCATCTGCTAATAAAACTTTTGGGTCAGCTGCTAAAGCACGCGCAATTGAAATATGTTGACGTTGTCCTCCCGAAAGTTCATGAGGGAATTTATCAATATAACGCGCTGCTGGAGTTAATTTAACTCTTTGTAAAAGTTCAATCACTGCTTCTTGCAGCTTTGCCCCATGTAAAGATTTTTTATGAATTTGTAAGGCTCGCCCTAAAATATATCGAACCGTATGAATAGAATTTAAAGAACCAAAAGGATCCTGAAAAATCATCTGTACTTCATTTGTATATTCTTTAAATTTTCGACGAGAATGTTTATTGATAAGCTGACCGTTGAGTTCAATTGTTCCACTGGTAATTGGAACTAACTGACTCAATAGCTTTGCAATTGTTGATTTACCTGAGCCAGACTCTCCAACTAGGGCAACCACATGACCTGCATATAAATCTAAGCTGACAGCGTCGGTTGCATGAACATATCTCCCTCTTTTTAATCCTCCAACTGGAAAATGTTTAATAATGTTTTTGGCACTTAAAACCGGATTTCCAACTTCTAATTTTTCTGATGGCAAATTTTATCCCTCCTTCTTCAATAATATTAGTAAAGAAAGGGCTCAAAAGAACCCTTTTACGTAATTTATTCATTAGTTTGCTGCATGAAGTTTTGTCAATACTAATGTTTTTGCAGGGGTTGTCATATTAATATCGGTATAAGGATTCGATTGAGTTGGCCAGCCAGTATAGTATCTTGAAGTATAATTTCCCCAAACTGGAACTTCTAGCACGGGAATAACTGGCACTTGGTCTACATAAACCTTTTCAATTGTTGCAAGGTCTTTAGTTCGTTGTGCATCAGATGTTGCTGCCGCATAATCTTTTAAAGCTGCTGTAGCTTCTGGACTTTGGAAGCGCCCGAAATTATAGTTAGCAACTTGTCCAAGCGGCTTGTAAAATGATTGATCCATTGAGTCAAGATAAATATTGTAAGGAGTAAATCCACTATCTGTCCAGTGCAACGCACCATCGAAATTCCCTTTGTTGACTTGGTCACTCCAAGTATCAAAAGATGGATTTTGCACAGTAACTGTAGCTCCAAGTTCTTGGATTTCGGAACCAATTAATTGAAGTTCCGCATCATAGTCTGACCAACCTGATGGGTCTGTTAACATTACAGATACCGCATTTCCTTTAGAGTCTTTCAAACTATTTTTAGTTCCAACTCCGGTATAGCCTGCTTTAGTGAGAATGGCTTTAGCATCACTAGCGCTTGACTTAAAGGTCTTACCTTCATAATCTGTACTAATGAAAGTTTTACCAGATTCTGGAAGTCCTGTAAGGCTTGTGATTGGATTAGATGCTCCCGTGGTCCCTTGTTGAGATAACTGTTTACGATCAATGATTGTAGATACAGCTTTACGGAAATTAATATCAGAAAATGCGCCTTTAGCATCATTGGTAAAAAGAGTTGTATTACCTAAAGTTGATGGATACCAAGCTTGATTTGCTTTATTTTTAGCAAGCCATGCTGTTTTGTAATTAGCGATATAAACAAAACCATCATCAACCTGACCAGAGGTCATCGCACTTGTCAATGAAGTATTATCATTGTATTCAACATAACGAATGGTTGGAACTTTAAGTTTACCTCTCCAGTAATTTGGATTGGCTGTAAGTGTAACCCCTTGGGTTGACCAAGTTTTTAATACGTAAGGCCCCGTTCCTACTGGTTTTTGGTTAGTCCATTTAGTCGGGTCTTGATTTTTCCAGATATGCTCAGAAACAATAAATTGTCCATTCATGGCTGTTTGATGAACAAATTGATTTGAGGTAAAGTTGATAGTTACTGTATTACCAGAAGTCGTAATATCTCCAAATGGAATGGACGAAGTATTTAAAGCCGGTGTATTTTTAATAAGATTAAAAGTAAAAGCGACGTCTTCTGCTGTTAATGGGGTTCCATCAGACCATTTTACTCCATTACGAATGGTGAATTTAACTTGAGTATAATCTGTGTTCCATTCCCATTTTGTGGCTAACCAAGCTTTTGGTTTTTGGGAAGGATCAACATCGTTGTATTGAACAAGTGTTTCATAAATAGCATAACGATAGCCTTGATTTGAAGCTGCAGAGGTTCCGATAAAGGGATTAGAATTATTAGTTTGCGGCCCATCGGGTTTCCCAAAGGTCAAAACATGGGCTGATGTTGAACTTTTACTTCCACTCGCTTTTGAAGAACCACAAGCTGCAAGTGTTGTAATAGCAAGAATAGACGCACTGCCTAGTGCTACCTTTTTCCAAAGTTCATTTTATTTCCTCCTGATGAAAACAATATTTTTATTATTTCCATGAATTTTAACCATTTTGTTCACGCTTACATTATGTTCTTTTTTCTATTTGACCGCAATACTTTTTTATTGCTTTGGGAGTTATACCCTTTTTTTGGTACCAGATGCAATATCTGCTTTATAAAAATAATAAAATGTAAAAAAAGATATTCAGCAATTGCTTATATAGCGCAATTTTGAATCTCTTTTATTTACGATAAATATTCAAGTTTTATTTTTGGTTCCAAGCGGATTTTCATTTACTTTTAAAAATCATCTCTGAAAGGACCTCAGTGATAAAAATGGCTGGAATTTGGCTGGTTAAATCACCATAAAGATTTACTCTTCGTTCTTCCACTTTATAGTTGATTGATAAATTACTTAATTGGGCCAAGCTACTTTCTTTTTTGGGAGTAATAGAAATAATCATAACTTTTTCCCTGTTTCTAATGTGTTGTAAAATCTCAATTAACTCCCCTGTCTCACCAGAAATTGAAAAGACAACGATTAGACTATCCTGAGATTCTAGCAAATGTGATTCTAAGGGATAAGTCATATCAGTCAAAGATAGAGCATTTAAACCTAGTGTAGCAAATCTTCGCATGGCATATTCACAGATATTTCCAGACGTACCTAATCCAAAAAAGATAATACTATCAGCTTTTAATACCTGTTCAGTCAATTGACGACATTTTTCAATCAGTTCTGACGGATAATGGCTCGCCGACAAAAGCTGAAAGATGTCACTATCTGTTGAAGCTTTTAGTTGTTGTTTTTCTACAAACTCTTGAAATTGATAATAGGAGTGATAACCCAGTTTATGAATTAATCGCATCACACTTGATGCGCCTGCATGAGCTTCTAAAGCAATATCACGGACATGCATACGTGGTATCTTCTCAAAGTTATTACGCAAATAGTTATAAATTACCTTCTCTGTTTCTGTTAAATTCTTAAAATCCACCTTACCTAGAAATGCCATTTATCACTCCTTTTAATTTAGAAGAATTATGATGATTATCTTTTCTTTATATTTCTGTTATTATACAATATGTTACATAAAATAGTCAATAGGATTTTTACAATAGTAAATAAAAAAAAATCACCTGAATGGTGGTTTTTTTTATTTTATTCTTCGTCCATTGAGAGGACAGAGAGGAAGGCTTCTTGAGGGACTTCAACTGAACCAATGGCTTTCATCCGTTTTTTACCGGCTTTTTGTTTTTCAAGGAGTTTTCGTTTACGGGAAATATCTCCACCATAACATTTGGCCAATACGTTTTTACGAAGAGCTTTAATATCTGAACGAGCAACGATTTTGTTTCCAATGGTTGCTTGGATTGGAACTTCAAATTGTTGACGTGGAATGAGTTTTTTAAGTTTTTCAACAATTACTTTTCCGCGTTCAAAGGCAAAGTCTTTGTGAACAATGAAACTTAAGGCATCGACTTTTTCAGCATTTAAGAGAATATCCATTTTTACAAGATTTGATGGACGATAATCAGAAATTTCATAATCAAAGCTGGCATAACCTTTAGTTGATGATTTAAGTTTATCAAAGAAATCAAAGACAATTTCACTCAATGGAATATGATAAATGATATTGACACGATTTGCATCTAAATAATCCATTGTTAGAAAAATCCCGCGTTTTCGTTGGGCCAATTCCATCACAGGACCAACGAAATCATTTGGCACCATGATTTGAGCTTTGACAAATGGTTCTTCAATATTTTCAATGCGTGTAGGATCTGGGAATTCCGATGGGTTAGCAACTTCTAATGTTTCACCATCTGTAGTATTAATATGATAAACAACGGATGGAGCAGTCATAATCAAATCAATGCCAAATTCACGTTCTAAACGCTCTTGAATGACATCCATGTGCAAGAGGCCAAGGAAACCACAACGGAATCCAAAACCAAGAGCTTGTGATGTTTCAGGCTCAAAACGAAGACTGGCGTCGTTTAATTGAAGTTTTTCAAGGGCCTCACGGAGGTCGTTAAATTTATTTGATTCAATTGGGTAAATCCCAGCGAACACCATTGGGTTCATTTCCTTATAACCCTCTAGGGCTTCGGTCGCTGGATTTGAAGCGAGTGTCACTGTATCCCCAACACGTGTGTCAGCAACTGTCTTGATTGCGGCTGCAACATAACCAACATCTCCGGCCATCAAGAAATCACGGGAAACTGCTTTTGGTGTGAAAATCCCAACTTCTGTAACATCAAATTCTTTGCCGTTACTCATGAGTTGAATACGATCTCCAACCTTGACTGAACCGTCAATCACACGAATTTGAAGAATAACTCCTCGATAAGCATCATAAACTGAGTCAAAAATTAGAGCTTTGAGAGGTGCGTCAACTTCACCTTGAGGGGCTGGAACTTTCTCGACGATTTGTTCGAGAATTTCTTCAATCCCAATCCCAGCTTTAGCAGAGGCAAGAACCGCTTCGGAAGCATCTAAACCAATCACATCTTCAATTTCTTGGCGAACCATTTCTGGGTCAGCAGCTGGTAAGTCAATTTTATTGATGACTGGTAAAATTTCGAGGTCATTATCCAAAGCAAGATAAACGTTAGCGAGGGTTTGAGCTTCGATTCCTTGGGCGGCATCAACAACTAAAATTGCCCCTTCACAGGCAGCAAGACTTCGTGAAACTTCATAAGTAAAATCGACGTGCCCTGGCGTGTCAATGAGGTGGAAAATATAAGTTTCGCCATCTTTAGCTTTATAATTTAACTCGATAGCATTTAATTTAATGGTAATCCCACGTTCACGTTCAAGGTCCATTGAGTCTAAAAGTTGGGCTTGCATTTCACGTTTTGACACAGTTTCAGTTTGCTCGAGAATACGGTCAGCAAGGGTTGATTTCCCGTGGTCAATATGGGCGATAATCGAAAAATTACGAATTTTTTCCTTACGCGCGTTCATTTCTTGTAAATTCATTTTGATTCCTTTATAAGAGTTCTTGTGGGCTTATCATTTGCTTTTCGTCCACGAACTTTCTTTTCGCTTTTTTTGCGCTAAATTTTTTTATAACTAAAAATCAGTTAGAATAATTATAGCATATTTTGCAATAAAAAACCGCTCTTTTTATGTAAGGAGCGGTTCCGTGATAGCTATAATAACTTTACTTTAAAGCAAAATATTCTATAAATTACATTTTAATAAAACTAATAGTTTCTCTCTGAATAAGAGTAAAATTAGGATACTGTCAATAATTATGTGTAAACACTCAAGTAGAGTTGAAGAATATTAATCAAATAAGCTTTCAAGTGTGTCAGCACA
>JABLTR010064152.1_pt1 | contig 16453 bp, 24 predicted proteins | sample 7160071 | NCBI WGS metagenome assembly JABLTR01 (sample SAMN14651230, study PRJNA627086) | human gut metagenome | isolation source: feces | host: Homo sapiens
AACCGGGTCCGTTCCGGAAGTTTTGATAACGACAGTACGGTCTCCACACGGCGCAGAATAGGACCGTCTGGCGGAGCCTGAATATAGAAATTAAAGGGAAAGGAGCGCTATTATGAAGCGCAGTGAGATCAACAAAGCGTTGAAAGAGCTCGAGGCTATGTGCGCACAGGAGCATTGCTACCTGCCGCCTTTTTGCCATTTTACGCCTGAGGAATGGGAAAGCAAGGGGCACGAATATGATGAAGTACGCGATTGCATGCTCGGCTGGGACATCACGGATTATGGTCAGGGCGACTTTGACCACTTTGGTTTTTCGCTTATCACGATCCGCAACGGAAATCGTGCCATGCCGGACAAGTATCCGAAGGTCTATGCGGAAAAGCTGTTGTACCTGAAGGAAGGGCAGTACGCACCGAATCATTTCCATTGGTTCAAGACCGAGGACATCATCAACCGCGGCGGCGGCAACGTATTGATCCGGGTGTACAATCGTCTTCTGAACGAAGAAATCGATTATGAATCTGACGTGAAAGTCCACACCGACGGTAAAAGCTATACCGTTCCGGCCGGAACGCAGATCCGGTTGAAACCCGGTGAAAGCATTTTCGTTTACCAGGGCTTGTATCATGATTTTTCGGTCGAACCAGGCACTGGAGCCGTCCTGTTGGGTGAGGTCAGCCAGTGCAACGATGACAACACTGACAACCGCTTCAATCCGCCGGTCGGCCGCTTCCCGAAGATCGAGGAAGACGAGCCGCCTTACCGGCTGCTTTGTAATGAGTATCCGGCGGCAAAAGACTGACGGATGCTGACACTGCGAAATGAAAACCTGACGCTGTGCGTCGATCCGTTCGGCGCGCAGATGATGGAGCTCCGCTCCAGACAGGGGACACAGTTTCTCTGGAACGGCGACGAGAAATATTGGCGCGACCGCGCGCCGGTCCTGTTCCCCTATGTTGCTCGCCTGACGGATGGCTGCTATACGCTCTGCGGCGAACGTTATTCGATGGATATCCACGGATTTGCAAAGGATTCTGTTTTCACTATCGAAGAGCAGTCTTCCGATTCTGTTACGTTCTGTCTGCGGCAGACACCGGAAACGCTGCGGCAGTATCCGTTTCGCTTTACATTCCGGGTACGCTATGCGCTGCGCAGCTGGACGGTCCATGTGACGTATTCCGTCTGCAATGAGGACGAAAAAGAGCTGCCGTTCGGCATCGGCGGACATCCGGGCTTCCGGATCCCGCTGACCGGCAGCACTGGCTTTGAAGACTATAAACTGTGCTTTTCGCAGCCATGTCTGCCAGACCGTATTGGCTTTACCGGAGACTGCTATCTCAACGGCCAAACAGAATGCTTCCCGTTGGAAGACGATACGACCATCCGCCTGCGTCACGAGCTGTTCGATGAGGATGCGATCGTGCTGAAAAATATGGCACGGTGCGTGAGCCTGTGCTCGGAGAAAACGGGCAGATCGGTGACCGTGGCCTATCCGCAGATGCCGTATCTCGGTATCTGGCATATGCCGCACACGGATGCGCCGTATGTCTGCATTGAGCCGTGGGCGTCGCTTCCGTCGCGGCAGGATGTGGTGGAGGAGCTGAGCTGCAAGAGCGATCTTATCCATCTTGCGCCGGGAGCAAAGTATGAGAATCAATGGAGCATTACAATTACGGAGGAAAAAGAATGTATGATGTAGTTGCGCTTGGTGAGCTTTTGATCGACTTTACGACGCAGTCTATCGACTCGGACGGCTATCCCACAATGGCTGCGCATCCGGGTGGAGCCCCGGCGAATTTCCTTGCAGCGATCGCCAAATTCGGCGGGAAGGTGGGGATGCTCGGCAAGGTGGGCACGGACACGTTCGGCAAACTTCTGACCAATACGCTGCGGGGCGCGGGGATCGAGACGAAGGGACTTGTGGCGGCGGACGATGTGTTCACAACGCTGGCGTTCGTGACGCTGGACGAAAACGGCGACCGCGAATTTGCTTTCGCGCGCAAGCCCGGCGCGGACACGCAGCTGACGTTTGACGAGTTGGATCTTTCGCTCATCGACGAAACGCGGGTGTTCCACTTCGGGACACTCTCACTCACAGACGAGCCGGCCCGGACAACGACATACCGTGCCGTGGAGTATGCAAAGACACATGGGAAGCTCGTCACCTACGATCCGAACCTGCGCAAGCCGCTCTGGCGCAGCCTCGACGAGGCAAAGGAGCAGATGCTCTGGGGCCTCCGGCAGGCCGATGTGGTGAAGATCAGCGACGAAGAGGTCGAGTTCCTGTTCGGCCTCGGCGCGCGGGAGGGAGCGCAGTACATTCTGGGTCACTTCCCGGCGAAGCTCGTGTTCGTGACGTGCGGAGCGGACGGCTGCTGGTTCCAGAACCGGAACGCAGGCGGCCATGTGGACAGTCTGAAGGATATCAAGGTTGTCGATACGACCGGCGCGGGCGACATCTTCGGCGGCAGCGCCGTGTGGAAGCTGCTCCAGACCGGAAAAGCGCCGGGAGCGCTGGATGAGGCGGCGCTGCGCGAGATCGTGTCGTTTGCCTGCAAAGCTGCGGGACTTTCCACAACGAAGCATGGCGGCATTTCGAGTGTGCCCGATTCTATATCTTAGACCATAATAGTTACCGAAGTTGACACTCGGATAAATCCTCCTTCCAGAGAAAACCGGAAGGAGGATTTTGTATATACTGGAATTTAATATTCCGTTTAGCACATTGCTACTGTGAAATAAGGAGACAAGCATACCCCAGTGAAGGAGAGAAAGCATCCATGCTGGGCATTGGAGAGTTTTCTCGTTTTATCCATACAGCAAAGCCTTTCTGAGTTATCATTTCCATATGTAGTCGATTATTTGTGCAAGCATGAAACCGGCTGTGACTATTTACGTTTTTTTAGACCAAACCGATGCAGAAATCCTCCCGTATACCGTCCTGTTCGCCAGAAAACAGACGGATACGGAGGGCGAATCATGCAATATAGAAATGACGGAAGCTGTGAAGAATATCAGATTCAGAACCAATTTACCGCCTATCTTCAAGTCGCGCTGAAGCGGAGAAAGAATGCCTACCTTTCTCAGCGTCACAGACAGCAACAGCATGAACGACCGATGGAACCTGACCGGCAGCCCATCTCGGCAGAAGCATGGGAAGATGAATACTTCCGAAGAATGGAACTGCTGATGGAGTACAGAGCAGTCCTCGAAGCACTTGACCAGCTTCAAAAGCGTGAACGATATATTCTGCTGGCGAGAATTCTGGAGGAGCGCTCGTTTACCGAGCTCGCACAGGAATTACAGATTGGATATAAAGGCGCGGCTGCGATCTATTATCGCGCACTGAGCCGCATTCGGGAGAAACTGGAGGAGGAAACATGAATTTCTACGAGCTTCTGATTCTTGCCAAAAGCGGAGATGACCTCGCGAACGAGAAAATTCTGGCAATGTACCAACCATTACTGACCAAGGAATCCGTTATTGACGGTGTATGGGATGAAGATCTGTATCAAGAGCTTTGCATCCAGCTTTTCCTTTGCATCCGTAAATTCCGTATGTGACCTGTTTCATCTGCGAGGAGCGCCCTTCGGGGCGCTCTTTTCTGTATAGAAAAAATGCTGCCGGAACGTAAGCCGGCAGCATTTCTGACGATTTGTGGTTTTTGCAATCAGCGGCAGGAACTTAGCAGCGCCGTCGTCTTCAGGCTGGCGCCCATCAGGTCGCGCTGGGCCTCTCTGGACATCTGACAGGTCGGCGTCAAAAATGCCAGCGCTTTCTGAATCTGCTTGAGATCGGCGGCAGACACCCGGCCTGTGCGCAGATGCTCCAGCACGCGGGTATAAGAATCCTTCAGTGCGGCGGATACAGCCGGACGAAGAAAGTAGTTGGAAATCAACCCGCCAATCAAAGCGGCTTCGTTGTCGGTGTACTGCATGATGTGCCTCCTCGTCGTGGTGTCAAACAAACGAGAGTATGATACCACAAGCTGCTGGGGCTGGCTATACGCGAAGTGACGAAATATGCGATAAAAAATCGGCACAATTCGGACTTGACATTGGCCATGGTATAAGAAGACCGTGCGGCTTTTTTGAAACCGCACGGTCGCTGCTATTATTCCATTCAAAAGAGATGGTCAATGATGACTATGGGAGATAGGGTATTGGTTTTCACGCCTGCAGCAGCCAACCATAACCTTTGCGGCAATTCAGTATGTAATCGACATAGACCGTATCATCCTGAATCTGATAAAGAATCAGATACCAATTCGCAACAAACATCTTGTGATATTTGTTCGCCGGCATGAAGTCGGCTTCAAAAAATGGATAACGGTGCGGCAGTTTGGAAAGGCTGTGGATCTCTCGGATGCGCTGCGTTTTCTTTTCAGGCGCTGCGTCCTTGCTCACGTTGGCAAGGAACTGGATATGCGATGCAAGCATCCGTTTCGCGCGGTCAGGAACAATGACGGTCTAGGTCTGTTCTTTTGCCATGGCATCAGGCTCCTGCAATCACACTGTCCAGATACGCATCCAATTCATCGACGGTGCAGCCGGTTCTGCCCGCAAGCCGGTCTTCCTCCACAGCCAGAAGTTCTTCACGGAGTTTCAGCATTTTCTCCCGGCGATGGAAAGATTCAATATCCATGACGACCAGATCGCCCTCGCCGTTTTTGGTCAGATAGACCGGTTCTGCCGTTTTTTTGCAAAGCTCCGCAATTTCATTGTAGTTTTGGTGAATGGCCGCTGACGGACGAATATTCATACTTACGCCTCCATATAGCGTTTTTTTAACTACTCAGCATCACTCTAACCGCTTCGTGTAATTCCGGCGGGCATAGGTTACTCTGGCAATCGTCACATGCTTTTCTGTCTCAGACACCCAGTAGAGCATCATGTAGTTCTCGACGAGCAGCTTTCGATACTCATGTTTTAACGGGCGCAGCGGCGTATAGGCAGGCTGCGCATACGGAAACTCTCGCAGACTTCCTCCGGCCTCAGCCAGTCGCTCCGCGATGCGCTCCGCCGCAGTTGGGTTGTTCAGCTCCCGTGTGATATACATGACGATCTCTACCATGTCCTGCATGGCAGACGGCAAATACTCGACGTTATACAACCTTCGATCCTCCGATGGCATCTTTCATCGCTTTCAGGACATCTTTGGAGGAATAGCGTTCGCTGGACAGCTCTGCTTCGCGCTCGGCGGCTTGCAGTTTGAAGTAAATCTCGCTTTCAAATTGCAGATTTTCAAACGCTTCCATACTCAGAACGACCATATCACCGTAGCCGTTTTTCGTCAGGAACACCGGTTGCGCGGTTTCGTGGACAGTTTTGGAGATCTCCGCAAAGTTGTTTCTCAGGTCGGAAACCGGACGGATCATGTTCATAATATCAGCCTCCTTGCTTGTAGTTTAGCATAATTACGCTAAAATTTCAACCCCATGTCTATCGATATAACTCTGTTAACCTGCACGGCAGAGTAATTGCTATTGCACTGCATGGTGCCGATATGGAACTGATCGGCGTTTGCAGATATTCAGTAACCCGTGCTCCTATTGTTCGCTGTTCTTCATTGAGCAATTCAAATGCTGGAACGCTACTGTCTCAAACCCGGCCGTGCGATTTACTGGAAACCACACGGCCGCTGTTGCTATTTCACATCAAAGAGGTTCGGATGTCTACTCCAACCATATGCGGTCTGGAAGCGCAGCAAGTAGCCGATCAAAATGCTTTGTGCTGTCGGCCCATTCTCGGAAATTGTCTGCGTCCGTTTCATCGTAGGCTTTTTCAATGTCCTTGATGATACCCAGCAGCGATGTGTTTTCGTCGCGCAGAATGTCAAACGTTGCTTTCAGATAGTCATATTTTTGCCGCAGATCGAAGAATGCCAGCATGATGCCAAATGCCCATCCGATACGGGAGAGCATTTCCGCCTTCGTTAGCCGGCAGAGTCGTTTCCCGGCTTCTGTCTGCGCAAGACCTTCTTCATAGCTTGTGAGCGAGAAATAATCTTCCTCTTCGCCGTCGTAGCCAAGCAGATTATAACGGTTTCCAATCAGTGCGACGGTCGCATCGTCAAAGTTCCGGTAGAAGTCTTCAAAATTCTGATCATAGAGCATGGTTTGCAGTTGATCTGCCTGCGCCGATAGATCTGCAAAAGCCATACGAAACTCCCATTCCTCGTCTTCATCACCGTCAAGTGCGTTGAGAAGCGTTTCATCGCTATCAGATTGTTCGATATAATACCGAATGTTATCACAAGTTTCAACGATGGACTCAAGCTCCAACAGAATTTCGCGCGCTCCCATCGATGCCAGCGCTGGGCGTTTGTAGCGCAGTGCTCTAGTTCGGTCACTCATGTCTTATCACCTTTCGCTTGTTTTTATTTGCACAAGTATAAATTGCCATCTGAACAGTGCGGCAGGCATATCATGCTGCCTTTTGCGTTTGCTTCGGTCGGACGCATTCGACAGAAAAAGAAGTGCGAGAAAAGGACGCTGCATTTTCCTCCATGTACTTCTGCGCGGCCCGTTCCGTTCTGAATTTTCGCACAGTTGCAACCGTTGGATCGGCGGTGCGGATGGTCATGACGCCGTGCCGTGTCTGCTTTACAAAGTATCCGCTCCATGCTTTTAGGACATAGAATTGTTTCAACTTATCAAACTTTGACTGCTTGCTGACATGCGGCGGATGGTAGAAGCTGCGGCAGGAATCAAAACGGATGTCAGCGTTCTGCTCACCGATGCGGGAAAGCGCGGCCAAGAATGCTTCTGTCGTGGGGGCATACGTTATCTTCTGCGTATGCTGATCTGTAAGAACGATGGAATTTCCATATTGACGGTATTCCTCAATCGTGTGCGCGTTCTTCAGGCCCGCGAGGAACCAGCGCTGAAACTCAGCGGCTTCAAAAGCACTGTTCCGACTCTTGCGCATACCGCCGCGGTTGCCGCTGCTGAAACCCTCATAGGTTTCCGCGATCTTCTGGATCTCATCGCTTGTAAACAGCAGCCTGCCCCGATATGGGAGATCCAGAACAGACCAGTAACGCTCTGCGAACTCACGCCCATGCGCGTTAAATTCATAGGTATTGGTCGATCCGCGGCAGACAAGCGGAATAAATCTGTCCCCAATAGAGATAAATGCTTTTTCGTAGTAAATTTCACTGCTCATATTTGTGGTTTCTCCATTCCTTTTTGAGTTTGAAAGCGGCACAGAAAACCCTGCGCCGCCCAACTTATATGTGGTTTGATTATGCCGCTTTCTCCTTCATATCATGGACTGCCGTAATCAGATCCCGCATACAGTCAAAGAATTTCTGTGAGCATGGACTCTTTTTCGCGCGATAGTAGGTAACGGAGCCGCAGAAATCCTCTTGAACGGTTGCGCTTGCCAACCGTTCTTTGATCCATCCCTGTGTACGGAGCGGCACGTTGACATGGTACTCGCGCATCAAATACAGAATCAACGAGGTTTCTATAAATGAGCCATCGTCTTTGTAATAGCAAAGCGTATCGTTTTTCAATGTGCCGCCGCTGCGGATGATTTGCAGCGCGGCGCAGACAGCTTTTTCTTTTTCTGTATTGACAGACTGCTGGTACACACGATCCTGCTCGGCAATCTGTGCCTGCCGAATCTCATTCTCCTGCTGTTTAAGCGACCGATAGATTTTGGAAAGCTGTATGCAGTGGTCAAGCTCATCCGCCATCAATGCGCCGATATAATCCGGGAAGGTCTTGCCGCCGTTTTCCTTGCTGGCGGTATACCGCATAAGATGCTCATTGAGGATACCGTGGATATAGTCTGCCTGCCGGGGCGATTCTTTGCCCAAATGGTAGATCACAGTTCTCTCGATTGCGACAGCTTCCTCAATAGCGCTCTTTTGCAGAGTGTCAAAATACGTTCTCCGATGTTCTGCGCCGCCATACAGTTCCCGCATAGCCGGCAGATACCCACAATGTTCGGTCAGAAAATATTCCGTCATGCCAAGTGGTGCGAGGTATCCGTGGATCTCAACGTATAGCAGGTAGCGGTCAGATTCTACGCGGGGATAGTCTATATCTGGCGTTCCTGCTTTTGTCCAAAGACGATAGCGGTGCTCCCCATCGGAAACATCATAGAGGTGGACCGCGCGGATTCTGCGGCCGCCACAGTTAAACGTGCCGTTACAAAATAGCGGCATCATCAGCTTTGCATCAGACATCCGGCACCCCTCCATTCATAATGCAGCATGCGGGGACAGCGATGTCCACGTCAATTACCATCAGATACTCCTCGGTGAGATGTTCGTAGCGCCAGCTTGCGTGTAAGTAATGCTGCAAAAGCGCCCGGGAGAACTCCATGCTGAAAGAGCGCGTCTGGTTAGATTCTTCTGGGATCAGATCAGGAAAGTCTACCGTGGTTGCGGAAAGCGCATCCAGCAGACTGTGAAGCTCCGGGATGGAGAACCTTCCGTTTATCGACGCAACGCACCAGTAGTCATAGTCTTCTACCATCCTGCACAGCTGAATCGGACGCTGCAGCAGCGTTGTCAGGTGCTTCGAGAGAATGGATGTGCAATCTTCCCAGCACAGAAGGACTGCGCCAGTGATTCTGGATTGACTCATATAGAACCTCCATTTTGGGCCAGCTGTTCCTGCAGAAATGCAAGCAGCTGGCGATGATTGTGTTCAAACTGCTCCTGAAAGGGCTTGTTTAGGTCATAATTCCAATAACGGTAAAACAGAAGCTGGAACAGCGAATGCTCGATCTGCGCAGGTGTCATTTGCCGGAGCAGCTTGCCATACTGCCGAATCGCTGCGTAATCAGCTTTCACAAAACGTCGGGCGTCCTTGGAAAAGTTCTCATAAAACCAGTCGCTGACCCGGATGCGGCCTTTGCCGAAGTGACCGGGGTAATCCGTGCAGAGAAAATACTCGAAGTCCTTACCGCGCCGCCCTGCATCCACGGTGAATGGATACATTCGGCAGGCACGCGGACGGCGCGCATAAATACTGCAATGATTCCCGTTCAGAAAAATGCAGTGTTGATCTTCACCTGCGGTATTCAGCAGAAAAATCGGGAAATACGGTTCCAGCGGCATGGGATGTGCATATTGCGCACAGATATCCTCTGGCTTGAGACTTTGTCCTTCGCTTTGAAAATGAAGCGCAAGCTGATAAACATCGTATGGCTCCAGCATGACCTTGTTTTCTACATGGCGGCAGCAGGCGCTGCACCGCTGGCATTGAAACGCGATTTTTTGATTCCCGGAAACCGGGACGATCTGTTCGTTCATAAAACCTCCTATGGAAAAACCGCAGCCACAAAAACTGTGGCCGCGGTCAGTGGGCTCGGCGGCAATCAGACGGGAGATCGCCGCCGGGGGTTCATTCATGCAGCGACGGCCATCAGAATTGATGCCGCAACTGCCGCCTGAAGCGGAGAAAACTTCACATGATAGTGCGTGTTCAGCGTTTCAAACTTTGCTTCCTGTTCATTTTGCACCTGGATGGACGTGACCAGCGAGGTCAGAATAAACTGCCCTTCGTGGTCGATGAGCGCGCTGCTGCCGACCTTCAGCGGCCGGAGCAGCCGCCCGTGGAGCATCCTTGTGTGCTGATCCTTCATTTTGTCGCCTCCTTCCCATCTCCGCGGAACCGCAGATAGGCGGAATACAGACTTTTGAGCATCCGGCGTACACGCCGCGGGTCGAGCTTGTACCGCGCGGCGATCTCCGCAATGCTGCACCCGTGCAGACGCAGCAGCGCAAACGCAGCCTGCTGTGGCGTTCCGCACCTTTGCAGCTCCGAGAAGAAATATGATTCGGGCAACTCCGCGTCGCAGACAGTCTCCCTGCGGCCGCAAAGCGCACAGTAGGCTTCCTCTGCCTGCCTGCGCCGGCTCTCTCCGCGCTTCCACGACACAATGCTTTGCTGCATCGCGCGGTAGGCGACGGTAGAGAACGAAAAGCGGCGCAGATAGGCATGGGAACAATAGCGCTCCACAGCGCGCAGGTAGCCCATAACGGCAAGATCGTAATATTCGCCAGGATCATACCGCTGCTCCTGCAAAAACGCATAGACCAGCTTGTGATTCTTTTCGGCAAATCGCATCTGCCGTTTGCTTAGCGGAGCAAGCTTTGTTGATTGCTTCTGTTTAGAGCGGCAGCTCGTCGCGTTCGCCGTCAATGACGCCCGGATAGGAAAAGTGGTCGCCGTTGTCGGCGAGCTCCAAGGGAGCCGTGCCGGTGAGTGATTCCACATCGGACTTGTAGTTCTCCACACGCTGTGCCAGAAGCGATTTGACCTGCTCTTTGAAATTTGCTGCATAGCTTTTAACGGCCGCAAGACCTTCCCCCTCAAGATCCCGTACCTTTCGGAACGTGGCGACACTGTAGGTATAGCCACCACTTTCCGCGCGCTTCAGACCGATCTCCACGATGGCGGAGTAGCTGGGGCGCCGGCGGGCGACAAAGGCGAGGTTCATGAAATCATTGAACGGGCGAAGGCTTGTGGGCGGCAGGGAGAGCTGCAGCGGAAGATACTCGCCGCTGCGCAGCAGATAGATCTGCCGCATATTTTTGCAGGCTTTTCCGCTGCCGTTTGCCGTACTGCCGAATTGGTTGAATGCACAGGCTGCGCAGACGCCGCCCGGTTCACCGTAGCCCTGCTTGCCGTCGAAGGACTGGCAGAATGGCGGCACGTTGTCGTCGTACTCGCTGCCCTCTGGCCAGTAGGCGTTGGCGAGATGGTGATAGAGAATCACGCCGACGAGCTTACGCTCATAGTCGGGGTTGTCCGGGTCGTCGCTGCGGATCTCAAACTGCAAGTTTCCACCGCCCGGGATCTTGACCCGCTGCATGGTCAGCTGCAGGCCGTCCATATCGTCGGCAAGATCCTCGCTCGAAAAATCGCTGTCCAGCGCCGTGGGAAGCATAAAATCCTGATATGCATCAGCTGCGTTGTTGTTCTGAAAACTCATAAAAATTCTCCTTTTCAAATTTAACTGTCTGCCGTTATGCGGCAAGTTTTGTGACCTGTGTCTGATTGATCTTTTGCAGCAGCATCGGCGACATCGTCATCACGCTGTAGCCGATCTCCTCCAGCTTCGTTGCGCGGTCATAGCTTTCAACGTCCTGGCTGAACCGCGTGACGGCGTTTGCAAGACCGTAGAGCGTAAAATCTCCGTCCTCGATCAGATGCTGCAAAACGCCCTTGCCTTCTTCCTCTAAGATACCGAAGCTGGAACCGGCGAGCTTGACAAGACCGGGCAGGTCCTGTGTGTTGAGCTGCGCCTGCTTGCTTTCCCGCATCCGATCCAGCACCGTAGAGAATCTGGCTTCGTCAACGGCGGCGCGCACCGTGTCCTGAATCTTCAGGACAAACGCACGATCCTCGGCGTCCAGCGTCTGCTGGGAATAGAGGGCGAAGTTTACATCCGTGGTGTTCACGCGGCCAATGTGCGCCCGGCGGGTGCCGGCTTCATTTACGACCATGCCGTTGGAGCATACCAGCCGGTAAATGAGTGGCTGAATGTTGACGGCACCAAGTCCTGTCTCGCTGTTGGAGATCATAATGCCGGCCTGCACAATATCACCGGGAACCACCTCTGCCTGCAAGCGCGGATTGACAACTTTCAGATACATCCGGTCGTCAGTGATCTCGCAGCTTTCAAAGCGTGCGCCCTCCATTTCGCCAATGATGGGAAGAACAACGCGGGCGATGTCCAGATTGTCGATGCGGCGATAGCGGTTGCTGAGAAACGCTCTGGCCTTGCCGTCCATCGTCCGCAGCAGCTTTTGCTCTGGCTCTTTTTGGAACCAGCGGTTGACGTTGTAGCTTAGAAGCGCGGGATCGCGTTGGAGCATCCGGTCATAATACTTGCTGGGAATGTCCAGATAGGTGCCGATCTGCTGATGCGCGGTCTGCTGAATCTCCAGCGGCTCGATCTGGTCGATGCCCTCACGGTTGAGCACACGGATCACAGGGCTGTCGCCATATGTATCCATGTACAGACGGTCGGTTGCGACCAGATAGTCTGCCTTTGCCTCCTGCTGGCGCAGGATCTCGCGGCTCACGTCCTGAATACTGCGTCCGTTTTTCATTCGTGTTTTCGCTCCCTTCTAAAAAATTACCATGATACGGCGATCTCACTGTCATGAACGCTTGCGGCCAGGCCCTCGCTTTCCAGTACCTGTCCCAGACGCGGCCAGTAGACCTTGGGCGGGAAGGCAGTGAGGTGTTCCTGAGGAATATCCTTTGTGTCGTCATCCTCATGGACGCACACGCTGCCGTCCTCTTTCAGTGTCAGGCTGCTATGGCCGCGGGAATCCAGATCGGCGATTACACGCTCCAATACTTCACGTCCCTCCACGTCATACCAGACCTGCGGATCGACCGGCTGCTGGTTTGGCGGCGTCGGCGCATCCATACGCGGCTGCACTGGCACGACCTTCAGAAGATTACAAGAGAGATTGCCGTTGCGGTCGATTTGAACGTCTGCATAGTCGTATTCCTCAATGCCGTACACGCGGATACGCCCGGTGCCGCCCTGTATAACGAGCGCTGTCGGATTCCCGGTCGTCCACTCCCAGCGGGCGCTGGGATAGACCGACTTGAGATACGCAGAGATCCGATGGTTAACGTGCCGCAGCAAAAGCTGCATGGCGTCGGCATTGGCCTGTGCTGTGCTGTAGAGCGATGCTTCCCGCTGCTTTCTGGCGTCGTGCTCTTTCTTCCGGTACCCGCGGATAGAATCCCACGCGGGCTGAAGCTGGAACATGACCACCCACAGACCCCACGCCGTAAAGACCAGGAGCAGCAGCGGGACGAGCCATGCGCCGCGCACCAGCGCCAGGATCGCAATGACCACACCGATCAGGACAGAGACACTGCCCCAAAGGGGACTGGATCGTTTCATAAAAATAAGCCACCTGTTACTATATATTTGCCCCTTGGTTTATGGCAGCCAGCCATAGGCATGGGACATCTCGTTGCCTAAACTGTTAGAATAGTGAGGTAATGGTCTGACCTAAGCCTCCAAGGGCTAATACGTCCGCCAGAAAGTCAGTCAGCCATCCTCCTATTCGCAGTGTTCGATTTGTGCAGGTAGAGCCAATGCGTTCGTGTCAGCAAACAGATGGAATCGGCAATGGGTAAGATGGCTTTTGTCCATTGCAAATTCTAACCGGGAGTGATTGTATGAACGCAGCAGGCATTGATGTTTCAAGCAGAAAGAGTACGGTGGCAGTGCTTCGCCCCTTTGGCGAGGTCGTTCGGCTGCCATTCGATGTCGCCCACAATACGGAAGGGTTGGCTTCTCTCGCTGAGCAGTTGAAGGCTCTTGATGGGGAAACCCGTGTCGTACTGGAGCACACAGGCCGCTATTATGAGCCGGTCGCAAAAGCATTGCATGAAGCCGGTCTTTATGTCAGTGCAGTAAATCCGCTGCTCATTAAGGAATACGGTGCCAATTCTCTACGCCGTGTGAAAACCGACAAGGCCGATGCTGTGAAGATCGCCCGATACGCTCTTGACAACTGGGCTGATCTGCGAGACTATACCCCTATGGATACCATTCGTTATGATCTGAAAACATTGAACCGTCAGTTTCAGCTTGCTTCCAAGCAGCGGACAGCCTCTGCAAACAACCTGATTGCTCTTTTGGAACAGTCCTTCCCCGGCATCCGCAAGTGCTTTGACAGCCCTGTGCGAAGCGATGGGACGCAGAAATGGGTTGACTTTGTCCATACCTTCTGGCATGTGGAGTGCGTGCGGAAGCAGAGTCTCAACGCATTCTCTGAGCGCTACCGAAAATGGTGCAAGCGCCATGGCTACATCTTCAAGCAGGGCAATGCCGTGGAAGTGTATTCCCTTGCCAAAAACGCTGTCGTTCTGGTCCCTAAATCTGAGGTAACGAAAGTCCTCGTACAGGAAGCGGCGAACCAGCTCACCAGCATCTCCCGCAGCGTGGAAACCTACCGTGCAGAAATGGAACGTCTTGCCTCTACGCTGCCAGAGTACCCTGTGGTCATGGCGATGTACGGTGTTGGGAAGTCCTTCGGCCCGCAGCTCATGGCTGAGATCGGCGATGTGCGCCGCTTTGAACGAAAGCAGTCTCTGGTTGCCTTTGCAGGTATTGATCCCATGCCCAATCAGTCCGGTGACAAGAACGTAAGGAGTAACAAATCCTCCAAGCGTGGCTCTCCATATCTCCGCAAAACGCTGTTCAATATCATGGGGATATACCTGAAATGCTCACCTCAGGATGAGCCGGTCTACCAGTTCCTTGACCACAAACGTTCCGAGGGCAAACCCTTCTATGTCTACATGACCGCTGCATCCAACAAGTTTCTGCGGCGTTATTACGCACAGGTGCGGGACTATCTTTCTACATTGGACGATCTGCCTCCGGTAGATATGGATTCCACCGGGCTGAAAACAAGCGACTGACGTAGTCCATATTTTCACACTTTTTATTAGACCAGCACTTTGTGGTGGTCTTTTTGTGTTGCCCTTTTGCTCTACCTGCTGCCTGTAAATTTTTCTTCGCTCAAGTCCTGTTTCGGACTTGACTTTTTATTTGCAGGCTTTTTGAAAATTTCTTAAAAAATTTTTTCGAGGCGAGTTTGTCCTCGGAAAACAGCAAAAAGCGCCCAGCAAGTCGCAACGGACCTGCAGGGCGCAGAAATGTTTTATAAAGAAGATTGCTTACATGGTATAGTTCATATCCAAAGCCGGACTGCTCCGATGGAGGGGCTACGCTTTTTTTAGCTGGTGCAGATCATGGATACTGCGAAAAAGAGAAAAGGACACGGCGAAATAACCTCCAATCGGCTACCGTGTCCCTGCAAGTCGTCATAGGTTTGTGTAAACGCAAAGAAACGGCGGCTCTGAAAATCAAAGCCGCCGTTTCAAATGGGCGTGTCAAATTGTCTGCTCTACGACGGCTTTTTTTCTTTTGCCGTCGTCCGGCAGATTGATTATTTAATTAGCGGTAATACAATTTTGCCTGCAACTAAAGCATAAATTGTTACGCTACTTGCAACACACATGATGATACCAAGCAGGCGTAAAACAACCAAAACTCCATTCTGATTTACCAAGTTCTTAATAGCCTTAGATGGCAGGAGCACCATCAGAAGTCCGACAATTAACACGATAATAAATAATGTAATATACATAGCTGTTTTCTCCTTTTTACTTTGTACTTTGTTCAGAAAGGTTTCTTTTGGAATACTCAATGCCGACTATCGCTAAGACAGTAACTACGAAATATATACATATCCAGTCCCAAAAGAGCTTGAACCCATAGAAAAGAATTTCACATGGAAAACCAATCCATAAAACGACTTGTGAATTGACATCCCAGAAGCTCAAAACAAACGCAATTAGCGATACACCTCCTAATACCATATTGATTATGAGAGCGACTCTTTGAGTACATCTATCTTTTTGAGTGAAATACATAAGTGCTCCCCATGTGCAAATTACTAAGATAGTTAGTAATAAGTTTGAAAAGACGGGTGTGCCCTCAAAAGATATGCCTCCGACACTTATACTTGTCGCCGAAGCTACAAGTGCAATGATTGCTGTGAAGTATTTTAGAAGAACAATCTTGTGATCTTTTTTCTGAAGTTCAGTGGCTATTCCAATAAGATTTTCTTCAGACTTCTTTTCAATATTTTCAGGAGCAATCCGTTCTCCTGCAAAAAGCTCATTCAGTGTAATATTAAGTAACATACAAATATCATCAAACAATGCTGCGTCTGGTAAACATTTCCCGGTTTCCCATTTTGAAACAGCCTTGTTTGTTACTCCGAGCTTTTCAGCAAACTGCATTTGTGTCATATTGTGTTCTTTTCTGCATTGTGCAATAAATTCTCCAATTTTGTTTTGATCCATTTTGTATCTCCTTTCTATAGAAATCATAGCGTTTTTGTAAGTAGAATGAAACCAACCACAGGTAGAATTAGCGTTTTTACAGGTAGAATTGCAATTCTACTTGATATTTCGGCTTTTTTGCCGCTTGTCGGAGGGCTTCTCTGCGTCCTTTGGTATCAACCACATACGGCTGAATTTTGCAACACCCGGTATTCGGTTTTCTTCGCACAGCTTTTGAACCCGTCGTTCGGAAATGCCCCACTTTTTTGCCGCTTCTGGGGCAGAGATATATTCAAGCATTTTGCTATCCTCCCGTAAAAAATCCTTTGTCATTATTATATACGGTTAGCCGAATGATAGCAATACCGAGATATGAAATATAAAGTGTAAGAAGAATGGATATCACACCATTCCATGTGCAGACTATGAAATATAGAATGTATGTGGGTGATGTTGAATGGCAAAAGTTGAAGACTGCCCTGGCTTTGAAACCTTCGGTGCAGATGTAAAAGAAGCACGGAAGGCGAAGAACCTTGCACGAAAAGATTTAGCCGAAAAGGTGAATATTGATACCAGGTATCTTGCCAACATTGAAAA
>JABLTR010015215.1_pt1 | contig 16443 bp, 10 predicted proteins | sample 7160071 | NCBI WGS metagenome assembly JABLTR01 (sample SAMN14651230, study PRJNA627086) | human gut metagenome | isolation source: feces | host: Homo sapiens
TATTAATATTATTATATCATATTAGTATATATTATTTGTTGAAAAATTTATAAAATTTACTATAATATTATAAAAATAGAAAAATTTTTCAAAAGATTTTTTAAAGGGGTAAAATAAATGAAAAAGAAAAAAGGAATAATGGGAGAGTTTAAAGAATTTGCATTAAAAGGTAATGTAGTTGATTTAGCAATAGGCGTTATTATAGGCGGAGCTTTTCAAGGTATAGTAAAATCATTAGTTGATGATATAATTATGCCGCTTGTTTCCGGTATATTCGGTAATGTTGATTTTACGAATTGGTATTTAGTATTGCGTGGAGATGTACCTGCTGGAACTTCATTGGCTGCTGCAAAGGATATGGGAGCTATCACATTTAATTATGGTTCTTTTATTACAGTTTTAATTAATTTTTTAATTTTAGCTGTAATAATATTCTTAATGGTTAAAGCTATTAATAAATTAAGGGATATTCCATTAAAAAAGAAAGTTGAAATAATAGAGGAAGCGCCTACAACAAAAATGTGTCCATATTGTAAAACTGAAATATCAATAGAAGCTGTTCGCTGCCCACATTGTACATCGGATTTAAAAGAAGAATAATTCTTATAAAATAAAACCTGGGATATCATTTTTTGATACCTCAGGTTTTGCTTTATATTATATAGTTTTAAAAATGGCAATATAATCATATATAACAAAATAAAATGTATTTTATATCATAAAGTCAATATATATGAAAACCAAATCATAATAAGAGAACAGATAGATATAAAAAGTACCGTTACTGTAAGGGGGCGCCTGCGTTGCGCATCTTAAAAGATGCGCCGGATGCAAAATAATAGTTGTTATAATAAGGCATAATAGAAATATAAAAAAGGTATTGTCTTATAAACAGTGTCTTTATATAGCAAATTATTTTGCATTTAACCACCATATGAAATATGGTGGCACGCAGGCGCCCCCCTAAGCTTTATTTAATCGGTAGTTTTGCTGAAAACATAAAAATAAAATGATTTGACATTAAATTATAATTTTTTATATTAGATAAATTTCAATCATAAATAAAATTTTAATTAATATTGTTTTTAAATTAAGCTTGCAAACTAAAATATCACGCTCAACAACTGTTTGTAAAGCTGGTTAAATGAAAATTTTAGCTTTATATTTTAAACATATCGCAATAAAAGAAATATTACAACTATAAAAGAATTTAAGACAGAATAACAACCGCCTTAGAGGTATTGGTTATAGAATAAATTGCCATTAATAAAATATTCAGTACATTTTGATTGAATATAAAGTAACAATCACAAATATAATCAATATATTAACCTTCTTGAATATGGCTATAATTATTTTTCATCTAATATTTGTAATATATAGAATTTAAGATAATATGATTCATCAGACGACCATAATATTGGATGATCGCAAGCCTGAGTACGGAATTCAACTTGGCGTATACGTTTATGTGCATCGCGTGCTGCTGAAGCGATGGTATTTTTAAATAATTGTTCCTCCATAAAGTGCGAGCATGAACAGGTTATTAGATAGCCGCCAGGTTTTACAAGCCCCATACCGCGCAGGTTTATTTCTTTATATCCTTTTATCGCCGCTTTAACAGAGGCTCTTGATTTAGTAAAAGCAGGCGGATCCAATATTACAACATCAAAAAGTTCATTATCTTTTTTTAATTGTGGGATATATTCAAAAACATCAGCACATTTAAAAGTAATTTTATCCTGCATATTATTAAGCTTAGCATTAATAATTGCCTGGTCTATAGCTGTTTGTGAAGCATCAACAGCTATAACTTCATTTGCTCCGCCTTTTACAGCGTTTAATGCAAACGAACCTGTATGAGTAAAACAGTCCAGTACGCGGGCATTTTTACAAAAGCTTTGTATAGCGCGGCGGTTATATTTTTGATCTAGAAAATATCCGGTTTTTTGACCATTTTGTACATCAACTATATATTTTATACCATTTTCTTCAATAGGCACCATGGTATCAAATTGATCGCCAATAAAACCTTTTGTACGCTCTAAACCTTCGCTGAGACGTACTTTAGCATCACTTCGTTCATATATACCGCGGATAGGATAGCCGTTTTGAGTTAATATCTCAGTAAGGACATTAAGTATATGGAATTTTAATTTATCCATGCCTAAAGCTAAAGACTGAACAACTAATATATCAGAGAATTTATCAACAGTAAGTCCAGGCAAAAAATCAGCTTCACCAAATATAAGTCGGCATGAAGACATTTCACCTATATCTATACGGTATTTTACTGCATCATAAACACGCATTTTTAAAAAATCATAATCTATTTGCTGCTGTTTCTTTCTAGTAAGCAGGCGAATTGTTATTTTAGAATTTGTATTAATAAATCCGCGTCCTTGAAAATAATCGCCGCAGTCATATACATCTACTATATCACCATTTTCAAATTGTCCATCTATTTTATCTATTTCATTATCATAAACCCACATACCACCGGATTTAATAGTACGGCCTTCGCCTTTTTTTAATGTTACTTTAACCATATATATTTCCCTTTTAATATTTATATTTTTTATAATCTTATTTATCCAATCCTAATCGTTTAATAAGAAATGGTAAATATTTTTCAAATAATACTCCATAAAGCGGATCAGCTTTATATTTTTCAGTTAATAAAATTGATTTATAAACAAAATCAACAGCTAAAGCCATTGCATCATGCAGCTGCAAATTATTTAATATACCTGCAAGTAATACGCTGCCAAATACATCGCCTGTACCACGGTAAAATCCATTAACTTTTCCACTAAAATAATAATCTATTATACCTGTATCTGCGTCATAACACGCAGCGCCAATACGAATATCATCAAAATATACTCCAGTTAATACAACTTTTTTAGGACCTAATAGAGCCAGCCTTTTTAATAATACTTCTATATATTCCCTTGTATATGGGCCTTCTCTATAGCTTTGATCTAATAATATAGAAGCTTCTGTAATATTAGGTACAATTATATCAGCATTTGTACAAAGACGGTACATACTAAGAGCCATTTGTTCTGTATATGTAGGATATAATTTACCGTTATCTCCCATAACCGGATCTACGAAAATAATATTATCATCAGTTTTAAATTTATGGAATAATTCTGTAACAAGGCCGATTTGTTCATATGATCCTAAAAAACCGCTGTATATTGCATCAAAATTAAGTTTAAGTGATTTCCAATGATTATACATAGGAACTATTTGATCAGTTAAATCGCAGTATGTATATCCGGTAAATCCTCCGGTATGTGTAGATAGTACGGCGGTAGGCAATACACTGCATTGTATACCTGCAGCTGATAATATAGGTAGTGCTACAGTAAGGGAACATCTGCCTACGCCTGATATATCATGTATTGCCATTGCATGTGGAATTATGTTTTTCATATTATCTCCCAATTTAATATTTTTTTATATTGCTCAACAGTTTTATATGTGATATAATATCAACCGTTAATAATATCCGCCCGTAGCCCAGCTGGATAGAGCAGCAGATTCCGATTCTGAAGGCCGGGGGTTCAAATCCCTCCGGGCGGGCCACACCTGCGGTGAACAAGCTGCGCATCGCAGGTTTTCTTTTTTATCAGCTTTTATGCCCGCGTTTTCAGCGGGTATCTATTTTGTAGCGTAAACCCAAGTCGGAACGAGCGTAACTCGTTCTGATTTTTTATGAAATAAAAAATCAGTCACCCGCTCCACTGTTCCTCCTTTACGCGAAAAGTCACGCTGTGCCTACGCTGTTCGCTTGCAAGCGCGTTTCGGCTTGCTACCAACTTTTTGCGCATGCGCCTTCGGCACAGGGCATCTTTTTTTGTACCCGGTAGACACACCTGCGGTGAGCAAGTCGCGCGCCTCAGGTTTTCTTTTTTGTAAGTTTGCAGCCCGTGCTTATGGCAGGATATCTTTTTTTGCAGCGTAAACCCAAGCTGAGCCTGGACGCAATTCGCGTTCCGGGCTCAGCCTTTTATTAAGTGTTTGTGCTCGCGTCTAAACTGAATTTTTTTTCGCAGTACACTTCCACACCTGCGATGAGCAAGTCGCGCACCGCAGGTTCCTTTTTTGAGCTTTGTGCCCGCATTTACGGTGGGTATTTTTTTGTCAACGCTTCTCACATCGGATCAAGCGTCGTATCGCTTGATCCGACTTATTTTATAAGTCAGAGCGTGCTCACTCTGCTGATCCTCCTTTTTCGCGAAAAGGCATGCTCGGCGAACCCGCTCGGTTGCAAGCGCTCTCCCTGTATTCCGCTGTCGCTACTACCTTTTCGCGGATAACTGCCTTACAGGTGGCATTTTCCAATCATTGGAAAAGATAAACTGAAACTGTCTTTTTCAGTAGAAAACTACTGCGGACAAGACGCGCACCTTACTCTATGGGGTGAATTATCTTTTTCAATCAGCTTATGGCGGTATATTTTGCAATGCTTACCAAGGAAAGAGTCTCGATGCACAAGTGGCGCTCAGAGCTATTTTTATTAAAATTATTTAAGCGGATTGATAGTCGTTCGGTTGTTGAGATAAGCTAATCCTATATCAGATGCTGTTTCTTCCTGTATAATAATGATATTTGTGTATTAAAAAAGTTATTTACCTTTTCACATAGTTGCTCATATTCCTTCAATAAGTTACATATTGCATTATAAGTTTTATTTGTAGAAATACCTTTACTATTATAGTAACCATATTCTATTCCGACATATATTCCGATATCATTATAACTTTCATTATTCATTTTGAAATTTCTCTTATCGATTCTTTTATCAATATTCATTCCACAATAAGAGCGGGATTTGTTATGTACAAAGTCATTGCGAATACTATTTATATAAAGAAATGCTTCAGATTTAGTAACTGCTCTATATTCTTTGGCAATTTCCTTAAGAGCATCAATCTTTTGCATTTCTTTGAGCATTCTATATCTGAAAATATTACGCCTGCTTCTCAATTTTATTTTTATATTGTATAGATCATTAAACATTTCTAAATGTTTATCAAAATAGGAGATTAAATATAGCGAAGTATCCTCTGCAAATGTATCAAAAAATATTTTATGTGCACCTTTAGGGGACGCAAACTCTTTAAAATTAATTATATCAAGAGATTCTTGCCTATACTGGTAATACATAAGTAAAAAATGAAGTTGTAAACGGGAACAAAAGTTATTAATATGATGCATCCAAATGTCATACTGTTCAAGATAAGGATCAAAAGTAATTAAGGATTCATCTTTAATAGATATTAGTCTAAGCTTTTCTACATCAAAAATTTGTCCTGCTTCATCTCTTAACTGCCGGTCTGGAAATCCAACGAAATCATACGCATTTATTTGATTTTTATTCTTATTATTTTCATTATTCATATTGAACCCCATAAGGATAACTAAATAATTGGTATATAAAAAATAGTAATATTTCTCTATTAATTATAAGAATTATGCTTATAGAAGTAAATACTTACTTTGAATTTTATATATATAATATATAGATATAATATAATAAAAAGCGTCCGATTAAATATAATTATCGGACGCTGTATTTATTTTAAGCCCGAGGTTATAATTAAAAACTTTATATATCTTTTAAAACAATAGCAGTTCTGGCAGGAATATATATTTTAAAACCAAGACCACGTTGATCAATACTTTTGCATTCATATACATATTCATGGTCAACTCTTCCCTGACCGCCGTATTCAGGATCATCAGTGGAAAGAACGACTTTATATTTACCAGCCGCATGAGTTGGAACAAAAAATTCTGGATTAGAATGCTCTGGATGAAAATTGAATAAAAATATTAATTTGCCTTTACGGTATGCTATAATTTTATTTTCTTTATCCATCCATAAATTTTCAGGAGAAGAATCAAATACTTGTCCAGCTTTAGCTGTTTTAAGCATAGCTTTATCAAAATCAGCTAACCATTGATATTTTAATAAGCCGTTATCAACTAAAGACCATTGTCTTCTTGCATATTTATAACTCCAGTTATTGCCTAAACGTGGGAAATCAATCCATTCAGGATGGCCAAATTCATTGCCCATAAAGCATAGATAACCTTCACCGGCTAAAGACATGGTAATAAGCCTTATCATTTTATGCAAAGCTATAGCTCTGTCAATTATAGGGGTATGGGTAGTCTTTTCCATACAATAATACATTTCTTTATCAGCTAACCAGAATATTATAGTTTTATCGCCAACTAAAGCCTGGTCATGGCTTTCTGCATAACCTATATTTTTTTCTTTAGGACGGCGTGTTGTAAGTTCATGCCACATTTTGAAGATATCCCAATCTTCATCACGGCATTCTTTTAAAGTTTTTATCCAGAAATCCGGTACTCCCATACTTAATCGATAATCAAAGCCTATACCGCCGTATGATACAGGTAAACACATACCAGGCATACCGCTCATATCTTCCGCTATAGTAACTGAATATTTATTATATTCTTTTATAAGAGTATTAGCAAGCTGCAAATAACAAACAGCCTCTGTATCCGTATTCATACTGAAATATTTATCATAACTGTCAAAAGCCTGGCCTAAGCCATGGTCATGATAAAGCATACTTGTAACGCCGTCAAAACGGAAACCGTCAAAATGATATTCATCCATCCAGAATTTTACGTTGGATAAAAGAAAATGCAATACTTCATGACGTCCATATTGAAATAATTTAGAATCCCATGCTGGATGATCACCCATAGGTCCTGGATGAAAATATTGATCATCTGAACCGTCAAACATATTTAATCCTTCTGCTAGATTCTTTGTTGAATGAGAATGAACTAAATCAAGAAGTACAGATATTCCCATATTATGAGCTTTATTTATAAGATATTTTAAATCATCCGGAGTACCGAACCAGGCTGATGCAGCATAAAAAGAAGACACCTGATAACCAAATGAGGCATAATATGGATGTTCCATTATACCCATTAACTGTATAATATTATATCCTGCTTCTTTTATTCTCGGTAATATATTATCAGCAAATTCTATATATGTGCCAAGACCTTCTTTTTCCTGTGCCATACCAACATGGCATTCATAAATAAGCGCTGGATTTGATATTTTAGCGGCTTTAAACCCATTATCAGTCCATTCAAACGGCTTGTCCGGATACCATATTTGTCCATCAAAGGAGTTGGTTTCCTCATTCCTTTTTAGCCTGCGTATATATGCAGGAATTCTATCCATAGTACGGCCGTTAGCTGTTACCTGTACTTTAACTTTTTGGCCATGTTTTATTGAATCCATACCCTTTATAAATATTTCCCAATTGCCATATTTATCTTTAGTAAGAGGATGGCTGCTTCTATCCCAATTATTAAAATCACCTATTAAATATAACGCATCAGCTTTAGGCGCCCATTCACGGTAATACCATCCGTCATCTGTTTTATGAAAGCCATAATACATATATCCATTAGCGAAATCAACCAGGCTTTCATTACCACCAAGAAGCGATTTGAGCGTTTTATTATATATATCCATACGAAGATTAATATCGCTCTCATACGGCTTTAGATAAGGATCAATTTCTAAAATTTTATAAGTTTTTGTTTCGTTTGTTTTATTTATATCCATATTAAGATCCCCTTTATTATTAGTATGTATAAAAGGAGTAAAATCCAACAAAAAAATTATCGCTGTATAATGTTTCATACTCGATAATACAAGTATAACACATTAGACAGCGATGAAAAAGGGATTTTATGGTTTTTTTAGTATAAAATATTAAGTTTTAATATATCGAAAATTAAATTTTTTATTGTTATTGACTTATAATATATAAAATAACAAATAAAAAACTTATTGAGCAGATGTTATACTGTCAATAGCATATGCATTTTGAGAAATTATGCTCCAATTATTATCATTATATTGAGCGGTAACATCAATTTGAGCAATTTGACGAAGTATTGACGCATCATCAGCCGATTCAACATAAACCGGTACAGAATAGATTAAATTTGTTCGTCCATTCTCATCAATATTAGATAAGCGGTAATCGTATGCATCACCTATATGAAGACCGGCTTTATTATCAATAATAAGCTGAGCGCTTTGATATATCCGTTGTGCAATAGGGTCATCTTTTATAAATGATATATCAATATCCTGCTCATAAGATGTTGCATCATATCTGATCTTAAGATGATAATCATTGGTATATTCAACATTATAAGATATATCATTAAGATTATTGGATGAATTAAAAAGCATAGATGAAGCATCTGCATTAACAGCAAAAATATATGCTGTTTCAGGTGCAGTATCATTTTTTATTGATAATAAAACTTCAAATGACCTGTCGTTATTTATATCGCCAGGATATACAGTAATGCTGCCGGGAAGATTATCTTTTAAATCGATTATATATTTATTACTGTCCGCTCCATTTTGAAAAATCATACCCAAATCATCAGCAGATTCAGTAGTACCCACTTGAGCAATAAAATCGTTTATACCATCATTATTAAAATCTTTTATTATAGCGTTTTTATACCATGCTGACTCTATATCTAAATCAGAAAGATCAATACTATATGCATTATCCTGTGAAATATTATATTCATTAATAATTTGAATATCCCTTGCGAGCAAATAATAATCATATTCTTTACCAGGACTTAATACACTAACGTCGCTGCATAAATATCGCTTGCCATCAAAAAAATATTCAAAAGTAGAAACAGCTTTTATTTTATCATCTTCTAATGAATATACACTGGTATCATCCCAGATTATATATGGATTAAAAGCATTTTCTACATTAACATAACCGATATCCATAACCGATTGATCAAATATATCATTTTGAGACATATTAATGCCTAAATAATAATTAAAATAATTTCTGATAGCAACAGTACTTACCGTATAACCATTCGGAGTTTTTGTACTAAATGAACCTTCACCGCATAGAGTACTGGCGCATTGATTAATAAGTTCATTTAAATATTCCCGGTCAGCGTCTATACGCTCAGGAAAATAATGGGTAATATTAATAGAACGGGATAAAAAATTGCGGATTTTATTTATATCCTGAGTACTGCTGAAAATTTGTACGCCTTGTTTTAAAATATCAGAATCTTCAGGAAAATCGGTGGCATACCATTCATTATTACCGTTGCTATTATCATTTAAAATATTATTTTCAGTGGCATAAGAAGCAAGGCTAGGGTCATATACGCCATCCGGACCTTTTTCTTTACAACCTGAAACTGATAATAAAATAATACCGGCAGTTAATGACAATGAAATATATTTGATCAATTTTTTGCTAGTTTTCATTATTTTAAATTTCCTTTTGTGAAAATAGAATTATTCTACAGTGACTGATTTTGCAAGATTTCTTGGTTTATCAATATCGCAGCCTTTCATAGAAGCTACATAATAACCAAAAAGCTGCAATGGGATAACAGATAAAGACGGCATAAAAATATCAATTGATTCAGGTACATAGAAAATAAAATTACAGGTATCAGCCATAATTGTTTTAGTTTCTTTTGTTACGCCTAAAACAGTAGCGCCTCTAGTAATAACTTCAACAACATTGCTCATAGTCTTTTCAAATAACCTGTCTATAGTAGCTACAGCAACAACCAAAGTACCGTCTTCAATAAGCGATATTGTACCGTGTTTTAATTCGCCGGCTGCATAAGCTTCAGAATGAATATAAGAAATTTCTTTAAGTTTTAAAGAACCTTCAAGACATACTGCATAATCAAGATTTCGTCCAATAAAGAAAATATCCTTATCAGCAAAGTGAAGAGATGCATAATATTGAATATCTTCCTTTTTATCAAGAATAGACTGTACTTTTTCTGGAATTAATAATAATTCATTAATCATATCCTGAAGCTTATCATTGCTTATAATGCTGGTTTCCTGAGCGATATATAAAGCAAGCAGATAAAATACAGCCAACTGACAGGAATATGCTTTTGTAGTAGCAACAGCAATTTCCGGACCTGCTAACGTATATATAACATCATCTGATTGTTTTGCTATAGCGCTTCCGACAACATTAACAATGGATAAAGTACGTGCGCCTAAACGTTTTGCTTCATTCATAGCGGCTAAAGTATCAGCAGTTTCCCCAGATTGGCTTACAGCAATAACAAGCGTTTTATCAGTGACAATAGGGGAGCGGTATCTAAATTCTGAAGCAAGGTCGATTTCAACCGGTTTTCTTGTAAGCTGTTCCAATACATATTTTCCAACCATACCTGCATGATAAGCTGAGCCGCAGGCGATTATATAAATTTTATCAAATGATTTAATCTGTTCAGCGGTTAAAGTAATATTATCTAATACAATACGGCCGTTTTTAATACGGCTTTCAACTGTATTTGCAATAGCTTTAGGCTGTTCCATGATTTCTTTTATCATGAAATGTTCATACCCGCCCTTTTCAGCAGCATCCGCGTCCCAGTCTATATGAGTTAATTCCTTGTGTACAGGTTCTCTGTCAAAATTATAAATTTCAACTCCATCACGACGAAGGAATACTATCTCTTTTTCTTCAAGATAATATACATCACGGGTTTTATTAAGAATAGCCGGTACATCGGAAGCTATAAAATTACCGTCATTTGATATACCTACTATAAGAGGGCTATCTTTTCGTACAGCAACTATTTCATCAGGATTATCTACGCTGATAACACCTAAAGCATAACTGCCCTCAACACGATTTAATACTTTTACCATTGTATCAAAAATATCGCCTTTATAATAATATTCAACCATATGCGCGATAACTTCTGTATCAGTCTCAGAAAGGAATTCTATACCTTTACTCATTAATCTCTGTTTTAATTCCAAATAGTTTTCTATAATACCGTTATGAACTACAGCAAATCTGCCGGATTGACTAAGATGAGGATGTGCATTTGTATCAGAAGGAGCGCCATGAGTAGCCCAACGGGTATGACCTATGCCAACAGTACCTTTGATATCTTTTCCACCATGGATCATATCGCTGAGTACAGCAAGTTTACCTTTTGATTTTACAACTTCAATTTCTTTTCCGTCATATACAGCAACTCCAGCGGAATCATATCCTCTGTATTCAAGTCTTGCTAGGCCATCGAGCAATACAGGTGCTGCCTGTTCGTTACCTATATAGCCAACTATTCCGCACATAAAAATTTCCTCCTAAAATATTTTAGATAAAGTATTGCAATATTTCGAAAACAATATCTTATCTAAAAATTATATCTGACCTATTAGGTCCATTGGATACCATAGTAATTGGCATACCAATCTGTTTTTCTATAAATTTAACATAATTTTGAGCGTTTTGCGGCAATTTATCAAATTCACGTATGCCTTTGATATCACATTTCCAACCATCTAATACTTCTAAAACAGGCTTACATTTTTTAAGAGTAGGTGTTGATGGGAAATCGTTAATAATTTTACCATCAACTTCATAAGCAACGCATACAGGAATTTTATCAAGATAACTTAACGCATCTAATACAGTAAGAACTATTTCAGTTGTTCCCTGAGCTTCACAGCCATATCTTGATGCCACGCAGTCAAACCAACCCATTCTTCTTGGGCGGCCTGTTGTTGCGCCGTATTCACCGCCATCGCCGCCATGATTTCTCATAAGTTCAGCTTCTTCACCGAATATTTCGCTGACAAATTCACCTGCTCCAACAGCGCTTGAATATGCTTTTACAACAGTGACTACGCTTTGAATTGCATATGGTGGGATACCTGCTCCAACAGCTCCATAGCCAGCTAAAGTAGAAGAGGATGTTACCATAGGATAAATACCGTGGTCAGGGTCTTTTAATGCGCCTAATTGACCTTCAAGCAAAATATTTTTATTTTGTTTTATAGCGTCGCGCAAAAATACATGTGTATTTGCAACATACGGCCTTACCATTTCCCTATATTCAAGTAAAGTATTAAATATTTCGTCTGCATTAAGCAATTGCTTATTATAAAGATTTTTAATAAGCACATTTTTTACTTCAACAACACGTTCAACTTTTTCTTTTAAGCTCTGTTCATCATCAAATAATTCACATATTTCAAAACCTATTTTTGCATATTTATCCGAATAAAACGGAGCTATGCCTGATTTTGTTGAACCAAATGATTTACCGCCAAGACGTTCTTCTTCATATTGGTCAAAAAGAACATGGTATGGCATAACAATTTGGGTACGTTCGGATATCATAAGTTTTGGAGCTGGAACGCCCTTTTCAACAATACTATTATATTCTTTAAATAAACCTGGAATATTAAGAGCTACACCATTTCCTATAATATTGATAGTATTTTCATTAAATACACCGGATGGCAATTGATGCAACGCAAATTTACCATAATCATTGATAATGGTATGGCCAGCGTTCGCACCGCCTTGGAATCTTATAACAATATCGGACTGCGCTGCAAACATATCGGTGATTTTACCTTTTCCTTCGTCGCCCCAGTTAGCGCCTACAATTGCTTTTACCATATTGATTTCTCCCTAAATATATTATATTTTTATAATTTATGAGCCATTTTATGTATAATGTATAAATTTAAATTATTAATTTATACATTTATTTCATCTGCATTATTATCTATATCAGAATATTTATCCAAAATAGGCTTAACATAATCAGATAAAAATTCAGCTGTTTGTTCAGGTGCACGGCCTACATATTTTTCAGGACTGAGCAATTGTTCAAGCTCTTCCATAGATGTCATGAATATAGGATCGGATGCGATTCTTTCCAATAAATCGTTTTCGCCTCCATATATTTTTACTATTTTCGCCGCTTCCATAGAATGCAGACGAATAGCTTCATGCAGTTCCTGACGGTCGCCGCCTTTTTTAACAGCATCCATCATAATATTTTCAGTAGCCATAAACGGTAATTCCTTCATAAGATGCTGTTCAATTACCTTTGGATAAACTACTAAACCGTCTACAACATTTATATAAAGATTTAATATAGCGTCGGTAGCTAAAAATGCTTCCGGTACGCTTATACGTTTATTTGCAGAATCATCTAAAGTTCTTTCAAACCATTGATAAGACGCAGTCATAGCTGGATTTAAAGCTGTTGATATAACATATCTTGCAAGCGAAGCTATACGTTCGCTGCGCATAGGATTACGTTTATAGGCCATAGCGGACGAACCTATCTGGCCTTTTTCAAATGGTTCTTCAATTTCTTTAAGATGCTGCAAAAGCCTGATATCATTGCTGAATTTTGCGGCGCTTTGAGCAATACCTGATAATATATTTAACATTTGTGTATCAACTTTTCTGGAATATGTTTGGCCGGATACAGGGTATACGCCTTTAAAGCCCATTTTTTTAGCAATTATAGAATCAAGCATCTTTACTTTTTCATGATCGCCTTCAAATAATTCAAGGAAGGATGCTTGAGTGCCTGTTGTACCCTTTGAACCTAATAACCTTGCGTTTTCAAGCTGATGTTCTATACTTTCAAGATCTAATAACAGTTCCATCATCCATAAAGAAGCGCGCTTGCCGACAGTAGTAGGCTGAGCTGGCTGAAAATGAGTAAATGCTAGGGTAGGCAATGTTTTATATTTATCTGCAAATTTTGCTAATTCCCTTAAAAGAATAATAAGCTTATTGCGGATTAATATAAGGGCTTTATTCATAATAATTAAATCGGTATTATCGCCGACATAACATGAAGTAGCGCCAAGATGTATAATACCGCGGGCTTTTGGACATTGTACTCCATAAGCATATACATGCGACATAACATCATGACGGACCTTTTTTTCACGTTCAATTGCTACTTCGTAATTAATTTCATCTTTATGCTCTTTTAATTCATCAATTTGTTCTTTTGTTACAGGTAATCCTAATTCATGTTCAGCTTCTGCTAAAGCTATCCATAAACGGCGCCAGGTACGGAATTTTGTATCATTAGAAAATAATTTTAACATATCCTTACCGGCATAGCGTGATGTTAACGGGCTTTGATATACTTCATTCATTGTATAATTTGCACCTCATTATCAAAATTTACCTTTTCCGTTATTTAACAAAATAAATAACATAATAATACATCATACATTTTAATACATATAATTGAAATTGTAAATGCCGTATTTTGCAGAGTTTTCTAAATTATTGCAAAAAATATATTAACATTTTACATCATAGGTGCAAATATATTTAATATTATTTCACATAATTTTATATAAAACGGCCTTTTTTTCCATTCTTTGTATGATATTTCTTTACAATCTTTAAGTGATTTTATAAAATCTTGTTTTATATCTTTCACTGATTTATCTCCACATACCCATACGCCGCATTCAAAATGCAGATAAAAACTTCTAAAATCCATATTAACAGTACCAACAGAAGCAACTACATCATCACAGACTATAGTTTTTGAATGAATAAATCCAGGTTGATATTCATATATTTTTACTCCGTTTTTTATTAATACCCCATATGAATAACGGGTCATAATATGCACATAGCTATGGTCAGGTATTTTAGGAGTTATAATTTTTACATCTATTCCGCTTTGTGCAGCCATACATAAAGCTTTTTTCATAGCATCGTCTATTATAAGATAAGGCGAAGTTATATAAACATATTTATTAGCGCTTGATAAAATTTGCAGATATAAATTTTCGGCATTATTTGCGCCGAAAGTAGGGATATCTCCATATGGAATGATATAACCGTCATTATTTTTATTATGAGATAAACTAGGTAAAAACTTAGTATATTCGTCATCAGGATATGGTAATGTATTAGAAGCCATATGCCACATCTGTAAAAACATACGTGTTAATTCCCATACAGCATCACCTTTTAACATAATAGCAGTATCTTTCCAATAACCATGCGATATAACTTTATTAATATATTCATCGGCTAAATTTATTCCGCCTGTAAAACCTACATTTCCGTCAATCACAGCTATTTTTCTATGGTCCCTGTAGCTTACATAAAAACAATTTAATAAAGGGATAATTTTATTAAACGGATATACTTTTATACCATGTCTGCGTAACCGTTCACAAAAATCATGTTTTAATGTAGTAAAACAGCCCATATCGTCATAAATAACACGTACATCAACGCCTTGTTCAGCTTTTTTACATAATATTTTATATATTGAATCCCACATTTCCCCTTCAGATATAATAAAATATTCCAAGAATATAAATTTTTGAGCTTTTTTTAACTCATCTAATAAAGCATAATATTTTTGGGTACCTGTAGAAAAATATTTTACATCGGTATTTTTATATAATCTAAAATTTCCGGTTTTTATTAAATATGCAGCCTGGCGAAGAGTATATGGGTATTCTTCAGTTAATTTTAAGCAATTATCTTCAAAATCTATAGGATAAAGTTTATCAGTATGCATTGAGATATGATTTATCTGCATACGCCATTTTTTAGGTATTCTAGCTTTTCCAATAAAAAAATAAAGCATAACACCAAAGACAGGTAATATAAACAATGTAATTATCCAGGATATTTTATAACTTGGATTATCATCTCTCCAAGCAATAATAAAAGACATAATTACAGCTGTTAATTCAAAAATTAATAAAAAATATAAAGCATATATGCCGTCAAAACATAGAATTATATAAATAATGAGTGCAATTTGCAAAAGGAGAGCTAAACCGGCATATATCAATTTATAAAAAGATACAATATGTTTTTTGGGTAAATTTTGAGCCGGTTTATCCAAAATAACAACACCTCTTTTAATAAAATATTATTAAAAAAGCCCATTAGGATTAATTATAATAAAAATATCCTTTTGGGCGTTAATAATTATTACATTATTCCAAAGCTTTAAATCCTTCGCCTAATATTTCACCTGCTTCACCTATTATAATAAATGCATCAGGATCAATATTATTAACAAGACGGCGTATTTTAAATGCTTCTGATTTTGTTACAGCGCACATAATAACTTTTTGAGATTTACCTGTATAAGCGCCGGTGGCTTCAAGCAAAGTAACGCCTCTTTCAAGTTTATCCATAATAGCTTTACTTAACTGTTCATATTTTGAAGTTATTACAAAAATAAATTTACCGCTGCCCATACCATACATAATACCGTCTATTATTTGCCCGCTTACAAATATAGTTATAATAGCATATAAAGCGCTTTCCATTTCTTTATAAACAATAGCTGAAATAGCGACAATTATTAAATCAATAAACATAATAAGTCTGCCCATTGACATATGAGGAGCGCCTTGCTGTATAAGACGGGCTGCTAAATCTGTACCGCCTGTTGTAGCGTCACGCATAAATACTAAAGATAATCCAAATCCAGTTAATACGCCGCCATATATTGCTGCTAATAAATGATCTCCATTAAATACAGGTAAAA
>JABLTR010034460.1_pt1 | contig 16432 bp, 16 predicted proteins | sample 7160071 | NCBI WGS metagenome assembly JABLTR01 (sample SAMN14651230, study PRJNA627086) | human gut metagenome | isolation source: feces | host: Homo sapiens
TGTTTTTCTTTGATTTTCAGCGCTTCTTGTTCAAAGCCTTCTTTGTCTCCGGCAGCTTCCATCATGGCGGCTTTTTGCTTGGAATATCGTATTTCCCGCTCAAGCCGCCGCTGTTTTACCGTGCACGCCGCCGGCTTTTCCGACAAATTCATGTTTGCATTCTGCCACAAAATCACCTCTTTCTTAAAAATGGGCATGAAAAAACCACCCTTGATTTTCCATAGGGCGGCTATTTCAAATGTATAAACTATTTGTTTTTAGGCGTATATTTATACCCTTTAGCACATTCTTTTTCAGGATCCTCATATACGCGGCGCAATACGGGTGTTGGGATTTTTTTCGGATATGCTTCGCATGCAAGTTTTTCTCCAAAGCGATATGTGCAATACGAACACGGTATAACTTTTGCTTTAGGATCATCACAAAACCTATTCGGCTTTTTATTATCCATTATACTTCCTCCATGTAAATTATATTTCCTTCTCTTTTAGTAATATAAAATACAGTTTCTCGTTTGTGCAAAACTTCTTGCTCGTCACTGTTCCAAGCGCTGATATCTTTCCCATGTTTTGTTTTTATGATAAATTGTATGTCCATGTTTTCATCATACACCTGCTTTGATGTAGATGTGTATGCACTATAAATTATCACATTGCCAGGAGCATGATCTTGCTCGAACTTTTCTTTATCAGTAATATATTCGCCGTTTATCGAACGATAAACAGTGTCTTGGTAGTCTGGCAACTTGTCCAATGCGTTGTCAAGATTTTTGACCCAAGAACTTTCTTCTTCATTGAGAGGGTCCCCGAAACGTAACTTTTCGTTTAAACTATAACTTTTTGCAGAAACATAATCCGTAATCGCCTGTTTTTCTTGAGAAGACAAATTATTGCGCGATAAGCTACTATTACGAATCGCCCGTTTAACCGCCGCGTTTGCCTTGCCGCTTACGCCTTTATTATACTCGAATACCTGCGTACGCTCAAGGCGTTTGGTTCGTCCGGTCCTTTTGCAAAAGGCGTTGTAAGCAGACTGTTTTTCTTTGATTTTCAGCGCTTCTTGTTCAAAGTCTTCTTTGTCTCCGGCAGCTTCCATCATGGCGGCTTTTTGCTTGGAATATCGTATTTCCCGCTCAAGCCGCCGCTGTTCCTGAGATTCTGCATAAGCGCGGTCGTTTTCCCCCTTGTTTTGTTCGTCGCGATCTCTCGGAATAGATACGCCAGGGATAACCGTGATCGGGTGATGGCCGCAGTTAATTCCGAATAATCCGGCAGGCTTTCCGTAGCTTGTGGAGGATAGGGGATAATATCGGTGTTGTTTTCCTTCTCCGTCGTAGAATGTACCGCTGGAATTATCCCATGAAAAATACCGGCCCTGGTAAGGATAGCAAAGGGGGCGGGCGCCGGAATGCCGGGAGACCCTAAAGATATTTACGCCATAGTCTTGCTGGCGAATTTTAACAGCTTCAATGGCTGTATTATGTACCGTTGTCCGTATATCCATATTGACATAGGCCTCAGGGGACCATTTACGCCCGGCACGGTCGTAAAAACCGGTAATTCCTTCCTTATGTATCTGGGAGAGCGATTGCCTTAATGCCTGTTGCCGGCTTTCTGCTCCGGTTATTACTTTTCCTGCAGCAATATTCAACGTCTGCTGAACAGCCTGCATCTGACGCTCGACGGCGGCTGTATTAGTTATGATTTTTCGATATTGAGCGAGGGTGCTTTCCAGCATGGTCGTATTGACAAGGTTCATTTTTTCAAGGGCCTGCTGCTCATAAGCCCGTAAAGATTGTATCATGCTTTGACTGGCCAGCACGTTATCTGCGGAGGCGTTTTGTATAGCGCCTTTTTTTACAGCCTTTTTTAACTCCGGCTCTATGTCTTTTGTCGCCATGTATGCAGCATTTTCTAAAGCGGCGGTGATCAATTCTTTATTTTGCCCGGTAAGGGAAGCGATAATTTCAACGCTTTCTTTGTTTAGTTGCCCCATCTCTGCAAGCTTTCGGATTTCCCATTGCTGTGTCGAAAGCGAGTAGCCGGAATTAAAATGTTTGGCCATATTGACCAGCAAAGAATCCACAATATTGCTATACACTTGTTCAATGGGCTCGGACAACCGCAATATGGTTTCCGGCGTAAGCTTTGCCATTTAACCCCCTCGCCATCTGTCAGGCTTCATCTTCCGCGGCCTCTTCGTCTTCCTCTTGCGCTTGAGGCTCATTATTTGGGCTTGCCGGCTCCTGCCCGGCGTGTTCCATCCAATCATACAGACCGCCTGAGACGCCGCCTTCGTTTTTTATTTCCTGAAGCTCCTGCAAGGCTTCCGCTTCCGTATAACCCAACTTTTCCACCAAAAACCGTTTTTTGCTCATGAGGCCGTTTGTTGTCAGCAGAATCCCCTCGTTAATATTTGTTTGCCGATCTTGAAGGATGGAATCATCAAATACAACTTTTGTTTCCCACCCTTGTTGCGCCAAAGCTCCGATATTGTAACCCTTCCATTTCAAACCATACAGGCTGGCAATCTGAATAATGGCGTCAATAATTTTGGCAATAGCCATTTTGATTTGCAGCTGGTGGCTTTTAATGGTCTTATAGGTTTTGCTGTTTTCGCTGATAACCTCGGTGGCTGTTTTTAACCCTGTTGCCCTGTCAAAGGTAAAGGTTCCGGCAGAGAAACCCACTTGTAAGCACAGGATTGAGAGGAAAGCATTGATTGCTCTCTCATGCTCATCAATGCGCAGTTCGACACTGTTGTCCTGAACCTTTAGAGCGTCTGGCCCATCCGTAAAAAGCGCCTCGTACGCTTCATCGTTTGCGTCAAAAAAACGCCTGGCTTCTCCCGTGACAGGGTCAAGCACAGTTCTTATGCATTGAGATGGAACGATGATTCTTTTCTTTCCCAGCCGAAACTCCCGGATGAAGCTGTCATAGCAAATGTCCAATGCTTTTAACGTAGAAAGCGCGTTAGCATAGATAGAGACCCCAAGCGGGGAATTGTCATCAATATTGTTTGCGACGGCAGTTCTATAATAAGCAAACAGGGAAGTGGTTAGCCCCTGCATAGGAGTATTTGCATTCAAAAATGGGTAAACTTCATCGAGCGGATAGCGAAAACCGAGAATGTCCTGTGATTCTGCCATGCCGGGATTTGTTTTTTTATATTCTGAGCGAAAAACCTCGTTGCTTATGTAATAGGTCAGCCCGTCCCATTTATGCCATTCTAAGCGCGTATAATAGTATCCGTCTTTAGCCTCGCGGCTGATAAACACGCCGTCTGTTACTTGAGAATTATCCCAAGCGGTCGGGACGAATTGATCCGCCATGCAAAACCCCAGCCGAACCATGCCCGTTCCGGGAATTTCGTTCCCCTTGCCGTCCCTTTTTACTTCATACCATGCTTTAATAGCGCCGCCGCCCAGCGCCAATGATTGTTCAATGTGCTCTTGCATTTTGGTCCAAAATCCATTTTTAGTAAGAACATCGTGGACAAACTCCTCCAGCAGCTGCTCGCCGCTTTCCCCTTGGCTTACATGCACGTCGCACTGCTCGGACCATATAAGGCCGGCAAGCTCAGAGCATATGGCTTTCGGCGTATCCATTCGCTCAAGGTCACGCTGGTTTTTAGAATTGGCTATTGTAGGGGCAAGGATTCTATGCCAAGGTCCGTAGAATCCTTTATAGAGATATTTCCAGATGAAAACACCGAAATAATAAAATTGATTGAAAGCGGGGACCCCGCCGACTTCAAATATATCTTTAAATTCTTTTGAAAGCCCTGTTTCTGCTCCTGTCTTTTGCACCCAGCTTTTCACCCTCTCTTTTATTTCCTGAAACAACGGACCACCGCCTTTACAATACATAGTTCTTATAAAAATAATTGTGCGAATAACGGCATTCATCCATAGCGTGGTTATATGCGTCAACAGGGGTTCCGTTTTTATCTACGCAATACATGCCGATTTCTTTTAAAAAATCCAAATGGCCAAATAAATTATTTTCAACAACGTAAAAGCGCCCATCCGATATACTGCTTTGCAGGTATTCGATTCCAACTTCTATACCCTTGCTGCTTCCCTTAATATCATGCGCGTTGTTATCCGCGCGGTCTGTGTAAAAACCAAGCAAATCAAGCTCTGCCCGCGGCGCTTTACATGCGGGGTCAATCTTAATGCTGGATTCTCGCATATTTACAAGCTGACGGCAATAAGGGATAAAAGCGCCGCAGATTTCCCGGGCCTGGACAGACATAGCCTTGGCTATTCCGGTCTCCGAACCGGAATAGTACCAGCCGGCCATGCGATACAATTTATATTTTTGCTCGGGAGACAGCGTTATAACATAACAGCCGATAGACGTTGCGTCAGATAGTCCGCCATCGCCCGCAAAATACATTTCTATTTTTCTTTCACCTTTGGGGATGGCAGAAACAATATGCTTTTTATATCAAATCACTAATTTTAGTTTTCTTATTTCTTTTCTTTTATCGTTTTTTATGGTATGCTGAAAATAATTAATTGGAAAAAGTGTTTTAAAGCTGATAAATTGATCTTTTACAAAATCTGAGGTAGATAAGACCATATGCTTATTTTCGATATTCTTTCTAAAGACAAACCAGACAAAATATTACCATCACTTTTCAGAATACTGCACTCTAATATGAGCGTGATTGCTCCGACAGGAAACGATTTTGAAAAGGATTATCGTATATGGATTGATGCTGCCAGCCATGGACTTAAGCAGGAGGCACGAAAGATTATTTTGCTCTATGATGATGCTGAAATCATTGGGTATTTTCAGTATTATGTCAATTCATCGACTTTCATGATGGAAGAAATCCAATTTAAAAAAGAGTATCAGGGAACAGGAATATTTCGGCTTCTATACTCGTATCTGTTTGAGATAATCCCGCAGGAAACATTATATGTGGAAGCTTATGCACATAAGCAGAATTCAAAATCTCAAAACATATTAAAGCATTTGGGGTTACAGATTGTAGTCGAAAGCACAAACAGTAACAGTTATCATTTTCGTGGTGATTGCCGCAATGTTCTTAAAAGGTGTGATGCCAGAGAACATTCTATTCAGACACTGACACAGAGGATTATCACAATCCTTTCCGATTCTTCTCCGTCTATCTATCTGTACGGCTCGATTCCTCTTGGTGATTTTCGCCTTGGCTGGAGCGATATTGATATCTTAGTTTTGACGGATAAACAGATCACGGAAGAACAGGCTAAAAAACTCGTCGGACTTCGACAAGTGATGCTTGAGAAAGAACCAGAAAATCAATATTACCGTTCCTTTGAAGGTGGAATGCTTCCATTGGATGCTTTCCTTACTGGTAAGGCAGGTCGTGTAGTTTACTGGGGCACAGGCGGCGAAAAAATGACCGATCATTATGTGCTGGACAGCTTCTGCATGACAGAGTTGATCGAAAGCAGTATTTTGTTATACGGAAACGACATCCGCAATCAATTGAAGGCACCTGAGTTCAGTGAACTGTATGCCGGCGTAAAGCATCATTACGAAACTATACGGAAATATGCGCAGAATACCAGACGCAGCATCTACTCCTTTGGCTGGATGCTGGATATAGCACGGTGTATCTATACCCTTCGCACCGGCAAAATCATTGCAAAGACCGATGCGAGCAAATGGGCGTTGGAAAACAATCTTTGCCCGGATCCTGATGCCCTTAGAATCGCTCTGGAGGTTCGCAGAAGCCCGCTTAGTCACAAGGAAGATAAACAGACCATCGATTACTCAGAAACGCTTGCAAGGCCAATACAACGCTTTGCGGACGTGTTGGAAAAGGAATTGAAAAGAAGCGAGGTGTAAAAATGCTATTTGGAATGCCAACGTTGGTAGAGCTTAACACTATTGAAAAGTGTGCAGAACTTTGTAAAGAACTAAACTTAGATTTTATAGAAACAAGCATAAGCTTGCCCCAATATACAATTGATTCAATTAAGATATCGAAATTTAGAAGCATTGCGGATGAATACGGTGTTTTTTATACCATTCATCTTGATGAAAATGTTAATTTCAGTGATTTCAATGCCTATGCTGCAGACGCAAGCAAAAGGTATATTATAGATATTGTGCAATTAGCAAAAAAACTTGACGTTCCTACAATCAATATGCATTTTCATCGAGGTGAACACTTTACTTTACCTGACAGAAAGATTGATCCGTATGCTGTATCATAGAGATCGCTATATAAAAAGTATTTACTCTTTTAGGAATGTGTGTGAAAACGCCATAGGTGATGCAGATATTAAAATTTGCATTGAGAACTGTAATGGTTGGCCGGACTTTCAGAAGAAAACGTTAGATATACTTCTTTAATCTCCGGTGTTTGGCTTGACTTTTGATATCGGTCATAATCACGGATTCGGAAATCTTGATGAGGCTTATATCATTGAGAATCAAGGGTATCTTTGCCATATGCATGATGCTTTAGGAAAGAAAAATCATTTAGCACTTGGTGCAGGAGAATTAGACCTTGATAGATACCTATCGCTGGCAGAAGATCAAAAATAAAGGCTATGGTAAGCTGGCGTTGCTTTTAGGTATTGAGTACATGAAAAAGCAACATGATATGAAAGAAATGCATACAGGAGTTGCTATTGATAACCATGTTGCAGAACATTTATATCAGTCTATTGGATTTCAAGCCACAGGACTCGTTGAAAACGGTATGAAAGAATTGAGATATGTGTGCAAGGAGTGAAAATAAGCGAGAATCGTTAAAACTCAAAATTACTTCAAAAATAGATCGTGAGGCAAAAGGAAGGTGTCGTGATGACCTTTTATCACGGAAGCCCTGTCGGAGGACTAAACGAACTGAAACCGTATTTGTCGGAGCATGAAAAGCAATACATTTATTTTACTCAAAACCCGGTTGTGGCGCTTTTATACGCCGTACATCCTGTACCAAAGCCGTTCAGCTATTATCCGTATGGGTTTGATAAGGATGGCACGATCCATTATTCGGAGTATTATCAGAACGCCTTTTCCGATATTTACAAGGGCAAACAAGGGTATTTGTATGAATGCGATGATATTCCAAGCGCAGGAAATCCGACGCAGATCAACGGAGTCTTTGTCTGCAAAAACGCGGTAAAGGTTGACCGTGTAACAATGCTCCCAGATCTGTATGAATGTTTCGTGGAATATCAACAGCAGGGACTTTTCCGGATCCGCCCATTCAATACGATATCGGAAAAGGAAATGCAGTATGTGTATGATGATCTAAAGCAGACCATTCAAAAACACAACCTGAAGCAGTTTCCAGACAATTCCATGAGCCGTTTTATCCGGGAACATTTTCAGGAAGTTTGGGAGAAAGAATAAATATGAAAATGTTATTATAGTTAACGGATCAAACGGTGCAGGTAAAAGCACATTAGAAAAAGTTCTTGCCGAAAAATTGAATTGCCGATTTATTGACATGAAAGATATATATTTTCCGAAAGACGATTCTAATTGTATGTATTCGAATCTCCGCCCCTTTGAGGAAGTGTTGTTTTGGCGTCGGTTAAAGGAAATTTCAATAAGGATATAGTATCTCACTTCATGTGTGCGGTTTACATTGAGACTCCGCAAGAAACACGAATTAAAAGAGTGTATGAACGGTCATACAACAAATTCGGAGAAAGAATGCTGGAAGGCGGAGATTTATACGAAAAAGAAAAGGCATTCTTCGACTTTGTTAAATCCAAAGTGAAAACACAGTTGAAGTTTGGCTATCTTCAATATTCTGCCCGATTATCAGGGTTGATGGCACTTTACCGATAGAAAATAATGCAGAGTTGCTAGGAGATAAATTAGGCAATCGGTTTGAATTAAGGGGAGAACATAGATGAATGCTATTGCATATTGCGGACTGGCATGCTGCGTCTGTTCCGAGAATAAAAATTGTATCGGTTGTCAGGACGGGGGCTGTGAAATCCACGGCTGGTGTAAGAATTATAACTGCTGCAAGGAAAAAGGTCTGAACGGATGCTGGGAATGTGCCGAATTTCCCTGTGCAGGTTCTATGCTTGATAAGCCCCGTATTCGTGCCTTTGCGAAGTTCGCGAAACGGTACGGCGCAGACGAATTGGAAAAATGCCTCCTCAAAAATAAGGAGAAAGGCATTGTATATCACTATGAAGGTCAGCTTGTAGGTGATTATGATAGATGCCAAACCGAAGAAGAAATCATTGAAATGATTAAGACCGGAAGTAAGATGTTCAGTCTACCGTGTCATTGCGGTCATGACTGTTTTAAATGCGTTACCTATATTGCGACACAGCGACACAGCGATAACCTACGGAGACAGTCTCAAAGCTTTTATAAAGAGAAATTCGGGCTGGATATTTCGCTTGAAAAGTTCAACTGCAACGGCGGCAGGTCGAACAAGGTTTTTGAACTCTGTAAAGAATGTCCTTTTATCAAGTGTTGTAGCCAGCATAACGTAGACGGTTGCAAGGGGTGGCCGGAATATCCGTGCAAAAATATTTCGGATTACCAAGCAAAGTATGCAAATAAATGCAATCAGATATAAAGGTGATACTATATGAAAATTAACCGCCTGATTGGGATTATCACGACTTTACAACAGAAAAAGGCCGTTACGGCTCCTTACCTCGCTAAAAAATTCGAGGTGTCTCGTCGTACCATCAATCGTGATATTGAGGATATTTGTAAGGCGGGGATCCCTATCGTAACCACACAAGGCGCCAATGGCGGTATATCAATCATGGACGGCTTTTCTCTTGACACCACCGTGTTTACCAAACAGGAACTTACCGCTATATTTACGGGCTTAAAATCGCTCGATAGTGTCTCCAACTCTGCCTCGGCGGAAAAACTCGCGCAGAAAATCGGCGGCAGCTCGGCAATTCGATTAGCCGACAGCATGGTTATTGACCTGTCCTCTTTTTATAAGGATGACCTTGCCGCAAAAATTGATCAAATTAAGCAGGCTATTACCGAATCAAAGTGCATTGCATTTCATTACTGCTATAACAAAGGTGAAGCAGATAAGCAGATTGAACCATATTTGATTGTGTTCAAATGGTCAGACTGGTATGTATTCGGGTTCTGTAAGGAGCGGCAGGATTTTCGTATGTATAAGCTCCGCCGGCTGTGGAATTTACAGGTTGTAGATGAGTCGTTTACAATAAGAGAAATTCCCGAAGAGAAAAAACAGTTCGGTTCGCATATTACGGATGATTATGTGATCACCGCTGTTTATGATGCTTCGGTGAAATATAGATTGGTGGACGAGTACGGGCACAACAGTTTCACCGAGATGGAAGACGGAAAGCTGTATACCGAATGGGGATTTACTACGCAAAAAGGCGCTGTGGAGTGGTTTCTGAGCTTCGGAAACAAAGTAAAAGTTCTCGGTCCACCGGAAATGGTTGAGATAATGAAATCTACACTGGACTCCATAAAAAATTTATACGAATCATGACACACAGTTGTCTTGTTTTGCATGTTAGAGTATAGAAAAAAGAGAGGTGTTTTCTGTGAAATTTAAGTTCAGTGGGATCAATATTTACAGTAAAAAGCCAGAAGTAGTATTCGAGTTTTATAAGAAGCTTGGTTTTCGGGTGCTGGAAGAACGCTCTCCGGATGACAAATGGTATGGAGCCATGCTTGCTTTACAAGAGGATGAAAACGAGCCAATGATTTGGATTTGGCGTCAGGGGGACGAGGATAATAGTGTTATCTGCAATCACTTTGTCTTTTCTACAAACGGAAAGATGGATGAGGTATATGAAAACATTGTTGCCGCAGGAATAGAGTGCAAGCCGCCGTTTACAGCGCTTTGGGGCGGAAAAGAGCTTGTACTGCACGATCCTGAAGGCAATGAACTGTTGTTTTTGTAAAACGGAGGTAAACCATGCGATACTCCTCAGGGTGCCAGAATTGAGCAGTGCAAGCGGTGGTATGCTGAGTCGAAAGGAAAGAATTAAAATGGATGTAAAGATAATCTCTCTCCGTATGGAACGCCAATGCTTCATAAACAAAGCGGGTGAAGACGAATACATGAAATTATATCGAGATACTCAGCCGGGACAGAATGTTTACTGGAACGGCTTTGGACAGCCTCCGACACTTTCTTTTCGTGCTGATTTTGATGATATTGAATTTAATCGTGACCGTCAGCTAAAACGAAAACTGATAAAAGGCCGATTTTCCGGCGGTAATTTAGGCTGGATTATGCCGGAAGATATGGAGCTGTTCATCGCTCTCTATCGCAAGCCGCTTGTAAAGCCAACTGAAATACAACTGCGGGTGTTGGAGTTGATTGAGCGGGAGGGACCGCTCAATATCCAGCAAATGAAAGAAGCGACAGGCTTGTTGGTGAAAGAGATTACACCTGCTTTGCACCACTTGCAGGAAGCGTTTTTGATTTATGAGGATCAGTATGATGGTGAGTGGGACCGCGGCTGGTATAAGTTCGTAGAGATGTTTCCGGAAGTAGATCCGGATAAGTATACCAGACTCGAAGCCCTTAAAATCGTATTGCAAAGATTTGCATATCGTCTTGTATGGTTCGATACTGCCATGGCGAAGTCCTTTTATAAGCTTCCGGAAAAAGAAATAAAACTGGCTGTCAATGAACTGGTTGCTGAAGGCATATTGGTTTTGTCAGATTCAGGTTATATGCTGAAGAATGATGCTGACCTGCTCGAAAATTACGAGCCTAAGGTTATGAACTTCGTTTATGCGATTCACCGTAACGACTTTATTTATAAGGCTCATGAGCACGTTCTAAAGGAGAAGTCACAGAAACTAACCGAAGGTCTTAAATATGATCATGATCCTCTGCAATACCTGTTGATTGACGGAGAATTTCACGGTGCTTCGGTCGGTCACTTCCGAAACGGTCCGTATGATCTCAATGACGTTGTTTGTGATCTGCCAGATGCAGAAAGTCGAAAAAATGAAATTGTCGAGGCAATTCGTGCTGTAAACTATGGCAAAACTCCCAAGCGTTTTATGGGAAAGGAATTATAAGAATGAAATTAGATGGATTAGGGATTTTCGTTCATGATATGCCAACAATGATTCGATTTTATCGAGATGTGCTAGGATTTGAAATACAAGAGCCTGAAGATACTATAAATGTATATCTAATTAAGGACGGAACATTGTTTATGTTTTACCCCCGTAAAGAATTTGAGAAATTTGCTAACCGCAGTTTTAATGTTGCTACCGGAGTGAACGGTCACTATGAAATTGCATTAAGTGTTGATACTTACGATGATGTAGATAAGGAGTACGAAAGACTTATTTCTCTTGGCGTCACTCCAATCTATGCTCCCACAACGCAACCTTGGGGACAGAGAACTTGCTATATCGCTGATCCAGAAGGAAACTTGATTGAGATTGGCTCCTTTCACAAAAACGAATAAATCATTATTCTTCCAAGGAAAGTCAGATATTTAAATCGGGCAATAGTGAAATATAGCTTCATTAGATGATATCGCATCGTTTCTGAAAAATATGTAGACAAACACACAGACCGCAGATTCATTGGATCTGCGGTCTGTGTGCCTCTCAATGGGTTACCTTTGAAAGTATCCATATGGGAACCCAGTATTTACAAGGCCTTTTATTTTTTGGGTAAAATCGAGAGTTTATCTGTTCTATTTCATAATATAACAAAATACTATATTTTATTGCTATCATTTAATAAAAAGCCGCATTTTGGAGACTTAAAGCAACCCAACATATAACCCTAATGCCATAAAGAAGATCCGATTGTCGCTTCTTCTGAAAGGTTGCGAATAAATGAATAACAAGATAGAAATAGCAAAATTATGTGGTTTGAATCAATCCAATATCAGCCGTAGAATTGGAAAAATCCTCTCTAAACTCAAAAATCTAATAGAAAACTAAAAATTCATCGCATAGCCCCTCATTTTTTCGGCATGGAAAGTGAGGGGGCTTTCTCTTTAGCCTCCGGTGTTCTTTGACAACTGAATAGCACAGCGCATTTTTTACCTTCCCTCTGCTGTCGAGAAATCGACAAGCCATATGAGATCATCTCTGACGATGCGGCGCATCCGCACCGAGGACCATGACAGGCGGAGGCATTAAAGATACTTCCGTCCAGTCCTAAAGTCGAGCATAGAAGCGGCGAAACCGCCGTGAGCCGTCGCAACAAAGGAGTCCAGCTGATTTATGAGAAGTTCCTCGCGGGCGACAGCTACAGCACGATAGCGAAATACCTCATGGGAAATGGTATACTTACACCGGCAGGAAAAAAAGAATGGAGAGAATCAACCATTCGTTCAATCCTCTCCAATGAACGCTACAAGGGAGATGTGGTTATCAACAAAACCTTCATCACCGACTGTCTCACCAAAAAAGTACAGGTTAACAACGGGGAACGTCCTAAATACTATGTAGAAAACAATCATCCCGCCATTATTGATGCCGTAACATTCGGCAGAGTGCAGGAGGAACGCGCAAGACGATCCGGCAAGCGAAAGGTCAAACAGGTTGGAACAAAAACGGAGCAAGGGAAATACTGTGGGAAGTACGCACTGACAGAACTACTCCTCTGCGGAGAATGCCGAACACCATATCGCCGATGTACATGGACGGTAAAGGGTGAAAAGAAAATCGTATGGCGCTGCATCAGCCGGCTCGACTACGGCAAGAAATATTGCCACCACTCACCAACCGTAGAGGAAAGCGTACTTCAAAATGCTATTATGAATGCTGTACAGAAAACAGCGAAGCAAAATGCTGAGGTGCTGAAAACCCTCAAGCTGCATATCGGCATGGGACTCGGCACCGAAGAAACTGAGGATAAAAGTCTCGATATCCAGATACGAATCGCAGAAATCGATACAGAATTCAAAGCGATGATACAGGAAATATCCGCACAAACAGCCGATAACTTCGATGAAAGTACAGCAACAACACTCATGAATGAGAAAGCCAGTTTGCTCGCACAGCTTGAACGGATCGACTCCGCCAAGCAAAAACGTGAAAATGCAAAATCCTGACTTGATGAGATTTATACCATTCTTGATGGTATGAAAAACCATCCGTTAACCTATGATGACCAGATTATCCGGCAGATACTCGAATGTGTGATCATAGAATCGAAAGAGCAGATCAAGGTCGTATTTATAGGCGGGCTTGAAGTAACAGAACCACTAATCTGAACCTGCGGCTAACCGCTGCCGCCACCGAATTTGAAAATTCAAGAACTTTTCGGTGAGAGTTCAAACTCCTACACAAATCCGCCGAAAATATCTTTTTTTATTCATACATTTAAGCAACCGTAGAGAATGGCGGGAGGATATGGAAGTAGAACTGAAGGGAATTCCAGTAGAGAAAAAAGAAACGCTTAATAACCTGCTGGAAAAGTACAATTATGAATTTTCTCAGTATGATCAGGCACCTTTTGACGATGAAGGATTGTTCCATTACCCTTATTTGGACCAATATTGGTCGGAGGCAGGCAGGTACCCCTACTTTATCATAGTAGACCATAAGCTCGCGGGCTTTGTGCTCATTAATAGGCATGGGGCATGTGACCGGCCGGTAAATTGGTCCGTTGCGGAGTTTTTTGTTTCATACCCTTACAGGCGTAAGGGTGTTGCCACAATAATTATGGAGCGGATATTTAAGCTTCATCAGGGTTTTTGGCATATTAAATACCATCCTAAAAATGCTGCAAATAAAATTTTTTGGAATAAGCTTGTCCGTTCGGTTTCAAATGGCTGTTATGAGATTGTTGAAGGAAATGAATGTTATTTTGACGGCACGGCTTCACAGGTGTTAATCTTTAAAATATAGCTGTGAACATGACTGTTTATGATGAAATTTGTGCTTTTCTCTGATTTGATTCCGAGGCTTTTTTTTGTCTTTATAAGAAAATGAAGAGACAATTATTTTGTAGAACAGATTTCCTCCTCTAACATTTATTGTTTTTACTTATTTTATAGAATGAGGGTTTCATGCTCTACATGTAATTTAGTCAGATCATCCTATACGGCTCACTAAAAGTAGTTTCCAAGCTTTCTGTAAAATATTGCGCATTATTTGCAATTTCAATATAAAAGCTTGACAGGATGGAGGCGCGTAGATATACTTGTTTCAAACGTTGATAGATGAGTCTTCATCTGGGATAGCCTATCAGGAAGGAAATGATTAAAAAGGTTTATTTACTAATCAGAAAAACGTTTTTATAAGTGGGCCTTGCCGTAGTTGCACGGTGAAGGGTGTTGGTGGGGTGGAAAAATGACAAACAAAGAAAGCAATCCAAGCTACACAAATTTTGACGAGAGAGCCTGCGCTTTTCAGCAAAGTATTGTTTTTATGCGCCAGGATTATCCCAATATGGCGGTTATGGCTTACGACAATGAAGAAAACCAGTTGGCCTACCAGGTCTTTTTGGCAAAGTTTGTCATTGGCCTTGACGGCAATTTTATGGAGCTTGAAAAGTGCCAGAGGGGAACGGCAGATAATGTTATAGGTGGATTGAAAGGGCACTGTCTGTTCAATGACGAGGAAGTGTGCGCGGAAATTTACCCCTTGATATTGGATCGAGAGCAGTTTGTATGGGAAGGCGGTGCAGTCATTCGAATTTCCACGTCCTCCAGAAAAAGACTGTCGGTTAAGTTTGGCAATGGAGATACGGCATTTATGCATCTCTCTCCTAATCCGGGTATGGCTGGCAGTAATATCGACTGTGAACATGGTGCCTGTGAGATGGAGGAAGGTTATGTCATGGTCAGCCGTAAACACCGTGTACTTAGAACGGCTGTAAAGGGAAATTTAGATTTTAAAATTTACGACGATGCTTCCGGCGGCAGCTATGCTGTGGGCAGTACAGATTACCGTTCGCTGGGATTGGTGGTTGGCTTTTCAACCGATGCAACCCGGGCAAAGGAAATCGCTTCGTTGGACCCGGAAATCGAAATAGAAAAAATTCAGTCCTATTATGCTGAAAAAATGAAAAAATGGTACTTGGAGACACCGGTTCCTGAACTGAATGAGGCGTTTCAGCACGCTCTGCTCAATATTGAGTATGCTTATGTGGATCCGCTAGGCTGGGTCGAGAGTTTCCACCACTGGCCATCCTTCTGGCATGTGGAGCAGGTGGTTCATGAGATCAGTGGAGGAAATGCTGGACGTATAAAGCGCTATTTAGAAGAAGTAGAGCGGCAGATTTGCCCTGACGGTGCAATACCGGATATTTGCTGGAGCCGGGATGGCAGGCGGGACTGGGGTGGAAATAATCAGTTCTTTTTTAGAAATGCCTTTCAATATATCCAGATGACCGGGGATATCAAAATGGCGGAGCAGTTAGAACCGTTGCTTGAGCGAGCGCTTCAACAAACGTTCGCAGAGTGTGACCCGTCGGGAAGCAGCGTCCTGGCCTGGAACACACAGGTCGGCAACCAAGAGGATTTTGAGGCAACGCCGGGTAAAGGCGCAGCCCCTGGCGCGATCGGAGCGTTGATGCTGATGATTATGGCTGCGCTGAAGGGTTTACTTGGAAAAACGGAGGAGGCGCAAAAGTATCGGGCAGCTTCCGGCATGGCGCTGGATTCCCTGCGGAAAATATTATGGAAAAGGGATATTGGCCGGTTTGCTTGGTACCAGGATAATGCAGGGCAGACACGCTATGAGACCACCTATCATGGCATCTGCTATCCAATTTTGTACGACCAGCTACCTATATTAGATCAGCTTACTAGTATAGACCATCTGAAGCATCGACTGTCTGGGGAAGAGGGCGAAGTCTACCAGAGCAACCATTTTGCGGACCACGATTACTGGGGATGTCCGACTTGGGGCATGCAATGCGGCAGTGATATGCAGCCGGTAGCTGCCAGGGCCTTTGCTAAGCTCGGTATGAACAATGATGCGGTCAGACCGCTTGAATTCATTGCCAAACGAGTTTGCAGCCCATACCAGCGGGGCTCCTTCCCGGAGACGGCAAATGAGCGGCGGTTTGCTTATTTTTCGCCGTCAGCGGGCGCTTTTTCGGATGGAGTCATCTCCGGGATTTTTGGGGTAGATATCAACAAGCTCACCAACTGTATGACGATTTCTCCCTGTTTTCCTGACAACTGGCAGCATGCTAAGCTGCAGATAACTGGGTGCTGTATCACGTATGACAGAGGCACCTATTGGATTCAAACTGATCATTGTATGCGGAAGGTTTTTCGGCAGAAATTGGAGCCGTTCCAGGCGGTCACAGCAACGGTCAACGGAAAAATGGCAACGCCTGCAGTCACGATTCAGGGCAATAAATATGAGGTGGAAATCGATCTGGGAACAGCTGAACAGGTGGAGCTGAAGTTGGCGGTGGAAGCGCTTGATTATTCTGTATCTTATAAGGCCTATGGAACCGATAACGAAGTAATTGTGATTGCCGTAAATGGGGTAAA
>JABLTR010114727.1_pt1 | contig 16432 bp, 13 predicted proteins | sample 7160071 | NCBI WGS metagenome assembly JABLTR01 (sample SAMN14651230, study PRJNA627086) | human gut metagenome | isolation source: feces | host: Homo sapiens
GAGCGCCGGCATCAGCAGAAGCCATTTGTACCGGTTGTTTATGGACCATATCTCCATTTCTCCGAACGAATATCTTACCCGTCACCGTATTCAAAAGGCGGTTGCACTGCTTGAAACCGGTCGGTTTTCAGTGGGTGAGGTAGCCTACTCCACCGGCTTTTCTGATCAGCTTTATTTTTCACGCGTCTTTAAAAAATACCAGGGTGTTCCCCCAAGCCAATATTTGTCAAAGGAGCGCACGAAGAAGGAGGAGCAGTAATTCATGGATGAGACAATGAACAAGCTTTCCCAATGGGAAAAAGAAGTTGGTGAATATGAGGCGTTGGAATGGGAGCGCATGCCTGAGATTTATTTGTATATGGACCAGGTTTTGACCTTTATGGACAAACAGCTCGACCTGTTCAAACGGGAAGGGAAGGACGGGCTGCTGACTTCAAGCATGATTAATAATTATGTGAAGGACGGCGTGCTTCCCAGGCCGGAGCAGAAGAAATATGCCAAGGAGCATTTGGCATTGCTGACGATGATTTGCGTTCTCAAGCCTGTTCTGTCCATTCCCGATATTTCTACCCTTCTTCAATTGCTGTTGAAGGAGGCGCCGGAAAAAGACGTCTATCTTCATTTTTGCAAGGCGCAGACAGCGGTTTTAAAGGAGATTTCAAGCCGGGTGACAACGCAGGTAGACGGTGAAAAAAACGCAGATTTAATCCGTTTGGCCATGGAGCTTTCCATTGAGGCGGCGGCCCGGCGCTCAGCGGCAGAGCATATCCTGAGTGCGTTATATGAGGGACGCAGCGGCGGTGAAGAGAAAAAGTAAGTGGCTGTTTAAGGCGTGAAGGGCCCTAACGGCCGCAATTTATGATTTGCCGGAATATCAGGGGTTTTAGCCGGTGATTTCTGCAAATTCGCCGTTTTTTCGATTCCAGCTTGAATTTCAATGAATTTCACGGTATAATATTTTTTAAGCGGCATACGCCATTTAAGACTGAAAAATGTCATTACGGGGCTTCGCCTCGCAATGACATTTTTCAAGCAGGGCGTTCTTTGTAACATGGCTCTGCTTATATATGTTGAATGGTTGTCACTGAACCATATGGTTTTTAACGACGAGCGCTATAGAATGAAGGGATGTATCGAGTATGTTTCCAATTGTAGGAAAGCGCAGGCTGAACGACACGATGACTCTAATGGTTGTCGAGGCTCCCTACATAGCCAGAAAGGCTCAGGCGGGGCAGTTTATTATTTTACGTGTCAACGAAACCGGAGAGCGGATTCCGCTGACCATTGCGGACTACGATCGCGAAAAGGGAACCGTCACTATTATTTTTCAAAAGGTTGGCAAAACCACCATGCTTTTGGATACGCTTAATGAGGGCGACGCTATTTTAGACTTTATCGGGCCCTTGGGAAAGGCCTCCGAGCTGGAGGGTTACCATAAGGCGGCTGTTATTGGCGGCGGCGCAGGCTGCGCCATTGCATACCCGCAGGCAAAGGCGTTGAAAAAGCTTGGAACGGCGGTCGATATGATTGCCGGCTTCCGCAGTGAGGACATCATCATTTTAGAGGATGAGATGCGCGCGGCGAGCGACCATTTATATTTAATGACGGATGACGGCTCTAACGGACATAAGGGCTTTGTGACAGACGCATTGAAGAAAAATATAGAGGCCGGCGCCGGTTACGATTTTGTCGTCGCTATTGGGCCGCTGCCGATGATGCGTGCGGTTTGCGCATTGACTAAGGAGTACGGGATCAAGACAATGATCAGCATGAACTCCATTATGATCGATGGAACCGGCATGTGCGGCGGATGCCGCCTGACTGTCGGCGGCGAGACAAAGTTTGCCTGTGTAGACGGCCCGGATTTTGACGGCCACGAGGTGGATTTTGACGAGGCAATCAAGCGCTCCAGAACTTACGCTGAACTTGAGAAAGAAGCGGCGCGCGAAGAAAATTGCCGTCTGATGGGAGGTGCTTCCAATGCCTAATATGTCCATGGTGAAAACGCCGATTCCTGAGCAGGAGCCCAATGTGCGCAACAAGAACTTTGATGAGGTCGCACTGGGGTATACCGAGGAAATGGCGATCAATGAAGCCGGACGCTGCCTGAATTGTAAGAACAGGCCGTGTGTTACCGGTTGCCCGGTTAATATCCCGATTCCAGAGTTTATTGCTCATGTGGCCAAAGGCGAGTTTGAGGCCGCCTACGAAGTGCTGACGACAGCGACCTCTCTTCCGGCGGTTTGCGGCCGTGTTTGTCCGCAGGAGACGCAGTGTGAGAGCAAGTGTGTGCGTGGCATTAAAGGTGAGCCGGTTGCGATTGGGCGCCTGGAGCGCTTTGTGGCAGATTGGCATATGCAGCACAGCGTCAAAAGGCCGGAGAAAAAGGAATCAAACGGTCATCGGGTGGCTATTATCGGCGCGGGTCCGGCGAGCCTTACCTGCGCGGGTGATTTGGCAGCCAAGGGCTACAGTGTGACAATTTTTGAAGCGCTGCATACGGCCGGCGGGGTGCTGATGTATGGAATCCCTCAATTCCGCTTGCCGAAGGAAATTGTGCAAAAAGAAATTCAGGGATTACGTGACCGAGGGGTTACCATTAACACCGACATGGTTATTGGAAAGGTTCTTACGATAGACGAGCTCTTTGAAATGGGCTTTGAGGCGGTCTTTATTGGCAGCGGCGCAGGACTGCCCAATTTTATGGGCATACCGGGCGAGGGCCTGGTTGGGACCTACTCCGCAAATGAATTTCTCACGCGCGTCAATTTGATGAAGGCCTACCGTCCGGAATACGACACGCCGATTGTCCGCCCGAAGAACGTTGCGGTTATCGGCGGCGGAAATGTCGCGATGGATGCTGCCAGAACAGCAAAAAGGCTGGGTGCGGAAAACGTTTATATTGTCTACCGCCGCAGTGAGGAGGAAATGCCTGCCCGTAACGAGGAGATCCACCATGCGAAAGAGGAAGGCGTTATTTTCCGCCTCTTGTGCAATCCGGTGGAGATTCACGGGGATGAGAACGGCAAGGTCTGTTCTTTGGAATGCGTGGAGATGGAGCTGGGCGAGCCGGATGCTTCCGGCAGGCGCCGTCCGGTTGAGAAGCAGGGATCTAACTTTAAACTCGATGTGGATTGCGCAATCATCGCTATTGGAAACCGCCCCAACCAATTGATTTACAGCAATACGCATGGCTTGGAGGCCAATAAGAAAGGCTGCATCCTGGTGGACGAGGAAACAATGGCTACAACGCGGCCGGGCGTTTTTGCTGCGGGCGATGCGGTTAGCGGTGCGGCGACTGTTATTTTGGCCATGGGCGGCGGAAAAAAGGCGGCTGCTTCGATTGATGCATACATTCAAAATAAGGGCTGCTAAAGATAAAAACGTAAATGCGCTTTAGCTGGAACAAAAAGATAGAAAAGAACCCTCTGGCACAGACCAGAGGGTTCTTTATAATAAACAGGCTGGGAGTTTAAGCCTGACGGGCGGTGAGGCAGCAGGCAAGCTACCCGGGCACAGTTGGATTTTTAATATAGAGATGGCTGTTGCCGCGTTTCCCGGTTCGCTCCACGGCGCCAGCCCAATTCAGAGTATATAGGGCTTTTTGCGCGTCGGCTTTGGAGACGCCGGCACAACGGCTTAAATCCGTGGTGGTAAACGGTGTGGGAAGGCTGTTCGGTAAAAAATGTGCATAGTCGCGCAAAGAAAAAATGCCTACCTCCTTGAGCAGCGCGGTGGGGAGCCGGTCATAACGCGCGTTTCGCCGGTCGCCTTTCATGCGGTATTCCTCCGTTTGCAAAAGAGCAATGAGAAAGTGCAGGTTGGGACGCCGTAAATATTCACGAATAGACATTAGTTCCTGAAAAATCTGCCATTCATCCGCATGGCGCCGGTCTTTTCTGCGTCCGCTTAACACGCCGCTTTCAGGGTCAAAATGGGAAACCCATCTGACAGAAGCAACAGGATAGATTATTGTGACCTCATAGGAATTTAAAAAGGCATCCAGCTTTTTCTTCATGGACGAGAATGCCTGAGTCTGGATTTCGAGAATCATGCCGTCACCTGTGACGGCATCGGCTACATAAGGGCCAATGTGAATTTCGTGCAGTGTTTCATCCGGCTGATAATAATTTTTTAAGACGGCATGAATGCCCTTTTCGCCCAGGGTACCGATGCCGTTTTTTCCACGGAGCCCGTATTGCATGCACAATTCTTCAAAATTTTTTGTATTCATGCTGTTTACTCCTAAAAACAGGGATAATAAGGAAAGGATCTGGTAAATTAATATTTTAAGAAAGAACTAAGATTTTTGTAAGGCAAGAGAAAAAATATTTATGTAGAATACAGATGCTCTGTATTCAGGCGGAATAAGCCATACCGCCATTTGTGCGGGGTAATCAATCCAGCGGAGAAATGAGGACGGTTTGAATATGGTAAGGCAAAGGAAACCTGTTAGAAAAAAACGAAGATGGATTCCGGTCTGCGGTTTACTGCTCTGCTTAGCAGTATTTTTTGGCTGGAACGAGCTGGGGGAAAAGCTCGATACCCGTGAGACGACTGTTTGGAGAAATGGTACGACAGAGAGCATCGACGGGAATACGTTTTATAGTAAATATATGATCTTGGTAAGACTGAGTGATGGACAGACCCTGCTGCAAAAAAACAGCCGGGAGCGTTTGTATCCGGCCTCTCTGACGAAGATGATGACAGCCATTGTCTGCCTGGAAAATGCAAGCGATTTAAACCGGCAGGTGCAGCTTTCTCCGGCGATGTTCGAACGCCTGCAGGCGGAAAATGCTTCGATGGCCGGGTTTCAACCGGGTGAAAGTGTGCCGGTTATAGATTTGCTGTACGGTATGATGTTGCCCTCCGGGGCTGAGTGCTGCGAGGGGATGGCCGATTATATTGCGGGGTCTGAGGCTGCGTTTGCCGCCCTGATGAACCAGAAGGCAAGGGATTTGGGAATGAAGGATACACATTTTGTAAATACCACGGGCCTTTATGATGAAGAACATTATTCCACTGCCTATGATTTATCTCTCATATTGTCTTATGAATTGAACAATGAGTCCTTCCGCGCCATTTTTACCGCAAAAAGCTACACAACCACACCAACACAGCTGCACCCACAGGGAATGACGTTTTATAGCACGATGTTTAAGGAGATGGACACCACTGCCTTTTCACAGGGAGAAATATTGGGCGGCAAAACAGGTTTTACCGATCAATCTGGCCTTTGCTTGGCTAGCTTAGCCGAGAAAGACGGGGAGGACTATATTCTGGTTACAGCAGGTGCGCCGGGAAATCATGCAACAGAGCAATTCAATATCACGGATGCCTTTGCTGTTTATAACGGCTTTTGCTGAGCAGCGGGCGCCTGTTCCGGGAACAGCTGTTCAGTAATGTTGTCCATTTCAACACTGGAATCGCCATATTGATAAAGCAGGGCGCATAATCCCTTTTCTCCGGTAATAGGGGAGAAGGGATATATTTCTATATGACTGTTTTTCTTTGAAACGGATGAATGCCCTTTTTCATCCCTACGGTAAGCTTCTATTGAAGCACGATAATATACATAAAGAGATTGGTTGAGCAGAGGAGGGATTCCCTTGGCATTCTCCCGGCTGAACAGGTCGTGGCGCATATACCATATTAGGTCGTGTTCCCCAGGCCAGAGAATTTGGGCGTATTCATACAAATAGCAGTGGAGGTCATATTTACCCCAGGCATTCCCCCAGCGGTCCAGACGGCTTAATTCCGCAGCAAAACCCTCGAGAAAATGAAAGGGAGAAGCCGTTTTATTCAGTAAGTAGGACAGTGAGGCCCGAAAACGCCCACTGTTGTGCAGGCGTTCATTCAGAACCTCAATTTGTTTCAGGCGCAGTAAATCACTGTAAGATAATACATCTGTCTGTAAAACCTCGTAGGGCGCTTGCTCCTGGGCAACAATGCCGTAACGCTTCCCTTCCATTTCCATGGCGGATCCCTTCAGCACCTTGAGAAAACCCAGCTGAAGCATATCTGCCTTCAGTGCGAAAACCTCATCGTAGGAACGAGCGAAGCGCTGATAATCCTCTAGCGGCAGCCCGGCAATAAGGTCCACATGAATGTGGGCGTTGCCAGGGGCCAGCAGCTGCCCGACCTTTTGAAAAACAAGACGGTTGTTACAGCTACGGTGAATCGCCTCTAGGGTCTGCGCACAAGTTGATTGGATACCGACCTCAAATTGAAAGAGTTCCTTGCGGGCCGACTGGATCAAGGCGATTGTGGAATCTGCCAAAATGTCGGCGGCAATCTCAAAATGAAAATTGGTAACACCATTGTCGTTCTGAATCAGGTAGGACAAAATTCCATCCGCATGTGCCGGATTACAGTTAAAAGTTCGGTCCACAAATTTTACCTGACGGACCCCAGCCTGCAAAAAACGGCGTAAAAAACTGCAGGCCTGTGCCAAGGGAACAAAGCGGACCCCAGGCGTGAGGGCAGAGAGGCAATAGCTGCAATGAAAAGGGCATCCGCGGGAAGTCTCAAAATAGAGGATTTTATTTTTAACGGCGCTTAAGTCCTCGTAGGCAAAGGGCAGCGCGGCCAGGTCCATTGGTTTTGCGGGGTTGGTTTGACATATGGCTCCGCTTGCCCGGTAGGCAATCCCCGGTACATCTATAGGATTGCCGTCCTCATTTAAGCTGCTTAAAAGCTGCCGGAAGGTTTCCTCGCCTTCACCGATGAGGACGAGATCAACCGCTGGGTTCTCCCGCAGGAAGCTGCCGCTATTGTAGCTAACCTCGGGGCCTCCAAGCCAGATATGCAGGGATGGCAGCAGCTTTTTTAGCTCCACGCAAAGCCGGCGTACAAGGCTGATGTTCCACAGATAGCAGGAAAATGCAACTACATCGGGTGCTTGTAGGTAAATCGAAGCGAGAATATCGTCAAACGGCTGGTTGATGGTGTATTCGGAAAGCGTTGCAGAAAAACCATATTGGCCGATGTAGGCGCGAATGGAACGCAGTGCTAGATTGGTGTGAATATATTTTGCATTGATTGCAGTCAATAAAATTTTCATGATGTTTTGGGTTCCTTTACAAATTCTTTTATCACTATACCATGCCGGCCTAAAAACATCAAGCAGTGGGTATGCTAAAAAGTGTTAGGCTGTAAAAAAGGTTGATTTAGGCTTTTTAAGCACGTTTAGAGCCGTGGCAAGCGAAAAAATATGTTTACTACCAGAAATGTTTGCCTATCTCTTGAAATAGTCGTTTTATGTGTTATAATGAATAAAGAGTAAAAGCACGCTGTGTTGTTGCGCGCGTTTTTTACTTATGTATGCAACTGTAGCCCGGGGCGTATGGCGTTGCGCGGCTGCGGTCTGTGTTTCATAAGACGGATAAAAAAGGAGGTGGCATTGTGAACCCTGACCCTTTATGCGGCGGTCGATGGATGAAAAATAGAATAGGAGATGAGCACAATGCTATCTTATTTAAAAACGGTTGATGGCCGTATCACGAAGCTTTCAGCCTGTGAACCCGGCTGCTGGATTAGTTGCGTCGCTCCTCAGGAGGATGAAATCAATGGTTTAATTCGGGACTTTGGCATCGAACCTGATTTTTTTCGTGCGGCGATGGATGAAGAGGAATCTTCCCACATCGACACGGAAGACGGTAACACTTTAATTGTGATCGATATTCCGGTGATTGATAAAAACGGTAAAAATATCGTCTATTACACAACGCCTCTGGGCATTATCATTACCGAAAAAAATGTAATAACTGTCCTGAACGATGAAAATCCAATTATCGATGAGTTTGCAGAAGGCGTGGTTCGCGGGGTACAGACCAACTTGAAAACGCGTTTTATTCTGCACTTGATGTTCCGGATTGCAAATCGCTATTTGCAGTACCTGAAGCAAATCGATAAGGTGAGTAATTCTGTAGAGCGTAAGCTCCGCAAATCGATGAAGAACGCGGAACTAATTCAACTGCTGGATATTGAAAAATCCCTGGTTTACTTCTCGTCCTCGCTCAAAGGGAACGAGATTACAATTGAAAAGATTATGCGCGGCCGGGCAATTAAGCTCTATGATGAGGATCAGGATTTGTTGGAGGATGTGCTGATTGAAGTGAAGCAGGCCATTGAGATGAGTAACATTTACCTGAACATTTTGTCGGGCACCATGGATGCGTTTGCGTCGGTTATCAGCAATAACTTGAATATTGTCATGAAGGTGCTGGCGTCTATTACGTTGATTATTTCTATCCCGACCGTTATTTCAAGCTTTTACGGAATGAACGTAGATGGGCTGCCGATGCCGCATTTTTGGTTCCCGCTTGCCCTTGCGGGAGTATGCATGTTTATCGCGTTCTTAATTTTGAGAAAAAAGGATATGTTTTGATAACAGAGAGGGAACTGCACGGCAGCTCCCTGTTTTGTATTTTGCTTGGGCGCATATTTTTTATTTCAGCGCATAGAATAAAGCGCCGGTAAAGGATGATGGAGGAAGTCAAAATGGAGAGAATTTCAGTTTGTACGGAAGAAATTGAACAGACTGCGCAGCAACTGCGCGCCGGGGACACCGTTTATCTTTCGGGGACCATTTACACGGCCCGTGATGCCGCGCACAAACGATTGAACGAAATGCTGGACCGGGGCGAACAGCTGCCGTTTCCCCTGGTGAACGCAGTCGTTTATTATGCAGGTCCTACTCCGGCGCCTGCAGGCCTGCCGGTCGGTTCGTGCGGCCCGACAACGTCATCGCGCATGGATGTTTTTACGCCGCGCTTTCTGGACCTAGGCCTTAAGGCGATGATTGGAAAGGGAGACCGATCTGCGGCGGTAAAAGACGCGATTTGCCGCAATAACGCCGTTTATTTCTGTGCGGTGGGCGGGGCGGGCGCTTTGGCGGCGCAAAGCATCCGCTCTCTTCGTGTCGTTGCCTTTGAGGATCTTGGCTGTGAGTCCGTTAAGGAGCTCCGCGTTGAAAAATTCCCGCTGATTGTCGGCATCGATTGTCAGGGAGGGACGCTGTTCCGGTAGAATCAGTATCTATTTATTTAAGGGATGCCCTTGGGGTGCTTACAACTTGAGTACATACGAAAAGGTGATCTTGGATTTTTATGAGTAATTTATTGGTAAGGCTCTTTATTAAGGATTATCAAAATACGCAGGATGCCAGAGTCCGGGAGCGCTATGGGAAGCTCTCCGGTATAGTGGGGATTATCACCAATCTGCTGCTGTTTGTCATAAAGGTTTCGGTCGGGCTGTTTTTTGGCAGTATTGCGGTTGTGGCGGATGCCATTAATAACCTTTCAGATTCTGCTTCCTCTGTGGTGACGCTGGTGGGCTTCAAGGTGTCGGGGAAACCGGCCGACCGGAAACATCCCTATGGCCATGCACGAATGGAGTACTTATCCGGGCTTGCGGTTTCCTTTGTAATACTGTTGGTCGGGTTTCAGCTGCTGCAATCCTCTTTTGATAAAATATTTCATCCTGAGGCAGCTGTGTTCAGTTGGGTTACCTTGGGAGCGCTGGCTGTATCCATCCTGATCAAAGTCTGGCAGGGGCTGTTTTACCGAAAAATGGGAAAGGCGATAGATTCTCCGACCCTGTCGGCGGCCTCAGCTGACAGCCTCAGCGATGTGTTTTCAACAGGTGCAGTATTGATCGGTTTGCTGCTGTCGCAACTGATTCACTTCAATCTGGATGGATACCTGGGCGTTTTGGTTGCAGTTTTAATTATTGTCACAGGGGTTAAGGTCATTATATCCACCAGCGACCCGCTGTTAGGGACCGTCCCCTCAAAGGAGCTGGTGGATAAAATTTATAAAAAAATTCATTCGTATAAAGGAATTGTGGGTATTCACGACCTGAATATTCATAGCTATGGAGCAGGGCGCTGCTTTGCCTCCGTTCATTGCGAAGTGCCTGCGGATGTGGACATCCTGGTCAGCCATGATATAATTGATAACATTGAACGTGATTTTTTGAAGCAGGATGGTATTCATATGGTTATTCATATGGATCCGATTGTGATGGACGATGAAAAAACAAATCACCTGAGAGATCAGGTGGAGGGAATAATCACCTCGATTTCTGAGGAAATTACCATGCACGATTTTCGAGTTGTCTGGGGAAAATCGCACTCAAATTTAATTTTTGACATCTGTGTCCCCTATGAATTTCGATATACTGACAAGGAGATTTGCGACCTGCTGGAGAAAAAACTACAGGAGCTGAACCCCACTTATTTTGGGGTAATTACCGTTGACCATCTGTATGGCTCGTAATACAAGCGAATAGGTACAACAAAAATCCGGTAGCCTTTTAAGGGCTACCGGATTTTTGTTGCTAAAGCAGAGTTAAAAATAAAATATTCATAATTTATTCATTGAAATATCGGCGTTTTTGTATTACAATAATTTTAGCACTTGAAATAATAGAGTGCTAAAACATTGAAATAAGGGCAGGTTGAAATCATGAAGCAGTTTAAAGCGGAATCGAAACGTCTTTTGGATTTGATGATTAATTCAATTTATACACACAGAGAGATTTTCTTAAGGGAATTAATCTCTAATGCCAGCGATGCGATTGACAAGCTGTATTACCAAACGCTTTCAGTGGGGGATACGGGCCTATCCCGCGATGATTTTGCAATTGAAATTATTCCGGACAAGGAGGCTCGAACCTTAACCATCGTCGATAATGGCTGTGGTATGACGAAGGAGGAGCTGGAAAATAACCTTGGTACCATTGCTAAAAGCGGGTCTTTGAATTTCAAACAGGAGAATGAACAAAAAGAGGATATTGAAATTATCGGCCAATTCGGCGTCGGCTTCTATTCGGCCTTTATGGTGAGCGATAAGGTTGTTGTAGAAAGCAGATCGTACGGCGGTGACGAGGCCTATCGCTGGATGAGCAAGGGCGTAGAGGGCTATACCATTGAGAGCTGTGAAAAAGAAGGGCATGGAACAACCATTACACTCTTTATTAAGCCTAATGCCGATGACAATAACTATGATGAGTTTCTGGATGCCTATACAATTAAGCGTCTTGTAAAAAAGTATTCCGATTACATTCGCTATCCGATTAAGATGGATGTAGAGAAAAGCCGGATGAAGGAAGGCAGCGGCGAGGATGGAAAAGAACCGGAATATGAAACCTATACAGAAACCGAAACGCTGAATTCGATGGTTCCAATCTGGCGAAAGAACCGTAAGGAAGTAACGGATGAGGAATATAATCAGTTTTATAAGGATAAGTTCTTTGATTTTCAAGACCCGTTAAAGGTAATTTACAGCAGCACAGAGGGGACCGCGACTTATAATGCACTGTTGTTTATTCCGGCCAAGGTTCCCTATGATTTTTACACCAAGGAGTACGAGAAGGGCCTTCAGCTTTACAGCAACGGCGTAATGATTATGGAAAAATGCAAGGATCTGCTGCCGGATTACTTCAGCTTTGTCAAGGGGCTGGTGGACAGCCAGGATCTTTCCCTGAATATTTCCAGAGAGATGCTGCAACATGACCGCCAGCTTAAAATTATTGCCGGCCGTCTGGAGAAAAAGATTAAGTCAGAACTGGAAAGCATGCTGCTGGGCGAGCGCGATAAATATGAGGAATTTTATAAAAACTTCGGGTTGCAGCTGAAATATGGTATTTATGCTGATTATGGCATGCACAAGGATGTGCTTCAGGATCTGTTGTTGTTCTACTCTTCTTCCGAGAAGAAAATGGTCACCCTCAAAGAGTATGTCGAAAGAATGAAAGAGGGCCAGAAGTACATCTATTATGCCTGCGGAGAAACGGTTGATCGCATCGATCTCTTGCCGCAAAGCGAGGCGCTCAAGGACAAGGGCTTTGAAATCCTGTATATGACGGACAATGTCGATGAGTTTGCGCTGCGGATGATGGTAAAATACGACGATAAAGAATTTAAGTCTGTTTCAGCGGACGATCTCGGTCTTGAAAGCGATGAAGAGAAAGAGGAAACTAAAAAGCTTGCCGAGGAAAATAAAGAGCTGCTGGACCAGATGAAGGAAGCTCTTGGCGACAAGGTGAAGGGCGTTGTACTTTCACGGAAACTGAAAAGCCACCCGGTGTGCCTGTCCACCGAGGGCGCCATTTCGATGGAGATGGAAAAGGTGCTCAACGCTATGCCGGCAAGTGAAAAGGTCAAGGCTGAACGGGTCTTGGAGATCAATGCAAACCATCCTATTTTTAAGAAGCTGCAAGAGCTTGCAAAGGATAATCAGGAGCGCATAAAGCAGTATACTTCTTTGCTCTATACACAAGCGTTGTTGATCGAGGGCGTTGCGATTGAAAATCCGGTTGAATTTTCCAACGAAATCTGCGAGCTAATGCTTTAATATAATCGTCCAATTTTATATCAGTAGGGAAAGAAACGGCTGCGGCGGCTGATTTCTTCCCCTACTCTTTTTATATAGGTTTGTTTTTTTTGCTTGTCTGTAGTAAAATAAAACCAGTATTAAAAAAGCCAGCAGAGGTGAGCAGATGTATCGGATCTTGGTAGTGGACGACGAGGAAAAAATCAGGGACCTTATTAAAAAGTACGCTGTTTTTGAGGGCCATGCCGTCTTTGAAGCGGAAGATGGCATGCAGGCGGTTGAAATGTGCAGGGAACATCCGGCGGATTACGACATTATCATTATGGATGTTATGATGCCGGAGTTGGACGGCTTTTCAGCGGTGCGGGAGATTCGCAAATACTGCCAGGCGCCGGTGCTGATGCTGTCGGCCCGCGGCGAGGAATACGACAAAATCCACGGCTTTGAGCTTGGGGTGGATGATTATGTTGTCAAACCCTTTTCTCCCAAGGAATTGATGCTGCGGATTCATGCCATTATTAAACGGGCGAATCCGGCCCCGGATGAAAGTGCAAAAGAAGTGGTTCGCTTTGAAGGGCTGACGATAGACTTTGCCGCGCGAATTGTTACCGTAGACGGGGTAAAGGCCGAATTGTCGCCGAAGGAATACGATTTACTCTTTTATATGGTGAACAACCGCAACATTGCCCTAACGCGTGAAAAATTGATAACGAATGTATGGGGATATGATTTCTACGGTGACGATCGTACCTTGGATACACATATTAAATTACTACGGAAAAGCCTGGGGCCGTACAGCCGGTTTATTGTGACGCTTAGAGGCGTGGGGTATCGCTTTGAACCATAAGAAATTCAGCCTGTTCCAGCGGGTTCGCTCTGGGAGCGTCAAATGGAAGGTTTTTGCATATTTTGCTGCGTTTACGCTGGTAATTTTGGTGCTGCTGTGGCTTTTTCAGGTGTTTTTGCTGGACTTTTTTTACCGCACCATCAAAGTAAATGAGATTCAATCCTCCGCGCAGGACATTGCGGAGCACATTGAGGACCCGGACATTAAGGCGCGCCTGGAGGGTATTGCGCAGAATAACCAGATTTGCATCATTGTGGCGGACTCTCTTGGAAATCAGATTTATTCCGAGGATGCAACCCCTCGGTGTAAAATCCATTGGCTCAGCAATTGGGACTTAGCCGTTATTTTTGCCGGGACTGTTCAGCGCGGAGGCAATTATTTTGAGCAATTTGAGGATGACACCTACAATATTGAAATAAACGGGGAGCGCTACATTAAAAATACGGCTTCACCGGAGGCAATGATTTATGCGAGAATTGTCACCCTCTCCTCAGGCCAGCGGCTGCTGGTTTTATTAAATTCCATGATTTCTCCGGTAGATTCTACCGTTCAGACGCTGCGCATTCAGCTTACCTGCGTTACGGTTGTTATGCTGATTCTGGCGCTGATCCTGGCGCTGTTTTTATCAAAAAAAATCAGTAAGCCCATTGTCGGCATTAATGAGGCGGCTAAGGGGCTGGCCAAGGGGAATTATCAAGTGAGGTTTCAGGCTGAGGGCTACCAGGAAATCCGGGAATTGGCCGAAACGCTGAACTATGCCGCTCATGAACTGGCAAAGGTGGAAAATCTTCAGCGGGATTTGGTTGCCAATATTTCGCATGACTTGAGGACGCCGCTGACAATGATTACCGGTTACAGTGAGGTTATGCGTGATATTCCAGGCGAGAACACACCGGAAAATATACAGATTATTATCGACGAGGCCACCCGTCTGACAACGCTTGTCAATGATGTGCTTGATCTCTCCAAGCTGCAATCCGGCACATTGGACCTGGCGCCGGAAAAGTTTAACTTGACGGAAAGTATAGAGGAGATCCTGCAGCGCTATGTGAAGCTGACGGACTATGAAATTACCTTTCATGCGCAGGAGGAGGTTATCGTCAATGCGGATGGGCTTAAAATCTCTCAAGTGGTGTATAACCTTATCAATAACGCCTTGACCTATACAGGCCCCGACAAAAAGGTTATGGTTGAGCAGGAGCTCTGTGAGGGCAAGGTTCGAATCCTGGTAAAGGATACGGGCGAAGGCATCCCGGCGGATAAGCTGAAGGATATATGGGAGCGCTATTACAAGGTGGATAAGGCCCATAAGCGTGCTCAGATGGGAACGGGCCTGGGGCTTTCCATCGTCAAAACCATTCTGGAACTGCATGGTGGCGCCTATGGAGTTGAAAGCACCGAAGGAGCGGGATCCACCTTCTGGTTTGAACTGGATATTGTCAATGTTTTGCCATTGGCAGAGCAAGAAGAGGATTCGCAATGAAAGGATGGAAAGATACGAGTGAATATATTGGTAGTCGGCTGTGGAAGATGGGGGTCCTTCCTTGCATGGTACCTCTGCAGCATTGGGCATAGGGTTTCCCTCTATGGGCGGGAAGCTTCTCCGCATTTTGCGGCTTTTCAAAAAACGGGGACCAACGGCCTAGTAACGCTTCAGAAAGAGGTTGTGCTAACTAATGAGCTGCGCTGGGATAAGGCGGATTGTGTGGTTGTTTCCATCAGCGCACAGTCATTGCGTGCGTTTATGAGCGCAGTTCCCCAAGGCGCTTTGGATGGGAAACCGGTGGTGCTTTGTATGAAAGGGCTGGAGATCGGCACGGGCAGACGGCTCTCAACCATTGTTGAGGAATACGCGCCCCGGGCCCGTGTTGCCGTCTGGGTAGGCCCGGGACATGTGCAGGATTTTGTGGCGGGTATTCCGAATTGTATGGTGATTGACAGTCCGGACCCAGACACCAAGGAGTTTTTGGTTCCAGCGTTCAGCAGCAGTCTCATCCGTTTTTACTACGGCAGCGATATGGTCGGCAATGAAATTGGCGCGGCGGCGAAAAATGTCATTGGCATAGCAGCCGGGATGCTGGACGGAAAAAACAAGACCGCGCTGAAGGGGGCGCTGATGTCGCGGGGGACAAGAGAGATCGCCCGCTTGATCAAGGTAATGGGCGGCAATGAAATTACCGCCTATGGCCTTTCGCATTTAGGGGATTACCAGGCGACGGTGTTCAGTATGTTTAGCCATAACCGGCGTTACGGAGAAGCCTTTGTACGCGGCGAGGCCTATGACGAGCTGGCGGAGGGCGTACCCACAACGACAGCATTGCTGAGCCTGGGAGAAAAGCACGGGGTAGAGCTGCCAATCTGCACAGCGGTGGATGCGGTGCTGCACCGCGGCGAGGAGCCGGAGCAGGCGCTGGCAGACCTGTTTTTGCGCAGCTTAAAGCGGGAATTTTAGTTTACTGGTTGACAAAAGATGTTGTTGCTTTTACAATGAGGAAAAGAATAGCCGGGCGTCGTTTTTTAGTGCCAGGCACCCTGCTGTTCCCTATTATGAAAGGCTCGCCATAGTGGGAAAACGGGCTTTTAAGGAGAGGATATTGTGGAAAAAGTATTGAAAAGCAACTGTCTTTTGAATGAGGACAATCCGAAAATTACCTTTGAGAATGTCACTTTTTCAACGACGATGAGAGGCTTGGACATCTTATACCGGACGGCTTCAGGATCGTTTCCGCTTGATGTGTACTTGAACGGCAGGCTGGCCAGCACGGCATCCTTGACAACAACGGCAGGTTACCGGGAGCTGGAGGTTATCCACGCCGATATTCCTGAGATTCAGCCCGGCGCCTATGAGGTGTCGTTTGTTGCGGATAAACCGGCTTACATTGAGTCTTTTACCTTTACAGAGACCACCTTTTGGGAAAACGCAGGCGGATACCAGATGCCTGTGTACCCATATCATGAAACAGATAATGACCTTATCGCGGCAACGGATTCATTAGGCAGGAAGCTGCCGGATGCCCAAGAGGCCGGTGCTCCCAAAAAACGTTTTGTCGGTCTGTTCTATTGGACCTGGAGAAACGGCCATGTTGACAGAAGGCCCATCAATCTGGCCGAGGTGCTGCGAAAATATCCGGAAGCGGAATATGATATGAATCACCCGGTATGGACGGACCATGATATTGTACACTGGAATGAGCCGCTTTACGGCTTCTACCGCAATGACGACCCTTATGTTCTGAGAAAGCATGCC
>JABLTR010023396.1_pt1 | contig 16415 bp, 14 predicted proteins | sample 7160071 | NCBI WGS metagenome assembly JABLTR01 (sample SAMN14651230, study PRJNA627086) | human gut metagenome | isolation source: feces | host: Homo sapiens
CGGCGGTAACAGGGGTTCAAATCCCCTTGGAGTCACTCAACAGAATATGTTGACAAACTAGTCTATAATATGTTAGACTAAAAACGTGCCGATGTGGCTCAATTGGCAGAGCAGCTGATTTGTAATCAGCAGGTTATCGGTTCGAGTCCGATCATCGGCTTCATGGACCTTTAGCTCAGTTGGTTAGAGCAACCGGCTCATAACCGGTCGGTCCTGGGTTCGAGTCCCCGAAGGTCCATCGCTAAAGGTTAAATGAAATAATAAAATAGAATAAGGCCCAGTGGCTCAGTTGGTTAGAGCGCCGCCCTGTCACGGCGGAGGTCGAGAGTTCGAGTCTCTTCTGGGTCGTTTCGAGTAAATCACTCGATATGCCGCAGTGGCGGAACTGGCAGACGCCCGGGACTTAAAATCCCGTGGGTAGTGATACCCGTACCGGTTCGATTCCGGTCTGCGGCATTAATTTTTTGCTTCAAATTCAGTAAGGATTTGGAGCATTTTTTCATTTTGTACCAAATTTGTACCTTGTTCTAAGAATACACATCATTCTAATATCTCTCAATCTTTGAGTGGAAAAATCCCAATTATTTTTAAATTTCATACAAAAAGGCTTCAAAAACTGTAATCCTTTGTTATAATATTTTTAAAGAATTAAAATAGAGAAAGGAAGCGAAAAAAGATGAAGATTTGTCCAAAATGTGGAAAGCGGTATGAAGAAAACCAAAATTTCTGCAAAACTTGTGGAATGCGTCTGGTAGAAGAAAATCAGCGCCCATCAGGAAATCCGCCAGTAAAAAAGAAAAGTCATATCGGTTTATACATAATGATTGTAATCTTTGCAATCTGTATAGGTGCAGGTGCTTTTGCAGTGGTTAAAATTTCTGATAATAAAAAACAGGAAGAAGCAGAGCAGAGTCAGGTCAGTAAGAATGATAAAAGCACAGACAAAGCCGATAGTAAAGATGTGGAAGAGAAAGATTCCAGAGAAACAAAAAAAGATGCAGAAGAAGATGTAGAGCCGGTTGAAGGAACTATGACCGCAGAAGAAAAGGCAAAAGCAGAAGAAAAGAAACAAAAAGAAGAAGAAAAGAAAAAAGAAGAGGAAGAACAGAAAGAATTATTAAAGAAATACGAGGAACAGGAAGCACAGGAGGCAGAAGCAGCGAAGAAAGCAGAAGAAGAAAAGAAATCCCAGGAAGCCGCTTCAAACAGTCAGAGTGCTTCAACAAGTTCATCAAGTTCAACCGGCAGTAGTACCGACAACAGTCTTTATGCAAGCTGGAGTGAAAAAATAGTGGGAGCAGAACAAAGTGATACAGCCATTTTAAATGAAGTAGGTGCTTCGGATGACTTTAATACAAAGATGGCAAAACAGGAAGCACGTTATCAGTTATGGGATGGGCTATTAAATCAGATGTGGCAGGATTTAAAGGCATCCTTACCGGAGGATCAGATGTCACAGCTTACAAGTGCGCAGGTGGATTGGATTCATCAAAAAGAAGCAATGATATCACAATACTGGGAATCTCAGAATGTGGATCATTCTGGATTTAATGAAGCACCAGCGGCAGATACAACCAAACAAAGAGTGTATTATCTGTTGGATTATTGTCCAAGAAGTAATTAACCGAATCAAGTAGTGAAGCAGATTTAGAATATCAATATCTGCTTCACTCCAACGTAATTACAGTTCTAATGATGTTAGAATCAAAGAGGGAGGTTTGGATATATGTTTTGTAAATATTGTGGTAAGGAAATTAAGGAGGGCGAAATCTGTACCTGTAGACAGCAGAGTTCTAAAACTCCATATCCAAAGCCGGATATTCGTCCAGTCATGCCTGAACAGGAAAATACGCAGAGACAAGGAATAAATCAGAATCAGGGAACGACTCAAAATCGCAGACAGCAGACTCAGTTTGAGAGAAAACCGGTAAATAGAACACCAGTAAATAAAACGTCAACTGCACCACAAAATCAGAGAACCGGAAAAAAAGATGGGAAAGGATTGGCAGTTGCGTCTTTTCTGCTTAGTTTTCTGCTTTTAGTTAGCTTTGTTTTATTAAGAGTTGTATTGCAAGATTTCATGCAGGAAAGTACTATGTTGGAGAGTATTTATCCGTATTTAATTTATGTTGTGCCATTTTTACTTGGTCTGGGAGCATTTTTATGTGCAATTTTTTCTCTTCAGGATGCAAGAGTGCGTACGCTTTCGATTTCCGGAATTTTAATCAGTGCGATTTTTGTTGCAGGAATTTTTGTTTCTAAGGTACTGTTTCCTTATGAAGCAGACAGCTATGTGGCTTCATCGGATAGAAGTGATGAAGAGGACGAAGAAGAAGTCGGTAAAGATAATTCTAAGGATACAGAAGATGCATCGAAAGAGGAAGAAACTGCAGAGTCGGATTCTTCTATTTCCCAGATTAAGAGTGATTATCAAAAAGGAACACTTGATTATGCAGGCGTAAAAAATGCGTTAGCAAAACTTGATACAGATAAATTGGAATCAAAAGAAGCAGAAGAAGTTTTAGCACTTCAGGAGCAGACGGAAAAAGATTTAGAGGACAGTCTTGAAAAATCCGCAAAAAGTTCCGATTATGAAAGTATTTTAAAGAAACTTTCAAAACAAAAAGAAGAGTTAAAAGACGAGGATGAGCTTATCACAAAACTGAGTGAAAAGTATGAACCAGAATATATTTTGTATTTAGATACAGAGAGCAAGAATCTGCTGGCACAGGGCAAAAAGGACGACGCATTAAAATTATTAAAAAATGGAAAAACATTGGTGGAAGATACCGATGCGGTGGATAATTTAATTGCGGAAGCAGAAGAGGGAGTAACCGGAGGAGATTATATTTTACCGGAAAGTAACAGCAGATATCTTACAGATGCAGATGTCAGCGGATTAACGCTTCAGCAGTTAAATTATGCGAAAAATGAAATCTATGCAAGACATGGAAGAAAATTTGATTCTAAAGAGCTTCAGAATTATTTTGGAAGCAAATCATGGTATAACGGAACGGTCAATGCGGCTGACTTTAAGGAAACAGTATTTAATGAATATGAAAAGAAAAATGCAGAATTTTTAAGACAGAAAGAATTTGCAATGCATGATGGAGGATATCAGTTAGACCAGTAAGAAAGAGTGAGGAGAAGAAAGATGAAGTGCATTAATTGTGGATGTGAATTGCCAGAGGGAGCAAGATTTTGCGGTAATTGTGGAACACCACAGCCGGAGCATCAACAGGAAGAACAGCAGTCAGGACAACAGGTGCAACAAAGATTTTGTCCTCATTGTGGAGGAGCGAATGATGCCGATGCTGTATTCTGCAGTATCTGTGGAAAGGATATGAATGGGGACGGACAACCGGTGGTTGAAGAAACCATGTCAAAGAAAGTTCCGAAAAAGTTAATTGTGGGAGCAGTAGGTGTTGTTGCGGCAGTTGTTGTTATCGGCGGAGTTGTAAAAATCGTTGGAGGACTGGGAGGCAGTAAATCCGATTCTTACATCACTTATGTAAAAGATGGTTATATTAATCAGTCCGATATTGAACATTATAAGAAAAAACCAGTAGAGTATCAGGGAAGATACGGAAGCACAAGTGATGATGGAGAGAATTATTCTGCCGGTGTGAGTTACTCCAAAGATGGAAAATACATCTGTTATCCTACAGATGTAAATTATGGCGATGATGGTATAGAATTTCGTTTAAATATGCAGAAAGTAGGAAAGACAGAAGAGCCGGTTAAGATTGACAGTTCGGTTACAAGTTATACAATTTTGGACAATAATAAAATTTTGTATAAGAAAGCCGGAAATGATACGCTTTATATTAATGATAAGAAGGGAAATAAAGAAAAAATTGCTTCTGATGTCAACTATTTTTATTTAGACAGTGACCAGAAAAATATTGTGTGGAGCGAATCAAACGGAGATGGCACGATTAACGTCTGCCAGCAGGATGTTGCGCTTAAAAAAGAGAAAAAAACGTTGGCAAAAGACGTGGATTCTTTCTATGCAAGCAGTGATTTAAAATATGTTGTAGTCCAGGAACAAGATACTCTTTATATGGTGGAAAATTTTAGAGAAAAGCAAAAAATTGCTTCGGGTGTAGAAGATGTTTCTTACGATGGTTTAGATAATGGAGGAATCTATTACACAAAAAGTTCAGAGGAAACATTAAGTGCAGAAGATGTGGTTGAAGATGACTGTGCAGACAGTGATGCAACGATTGAAGAGCCGGATAGAGAAGATTATAAAGTTGAAAAAATCGAGAAAAATGACTGGACCGGAAAATACGAAAAAGTAGAGTCTGTAGATGAAGATGCTTATGATGCGGCTTATGAAAAATATTATGACAAAGAAAATCGAGATGAAATTCGTGACGCATTAGAGGATTATGAAATTTCTACACCAGTGGAAAAATTGTATTATGTAAAAGATGGAAAAGAAACACAGGTAGATGCTACAGTTGCACAGATGTATTATTATACTGGAGACTGGAAGGGTATTGTGTATAGCCGTTATAATATGGATGATGTTCCGAAGTTAAAAATTTCTGAGATTGACAGTGCCAGCAGTATTGAGTCTGATTATTATCAGATGCTTTCAGAATCCGCACAGACTTGTGTGTATACAGAGAAAGACAAAACCGTTGTATTGGATGAAAATCTTGCGACTGTATGGGGCGTAGATGCAGATTCTAAAACCGGATATGGAGTAAAAATGCAAGATTCCGGTTCAGAAGATGAAGACGCAACCTATAACTTATATTCATTCTCTGTAGATAATAATTCAGATGGAAAATGTAAACTGATTTCCGAAGATGTGGCATATTATCAGGAATTAATAAAAGATGGAGATGTGTACTATCTGAAAGATACAGACAGTGACGGAAATGGTGATTTATATTGTAACGACAAAAATATTGATTCTGATGTAAAATCCGGAACGCTTTATACAGTGCCAGATTCCGATAATGTGCTTTATGCAGTTGATTACAACAGTTCAAATAATAGTGCAACTTTAAAAATGTATGATGGAAAGAAAGACAAGATTATTGCAGATGATGTCTATTCTTATCTTCCAATTGATGAAAAACATATTGCACTTTTGATTGATTATAGTATGAAGTCTTATCGTGGTGACTTACAATATTATCTTGGAAAAGAAGAACTTAAGAGCATTGATGAGGATGTCAGCTTTATTTTTGGCGGAAAAGAGATTTATTAAAAAAATTTATTAGAATAAAATTTACGAGAGAGTTTAGAAATCAGGGAGTTTAATTTGTGAAACGGATGTATAAAATCATACTGGGATGCCTTTCAATTGTCTTGATTTTACTAATTGTTGTTGCGCTTTTTCAATTAAATCAGGTAAATAAAACAAGACAACAGGTTACTGCGGTAAGAAAAGAAATCAGGGCAATTAAGAAAGACATAGAAAAACAGGAAAAAGAGCAGAAGAAGGCAGAAATTCTGCAAAAAGAAACAAAAGATGCAGAGCAGAAAGAAGAAGCGGATACCGATACAAAAGCGGAAGAATCAGAAGAGCCTGCAGAATCTGTAGAAACGCAGGAAGAAGCGCAGAAAGAAGCAAAAGAACCGGAAGCTGGGGAAGAGCAGAAGAATCAGGAAACGGATGCCAATTCACAGGTGCCAGAGACCGGTAATGGAAAGAAAATCGCAATTGATCCAGGACATCAGGGTTACAATGTAGATATGAGTGCACAAGAGCCAATGGGTCCAGGTTCAAGCGAAATGAAAGCAAAGGCAACGACAGGAACACAGGGAAGTTTTACCGGTGTTCCCGAGTATGAGCTGAATTTAAACATTTCAAAACAGCTTCGTGAAGAACTTAAAAACCGTGGGTATGAAGTGATGCTGACAAGAGAGGACAATGATACTGCAATCAGTAATAAGGAACGTGCAGAACTTGCAACACAGTATGGAGCAGATATTTATGTGAGAATCCATGCAAATGGAAGTGATGACAGCAGTGTCAATGGGGCATTTACGATGATTCCGTCTGCACAGAATCCTTATGTCGGAGCACTGCATGATAAGAGCTATGCACTTGGAGAAGCGGTCATTAATGCCTATTGTGAATCTTGTAAAATTAAAAACAGCGGAGTACAGATTTTTGACAATATGACAGGAATTAACTGGAGTACTGTGCCGGTTATTATTCTGGAAATGGGATTTATGTCAAATGAAAGTGATGATACAAATATGGAAAATCCGGATTTCCAGAAATTAATGGTACAGGGCATTGCAAACGGTATTGATGCTTATTTTGCAGCAGGAAATTGAGAAAGAGAAATACAATAAGGAACAAATAAAAAATGGAAAAAAAGAAAAAGACAAAGGTAATTGCAGGAATCGTTGTTTTAGCGGTTTTGATTTTAGCGGTTCTTTGTGTGAACGTATATCTGAAAGAAAAACAGAATACTCAGAATACAAAATATACAGAAGCACAGGAAGAAAAGAAACAATTAGAAGAGAAGCAGAAAGCACTGAAAGAAAAGCAGGCAGAAGCAGAAAATGCCGAAAATACAACGCAGGAGCAACAGGATTCAGATGAAGCCGGAGAGCCTGTAGATGAAACAGAAGAAGATGCGGATTCTGAGGAAAGTCTTACAGAAGAACAGCTTGCAGAAGAAGATGCTCCTGATTTGGAAGCAATTCGTGCGTCAGTGGAAGAAAAACTGCAAGGTACAGATGAATTTGGAGAGGCATGGCAGATTTATGTGTATCGTTTGAAAGATGGCGCAAGAGCATCTCTTGGTCAGGGAAGATTGACAGCGGCAAGTTTAATCAAACTTTATATTATGGGCGCAGTTTATTCTTCTTATGATAATATCGCTGCTGCAAATGGACAGGAGCAGGTAGATAAGCTGTTAAATGCGATGATTACAGTCAGTGATAATGATTCTGCAAATACACTGGTTGGAATGTTGGGAAATGGTGATAATGCAGCAGGTCAGGAAGCAGTCAATACTTATTGTAAAAATAATGGTTACACCGATACTTCCATGGGAAGAATGTTGCTTGAAAAAGCTTCTGCGAACGAAAATTATACGTCCGCAAGAGATTGTAGTGTGTTTTTGAAAAATATTTATGAAAATAAATTAGAACATTCTGAGGATATGTTGAATTTATTAAAACAGCAGACCCGAACAGAAAAAATACCAAAAGGTATTCCATCTGGAGTAGAAACGGCGAATAAAACCGGAGAATTAGACCATGTAGAAAATGATGCAGCGATTGTATTTGATGGAGAAAATCCATACATTATCTGTGTGATGGCAGATAATTTAAGTGATACGACGGAAGCGAGACAGCGAATTGTTGACATTTCTTCGGTTGTTTATGAGAATATTTCAAAATAAAAAGAGCAGACAAAAAGGATATCGAAGTCAATAAGTTTTGGCTAAGATATCCTTTTTTGCTGGTTTGTTTTGAACAAGAAATTATTTTTGGCAGATTATTTTCTGTAAATTATTTTCTGCGGAAGCGGTTCAGGCAGGCATAAATTTCCTGTTTTCGTGGCATGGCAAGTCCGCAGGAAAGATAAGAGGTACTGTTGATGCCGGAGAAGCCTTTTGTTTCGAGAATAGAAATCAATTTTTTAGCAACTTCATCCAAAGTAAGCTGATTGTCAATCAAAGATTCACAGGCAAAACGGAGCATAGATGCAAGCGCTGATGTCTGTTCAAAATCTGCAAGCTGTTCCACATATCGTAAATCAACGGTTTCTTTTCCAATCGAAAAGGTATATCGGTCGTGTGTTTTTACTTTTAAACCTCTATCTGCATGAGAAGCATGAGGATTTCTTGAAGTTTTTGTTTGAAAATCCGGTGTGCTCATGATTCGGTAACTGTCAGGCTGATGAAATTCTGTGGCAGAAGTTTTCGGAAGCGGATTTTCTTTGCACAGTACTTTTGTAGAAGCCGTAATATCGATTGCCTTATAGCAGTCCATTTGAATAATAGTGTCTGCGATATGAAAGAAAGCACCACTGCTTCCGGCTACAAGAATGGTGGAGATTCCTGCTTTTTCATATAAATCTCTGGCACGTTCTAAAAAAGGAGTAATTGGCTCTTTACTTCGACCGATGACTTTTTGCATAAAAGAGTCACGAACCATGAAATTAGTTGCAGAAGTGTCCTCATCAATAAAGAAAAGAGAACTTCCGGCCTCCATGCTCTCTACAATAGCAGCCGCCTGAGAAGTACTACCACTGGCGTCACAGGTAGAAAAACAATGAGTATCTTTTTTATTTGGTAAATCGTTAATAAAAAGGGAAATATCCACATCTTTTATGAAACGTCCATCTTCAGCCCTAAGTTTTACGCCATTGTCATCGGAGATTACATATTCTCGACCATCGCCTGCGATATGATTATAGACTCCGCTTTCTAAGGCATTTAATAAAGTGGATTTTCCGTGGTAGCCTCCGCCGACAATTAAAGTAATTCCTTCTTTGATGCCGAGTCCTCGAATCGTTCCTTTGTGTGGAAGCGTAAGTTCAATGGCAAGAGAATCCGGAGCAAAAAACGGAATACTTTCTTTTAAAGGTTTATCGGAAACACCACTTTGTCTTGGAAGAATAGAAGCATCGGCGACAAAGGCAGTAAGATGAAGGCGTTTCAGTTCTTTACGTAGAAAATACTGGTCCTCAGCGAGAAAATAAACCTGTTCTACCACTTTAGTGTTCTGATTGCGGTAGAAAAATGCTTTTTCTACACAGATTGGAAGAAAATCAAAAAAGATTTTTTCTAATTCTATAGAATTGATACGTCTGCCGTTTGCGGGAAATCCAACAAAGAAACGTGCAATGATAGAATTTTTTGTGATTTGGCAGGCACTTCGCTCTAAAATCTCCTGACCGCAGTGTGTGACAGAAATCAGACCGCTTTTTCCAGAACCTTTTGCACGGAAACTATAGCGGTTTACCTGCTGTTCAAACTGGCGGGTAAGATAGTCCTGCAGTGCAATGCGGGTGTAGGATTTTTGATAGTAATCAGCAGGGAATCCGGCAGTTTTTAGCGGAATCTCAACGCTGATACTGGATGGAGAGGCAAATGGGTCTCCCTGAACATGGTCAATGTATAAAAGATAGTTTGGAAATTGATAAGTGCCACGTAATTCTTTATAAGCAGGATAGCCTTTTTGATGAATTGCGTGGAGTTTGGTCTGTAAGTCATTTGAAGTTTTTGGCATAGTAAAAAACCCCTTTCAAAATTATAAAAATCTAGGATTACTATAGCGAAAATACAGAGAAATCGCAAGTTTCGCAAAAAATAAAAAAATTTCAAAAAAAGGGTTGACTTTTTGGAATATGTACATTATAATAGGTTTTGTTGTTGAGGCAATACAAAATAAATAAGAAATATGTGCGTTTAGCTCAGCTGGATAGAGCGTTTGGCTACGGACCAAAAGGTCGGGGGTTCGAATCCTCTAACGCACGCTAGTAAAAAAGTAGACAGGGTATAAAAACCCTGTCTATTTTTTTACTCGAGTCCGGGTCGGACTCGAACGGGTTCGTTCTCCGCTCCGCTCCGGTCGTTGCTAAGCGCATGCCACAGGCATGCAGCAACCTCTAACGCACGAAAGTAAAGGGGAAGAGTGTACAAAAAAACGGTCTACTTTTTTACACTTGCAGAACATGTAATCTGTTGATATAATACAAGTTAATTGTTTAAAGTGGTAAAATCAAGGAGAAAAGAAAAATGGAAAATAAAAGGTTGTTTGATTATAATATTTTTTTGATTGGATTTATGGGATGTGGAAAGTCTACGATAGCGGGATATTTGCATGATACATTTTCCATGGATGTGGTTGAGATGGATGATATTATTGCAAAACGAGAGGGCATGAGTATTTCAGATATCTTTGAAACTCATGGAGAGCAGTATTTCCGTGATTTGGAGACAAATCTTTTAGTTGAAATGCAGAATAAGTCTAATGTAGTGATTTCGTGTGGCGGTGGTACTCCAATGCGTGAAAATAATGTGCTTGAGATGAAGAAGAATGGACGTGTCGTGCTTCTTACTGCACAACCGGAAACTGTTTTGCAGAGAGTAAAAGACAATCATGACCGGCCATTGCTTGAAAATAATAAGAATGTATCATTTATTGCAGACTTGATGGCGAAACGAAGTGAGAAGTATGAGGCAGCAGCAGATATCATTATACAGACAGATGGAAAAAATGAGCAGGAAATCTGTGAGGAAATGATTCAGAGACTTCGTGCGATGGATGAAAGTAGATAGAAAGCAGGTGGCTGTAGTTACAAGCAGCCACCTTATATTTTACAGGCTTTTATGAAGGATATCCAATACTTGTTTAAGCTCATTTACTGGAATCTGTCCTGGGGCAGAAGCTTTTGTGGCAGCTCCAAATGTGAGGGCAGAGCCAAAGGCTTCACCGGCAAGACGGCTGATGACACCTGTTCCAGCCATTGACATGGTAATAATCGGACGGTCGGCGTAAGACTCAGTCATTTCAAGAGTTGCATCAAGGAGCATAAGCACATCACGTCTGCAGGTTGGCATGACTGCAATTTTTGGAATATCAGCGCCAAGTTCCTGCATTTTACAAAGACGGCGGATTAATTCTTCTTTTTCAGGAGTTTTATCAAAATCGTGATTGGAAGAAACTACTTTTACATTAAAATCGTGAGCTTTTGAGATGATGTTCGTCACAATTTCGTCTCCTGTAAAAGCTTCTACGTCAATCAAATCAACAAAGCCGCTTTTGGCAACTGCGAGATTAAGGTTTTGATAAGCTTCATTTGAGATGGCTTTTTCTCCCCCTTCTTTTGCCGTGCGGAAGGTAAAAAGAATTGGTGTGTCTTTTAAGACAGTGTTTAATTCTTTCGCGGTTTCGAGTACTTTATCGGTATCAAAAACATCTTCGTACCAGTCTGCACGCCATTCTACAACGTCAATCGGAAATTCGGCAAAAGAACCTGCTTCCGTGAGAATTTCTTCTTTGGTTTGTCCAACAATCGGGACACAGATTTTCGGGCGTCCCTCTCCGATAATAACATTTCTTACTTGAACTGTTTTCATAGCTAAAATCCTTTCCTATATTCAATTATTATTGATTCTACGGTTCAGAGTTCAAATGCAGCAGAACCTTGAAACATCTTCTGGATTGTGAAAAATTTTTCTATAAGTTAGCATAATTAGTTAGAGCAGGTTTGTCAATTATAAAAAAGATTCTCGCAGAGCGTTTTTAATTTTTTACGATGAGTTTTTTATGAACGCAGATAAGCATTCCCCCGCTTCAAGTGCGCAGAGCACTAAGCGGCGGGTGAGGGGGATGCTTCTGTCAGTGGAAGTTGAAAGCTCCTACTGACAGATCGCAAAGCGACTGCGTTCATGAGCAAGTAGCGAAGCGGATTGCGAATGTCCGCTTTACACAAGAAAAGAAAAAGTCCGGATGGAATTTAATTCCGTCCGGATTTTTTGACTAAATGAAACAAACTTTGTGGAATCCCGAATCCAAAGATGATTCCAAGTACAATTGCACCTGCAACTTCAAAGGTTTCAATTCCTTTGGAAGAAGAAAATGCCCGGTCATTGGTAAATAGATAGTAAGCAGTGTAAAAGATTCCAGCTCCAGGCACAAGAGGAAAGATACCGGTTAAAAGATAGACGGTAACAGGAGTGGAGCGGATGACTGCAAAGATTCGTGCCAAAATCGTAAGGCAGAAAGTTGCAATCAGGGATGGGACAACTACGCCCATGCCAAGCTGGACTAAAATGTAGTAGAGAATCCATCCAAATGCGCCGCTAAAACCGCAGTAAAGCAGTTCTTTTTTTGGTGCGGAAAAAAGGACTGCAAAGGAAAATGTAGCAAAGCCTGCTACAATAAATTGAATGATAAATTCTATAATAGATTCTATAATAGATTCCATAGCTTAGAGTCCTCCGAAATAATTCATAATGACGAATGGCAGACAGGCGCCGACTGCAATACAGATAGCGGTAATTAAGGCGTCAAGCAGATGAATTGTACCCGAAAGATAATCTGCATTATAAATGTCACGGATTGCAGTGGTAAATGCAATTCCAGGGACAAGAGGCATAATTGCTCCGATGATGATTTTATCCTGTAATAGATTCAGATTGGTCAGCATACAGAGCATTGCGAGTAAAGTGACAAACAGGCTTGCAAAAATGTTTGTGATAATCTTTGAAAATTTATATTTTTTCAGTGCAAATAAAAGGAGCTGTTCTAAAATACCGATGCCAAATGTAAAAAGAGAATCAAGGGCACTTCCTCCAAATAAGTAACAGAATCCGGCACTTCCGAGTCCGCAGAAAAAGACCAGAAGGGAATTAGGATAATTGGGAAGGTTCTGACAGCGTTCCAGTTCCTCCCAGGAATCAATCAAAGAAATCTTATGTTCGCAGATATCTCTGGCAAGTTGATTTAAAGCAGAGATTTTTCCAAGATTTACCGAACCAAGCGGAACATGGCGTACAATACTGCAGGCATCTTCCTGATTTTCATTGGCACTTGCAAAGATTCCGTTGGAAATGACATAGACGTCAAATTCTTTTACTTCATAAGATTTTAAAATGTGGACAACGGTATCTTCCACACGATAAATTTCTGCCCCATTTCTAAGCATACTGTCACCGATTTCAACAGCCAGGGTCAGTATTTCGTTTGTATAAACCATAATAAACCTCGTTATTTCTTGAAATTATTATTTAAGAGAATTATATCACATCATTTTATTTTGATGGAATAAAATGAGACTTGTGATATAATAAAGAATCATAGGTTGTATGTTAAGAAAAACAAAACCTGTCTTGAAATTATAACAAAAGATATTTTATAATAAAGCGAATTATCTACAAGAACAAAGAAGGAGAATGAAAAGGAAAATGCTTAAGGGAAAGACGGTTTTATTAGGTGTAACAGGCAGTATCGCCGCATATAAGATTGCATATCTGGCAAGTGCTTTAAAGAAACTGCACGCAGATGTTCATGTATTAATGACGAAAAATGCTACGAATTTTATCAATCCGATTACTTTTGAAAGTCTGACCGGAAATAAGTGTCTGGTAGATACCTTTGACCGGAATTTCCAGTTTCAGGTAGAGCATGTTTCGATTGCAAAAAAAGCAGATGTGGTTATGATTGCACCGGCAAGTGCCAATGTGATTGGCAAGCTGGCACACGGAATTGCGGATGATATGCTGACTACTACAGTTATGGCATGTAAATGCAAGAAAATCATTTCACCGGCGATGAACGTCAATATGTTTGAAAATCCGATTGTGCAGGATAATCTTAAGATTTTAGAGCACTATGGATACGAAGTGATTCAGCCGGCATCGGGATATCTTGCCTGTGGAGATACAGGGACAGGAAAAATGCCGGAACCACAGACTTTGCTTGCTTATATAGAAAAAGAAATTGCCTGCGAAAAAGATTTAAAAGGAAAGAAAATTTTGGTGACAGCAGGTCCGACACAGGAGGCGATTGACCCTGTAAGATATATTACCAATCATTCATCTGGAAAGATGGGGTATTCGGTTGCAAAAGCAGCAATGCTTCGTGGTGCAGATGTTACACTGGTGAGTGGACGTACTGCAATTGAGCCACCGATGTTTGTAAAAGTTGTACCGATTGTGACTGCAAAAGAGATGTTTGACGCAGTGACTTCGGTGAGCGATGAACAGGATATTATTATTAAGGCAGCAGCGGTTGCAGATTACCGTCCGGCTGTTGTAAGTTCTGAAAAAGTAAAGAAGAAAGATGGAGAAATGTCGATTGCGTTGGAACGCACGGATGACATTTTAAAATATCTGGGAGAACATAAAAAAGAAAATCAGTTTTTATGTGGATTTTCAATGGAAACCCAGAACATGGTGAGTAATTCCAGAGCCAAACTTGAGAAAAAGAACCTGGATATGATTGCAGCCAATAATGTAAAAGAAAAGGGTGCAGGATTTCAGGGGGATACCAATGTATTGACTCTGATTACACAGGAGGAGGAAACGTCACTTCCGCTTATGAGCAAGGAGGATGCAGCCAATCAGCTCCTGGATAAAATTCTTATGCTGACTTCTAATCAAAATTAATTCTAAATAAAAGAAAAAGGTTAAAAGATTAAAAATTAAAAAAAAGAGGTCAGAGTAACCACAACACCGTATTGTATCCGCAAAAGGCGGAACGAGAACAAGGAGGAAAAATGAAAACAAAAAAATTTACCACAACACAACTTGCCATTCTGGGTCTGATGACAGCTATCTTATTGATTATGGCATACACGCCGCTTGGATATTTGAACATTGGACCACTTGCGATTTCATTCAATGTGATTCCGGTTGCTATCTGTGCAATTGTGTTAGGACCGATGGGTGGAGCAATTGCAGGAGCTATCTTTGGACTGACTAGCTTTGGGCAGTGCCTTGGAATTGGCGGAGTCAGTGCAATGGGAGCAATGCTGCTTAGTATTAATCCATTTCTGGCATTCATTCAGAGATTTATTCCACGTCTTTTCGATGGAATCTGTCTGGGATATATTTACAAAGCGATGAGAAAGAGAACAAATGCTTATGTTTCCTGTGCAGTAACCGGATTCTTTTCTGCATTTTTAAACACTTTATTCTTTATGACTCTTTTAGTAGGGCTGTTTGGAAATACCGAGTATGTAAAAGGCTTGATGGGTGGAAGAAACATCATTATCGGATGCTGTATGATGGTTGGAGTCAATGCAGTTTGTGAAATGCTTTCTTCAACATTGATTACTGGTGCGGTAGGAGCAGCACTTTCAAAAGCACGTCTGCTTCCGGTAGAACAAAAAGGGAAACGTAAGTAGATTATAGAATCATAGGAGAAAAAAGATGATTTTAGCAATTGATATTGGAAACACAAATATTGTAGTAGGCTGTATTGATGAGAATGAGATTTATTTTACAGAGCGTCTTTCTACGGTAAGAACAAAGACGGAACTGGAGTATGCAGTTGATTTAAAAACAATTCTGGATATCTATCACATTAAGAAAACAGAGATTGAAGGCTGTATTATCTCTTCTGTTGTGCCACAGATTACAAATATTGCAAAACTTGCAGTTGAAAAAATCTTAAAAAAGAAAGTTATGGTGCTCGGACCTGGGATTAAGACCGGTTTAAATATTCTGATGGACAATCCAGGGCAGCTTGGAGCAGATTTGGTAGCTGATGCAGTAGCAGCAAGTAATAATTATCCGGCACCGTTGATTGTAATTGATATGGGAACAGCGACAACCGTATCTGTATTAAATGACAAGAAACAGTACATCGGAGGAATGATTCTTCCGGGAGTCGGTTTGTCTTTGGATGCCCTGACCTCAAGAGCTTCCCAGCTTGGCGGAATTGGGATTGAAGCTCCGAAACATCTGATTGGAAAAAATACAACCGAATGTATGAAAAGTGGTATCATTTACAGCAGTGCAGCATCCTTAGATGGAATTGTAGAACGGATTGAAGAAGAACTTGGAACAGAAGCGACCGTGGTTGCAACAGGCGGACTTGCGAAAAAGATTATTCCTTATTGTAAGAAAAAGATTACCCTTGATGAAGAACTGTTATTAAAAGGACTGCTGATTATTTACGAGAAAAATAATAAATAAAAAAAGAAAAGTACAGAACAAACATTCGATTTGCTCTGTACTTTTTTTAGCTGGAATGATAAACTGAAAAAAGAAAACACTATTAAAGAAAGCAGTTTTTATCTATTATAGAGCAGAAAACCCCATCCGACGAGTCGGTTGGGGATGAATGCTCATTTTTTCTTGTGATGAATATATTTTCATTTTGGTTTTTCAATTCCTTGCTGTTGAATGTATTGTTCCAGAACTTCCAGATTTGCACCTCCAGTTGTTGATAAGAAGGAACTGTCACTCCAAAAAGAATCTTTCCATAATTGATTGTGAATTTGTTCCCAGAAGCGTTTTCGGACTTCCTTTGAAAGCTGACGGTTTAAATTACAGAAAATAACACAAGGTTGAGGGGATGGCGGAAGTTCAAATAGGATATGGATGTTGTCTTCTTCACCATTAAATTCCAAAAGTTTTCCATGATAACGCTGTGAGATTAATTAATCGGTGTGGTTTTGCATAAAAGCAAGGATTTCTGGTGTGATTACTTTTCTTCGATATTTAATGACGAAAACAGCGTGATAGGTCAGACAGCAGACATAGTGAGCATTTTTAGTATAAGTTTTGTTGTCCATAAATTTCTCCTTTCTTTAAAATAACCGATGTTGTAAAATGACTTGATTTGTGCTATAATTATACTATAAATAAAGGATTATTTCAATTATTGTTATATTTTTAACCGACAAACCGTTTTGAGAAAAGGAGTGTTTTCATGCAGTTAACCAGAACGATAAATGCAGATAAGCGGTA
>JABLTR010076858.1_pt1 | contig 16405 bp, 14 predicted proteins | sample 7160071 | NCBI WGS metagenome assembly JABLTR01 (sample SAMN14651230, study PRJNA627086) | human gut metagenome | isolation source: feces | host: Homo sapiens
CGGCCCCGGCACGACCGCCGGCGAAACGGCGGAAGGCTCCACGAGCGGGCCCGCCTTCGAACGCCCCGAGCTCGCCGTTGCGCAGTTCGATGCCGATGCGGCAACGTCTAGCCACGACAGTCTGATCGATGTCTCGCATGCTTCGCAGGGCTACGTGGCTGCGTCCGCCCAGAATGCAAGCCGCCTCAAATTCCTTGTGGAAAAGGACGGCATGAAGTACCACTACGACCTTCCCGGCGACGGGACGCCGGTGGTGGCCCCTCTCAATCTGGGTGACGGCGCCTACGAGGTGCAGGTCATGCAGAACACAGAGGGAGACCGCTATGCATCCATCAACGCCATAGCCGTCGACGTGGCGCTCGACACCGAGTTCGAACCCTTCCTGCGCCCCAACGTATTCTGCGACTACGATGCGAACAGCGCCTGCGTGGCAAAGGCGAACGAGCTCGCCTCCGGCGCCCAGAACGAAGGCGACGTGCTGCGCGCCGTTTACACGTGGATCGCCGATAACGTGCGCTACGACACCGAGAAAGCCGAGCACCTGGCCGACGCGACGGGCTATGTGCCGGATCCGGACGCTACGCTGGCCGAGGGCACGGGCATCTGCTTCGACTACGTAAGCTTGGGCGCGGCCATGCTGCGCAGCCAGGGCATACCCACGAAGATCGTAACCGGATATGTTTCCCCAGATAATATTTACCATGCCTGGAATTTGGTATATCTTGATGGAAGCTGGAGGAGCGTACAGGTAAGCGTGGAGGCCGGCTCCTGGACGCGCATCGACCTGACATTCGCCGCTGCGGGGGGATCGGAGCGCTACGTGGGCGATGCAACAGAGTACACCGACCGGTTCATCTACTAGAAGCCGACGTGCACGGACGAACGACGACGATCGTACGCGCTTTGAGGACAAGGAGCGAATATGGCCACATCCGTGCTCGAGAGCAGCGCCGTGAGCGCGTTTTGCGAAAGCGTCGCCATCATGCTGGCCGCTGGCATCCAAACCGACGAGGCTGTAAGCCTGTTGGGCGACGACATGGAGGACGGCGCGTTTAAGCGCACATGCGATGCCGTGTACGCGCGGCTTGCCGGAGGCGAACCGCTCGCGGCCGCCCTGGAACGAACGGGCGCCTTCCCCCGCCATGCGGTGGACATGGTGCGGGCGGGCGAGGTATCGGGGCGCCTGGAGCCCACGCTGCGCACGCTGGCCATGTACTACGACGAGGAAGCACGCCTATTCGCAAAGATGCGCTCGAGCGTCGTCTATCCTGCCGCGCTCTTGTGCGTGATGTCGGTGATCCTCGCGTTCACGGTAGCCGTTATCCTGCCCGTGTTCGTAAACGTGTACGAAAGCCTGTCGGGCGAGCTTGCCACCGGATCGTTCGCCACGGTAGGCGCGGCCATCGGCATCGGCTGGGCGGCGCTTGCCGTCACGCTCGTATGCACGGCCGCGGTGCTCGTCATGGCGGCGGCCATGCGCAGCGAAGGCGGGCGGCGCGGTTTCATGCGACTGGCCGAGAAGCTGCCGTTCACGCGCAGCACCATGCGCCAGCTCGCCCTGAGTCGCTTCACTTCGGCGCTCGCCATCTACGTGGCCTCCGGCGTCGATACCGACACGGCCATGAAGGAGGCCGTGGCATTGGTCGACCACCGCTCTCTCAAAAGCCAGCTCGAAGAGGCTCGCGCGACGATGCTCGACGTGTCTGCACCCAAGAGCTTGACCCAGGCCGTGTCGGCCAGCGGCGTGTTCGAACCCGTATACGCGCGCATGCTCACCATCGGTGCACGCTCCGGCAGCGTTGAAAGCGTGCTGGGACGCCTGTCGCTCACGTTCTTCGACGACGCCGTCGTCAAGATGGATCGCCTCGTGGACGGCGTAGAGCCCGCGCTTGCAGCGTTCCTCACCATTGCCGTGGGCGCCACGCTCGTGTCGGTCATGCTGCCGCTCATCGGCATCATGGGATCGATCGGCTAGGGAGGCGCATGTATCGCGAGCAGACGACATCGCAGCTGAAACGACGGCGCGGCAGGAGGATGGTCGCGCTCGCGTTGGCGCTCGCGCTTATCGCGGGCGGCTGGCTCGCAGCGGGAGCTGTCGAGGCGAACCTGCGCGAGCAGGGCGCCGTCTCGGTACGCAACGCCATCCTCAACAGCGCGAAGCAATGCTGCGCCATCGAGGGCTCGTACCCCGCTTCGCTCGAACATCTGGAAAGCGACTACGGGCTGCGGGTGAACCGCGACGATTACGTGATCACCTACGAGGTGTTCGCTGAGAATATCCTGCCAAGCGTGGTGGTGGTGCCACGATGAGGGGCGGACAACCCGATGATCTGGACGAGGATGCGGTTATGGATGCTCTGACGAGCAGACGGATCGCGCGGCGCGCCGAAAGCGAGCACGGTTTCGGACGCCTATTCACCGCGCTTCTGTTCGCACTGTTCTTGATCGCGCTGCTCATTGCCCTTTCGGCTGGCACGAATCTCTACCGCACGCTCGGCGATGTGCGCGACCAGGCCGATACGTCCCGCATAGCTACCGGGCTCATTGCGAACAGCGTGCGCGCCGCCGACGCGGTCGACGCCATCGGCACGGGTCAGGGGCCCGAAGGGCGCTCGCTCGTGCTGACAGAACGCCTGGACGGCGGCACGTTCGAGACGCGCATCTACTCGTACGAGGGCGTCATCGTGGAGGAGTACGCGCCCGCCGATGCAGCGTACACGCCGGAGAAGGCCGCACGTATCGTTGATTCCGTGCGCTTCTCGTTCTCCTACGAGAACGGGCTGCTCACCGTGTACACCGATGACGGCACGGTGCAGGTGGCGTTGCGCAGCGTGAGAGGAGGCGCTTAGCATGGCGGAGAGACGTGCGAACACCCTGCTCGCAGCGCGGCGCAGCGAGGACACCGCCTGGCACGGCACCGCGTTCATCGTAGAGGCGCTTCTGCTGCTCGCCTTCCTGGCGTTCTCCCTCGCGGTGTTCATGCAGCTGTTCGGCTCGGCGCACGCGCGCAGCGTGGAGGAGCGCCAGCTGACGCAAGCCGTGCTCCTGGCGTCGAACGAAGCCGAACGGTTCGCCGCCGACCCCCAAGCCGGATACGGCGCTGCGCTGTACGATGCCGAGGGAAACGCGGTGGCAACCGGCGGCAGCGAGCAAGCGGATACGTTCGTCGTGGAACGGGAGACGGCCTCCGAACAGATGCCGGGGGGCACGCTGTACCGCGCGAGCATCATCGTGTCCTGCGAAGGCGAGGCCATCTACGAGCTGGAGACGGCGCGCTACCTGAGCGACGGAGGCCGAGGAGGCGATGGCGCATGACCGCGCGCGGACGAGGATCGGTGCGCATCGGGCCTATCAGCCTGTTCACGCTCGTCATCATCGTATGCCTGGCCGTCATGGCTGTGCTCTCGGTGACGACGGCGCAGGCCACGTTCGCAGCCGCCGAGAAACAGGGGGCATTCACGGCTGATACGTACGCCAACGAACGCGCCGCCCAGGAGTTCACGGCCGAGGTGGACGCCGCACTCGCCCCCGTTCGCGCGGCGGGAGGCGGCCTGGACGAGGCGATCTCGGCGGTCGAGCGCGCGCTGCCAGGAGGCGGCGTCATCGACGGGACGAAGATCGAGGCAGAGTTCGCCTCGGACAGCGGGCGCTCCCTCGCCATCGAATTGGAGATTCTCGACGATGCGACATACCGCGTGACCTCGTGGAAAACGACTACGAATTGGACGGAGAACGGCGCAGGCGAAACGCTGTGGTCGGGCGCTGCGCAGACACGATAGGAGCAACGAAGATGAAACTTGAAGAACTGCTGCAGGAGATGGTCGACGCGAAGGCGTCCGACGTCTTCATCATCGCCGGGCTCCCCCTGACGTACGAGGTGGGCGGTCGTCAGATCCGGCTGGAATCGGCGCCGTTCACGCCCGCCGATACCGAAATGTTCGTGCGCGCCATCTACGAGGTATCCGACCGCAGCATGGAGCGCTTCATTGCGAACGGCAACCATGACGACGATTTCTCGTTCGCCCTGCCCGGCATCGGCCGCTTCCGCGCGAACGTGTTTCGCCAGCGCGGCTCGTACGGTGCGGTCATCCGCGTGATCCCCTTTGGGCTGCCGAATCCGGCCGAGTTCAACATCCCTGACGAAGTGCTCCGGCTCGCCCAGTTCAAGAAGGGCCTCGTGTTGGTCACGGGTCCGGCAGGCTCGGGCAAATCCACGACGCTCGCCTGCATCATCGATCGCTTGAACCACCAGCGCACGGGCCATATTATCACCATGGAGGATCCGATCGAGTACATCCACAAGCATGGCAGCTGCATCGTGACGCAGCGCGAGGTGCCCACAGACATCGCCACCTACGGCGAAGCGCTGCGCTCGGCCATGCGCGAGAGCCCCGATGTGGTCCTGCTGGGCGAGATGCGCGACTACGATACCATCGGCACGGCCGTTACCGCCGCCGAGATGGCGCAACTGCTGTTCTCGACGCTGCACACGACGGGCGCCGCCGGAACCGTCGACCGCATCATCGACGCATTCCCCGCTTCGCAACAGCGCCAGATTCGCATCCAGCTCTCCATGGTGCTGCAGGCCATTGTGAGCCAGCAGCTGGTTCCTTCCCGCGACGGAGGTGTGGTGCCTGCCTTCGAAATCATGTTCGCGAACACGGCCATCCGCAACCTCATCCGGGAGGAGAAGACGCACCAGATCGACAGCGTCATCGCCTCCGGAAGCGCCGAGGGCATGCGCACGATGGACCAGAGTCTGTTCGAGCTCGTGAAGAGCGGCCGCGTAGGCAAGAACATGGCGATGCAGTACGCCATCCACCAGGAAGCGCTTGAGAAGCGCTTTGCAGCCGCAGGCCTGTAAGAATCCCGACGGCCAACATGCCGCCGAAAGGCGGCGGGCCGTCGGAGCCTAATACACGTTGTGGACAACCTCGGCAAAGCCGAGCAGGTTCGTCACGGCGAACGGCTGATGGCCGTCCAGCACGACGGTGCCGTCGTACGTGCCGAACACCTGGTGCTGATCGGTGCGAACCAGTTTGTAATCCATCCAATCGGACCGATCGAGGAGCGGCCTGAACGCGAGGTCGAGACGGCCCTCGTCGTCGGTTATGCGCCAGGGCTGCATAAGGTCGTAACGATCGCCCAGCTTCTTCGCATGCGCCGCGCCCGGCTTTTCGGGAATGCCGAAGCTCACGCGGTGCAGCTTGTGCGCAATACCGTCCACGAACGCCATGTTCTCCGAGGCTGCCGTCGTGTCACCGAAGCCGTAGCCCAGGTTGAGCCCGAAGCGCCGCGAGCCGCGCCCGGACTCGTCTCGCGGACCCTGCCAGCCTTGAGCGGCGGCCCAGTACCACGTGTTGTCGCGCGTCCACACGCCGCGCCCCCAGTCGAGCAGGCCGAACGAGTTCTGCGGATTGAACCCGTGCACCAGCACGCCTTTCTTGAAGCTCCCGCGAGCACGCATGGCGACGATCTTCTGGTTGTAGTAGAACGCGCTCTGATCCTCGCTCCACGGCGTCGCGATGACGAGGGAATCCCGCGGTTCGTCTTCGAGCACAGCCTCGAACGAGAGGTCGTCCTTGCCGTCGAAGCGCGCAACATGAGCTTTGAGGCTGCGGCGCCCCTGGGAAGCCTCGAAGCGAAACGAGGCGCGGCCGTTTTGGAACGACGACACGCCCGAATCCGAGCTTGCGGGAAGACCGAACCGGCCGAGCGGCAGCGGCGTGACGACGCTGACCGTATGCGAGACGCCCTGCACCAGATCCATGATCGAAGCCGACACGAGGCCGACGTAGCCCAGGTCCGACAAAGTGAGCGCCACCGCGTACTCGTCGTCGTTCACCAGATAGTAGTCCCACTCTTTGATGCGATGGCGGGGCGCTTTGATGCGCGTGCGATCGTAGGAGCGCAGCAGCGACGTCGCCCATCCCCGCACCGCAAGCGCCCCGTCCAACCGATGCAGCGGTCCCGCTTCGACGATCCGCGTCTCGTTCGGCGACGCTGTAGCCGGGTTCGAGTCGGGACGCTCGGCAGTCGACGGTGCGGCGAGCGTATCCGCTGCCTGCGGTTCCGGGCCGAAACCGTGCAGTTCGGAACCACCGTTGGAGGCGTGTGCAGGCTTCGGCTCCTTTGAGGGGGCCTTCCCGGTTCCGGGCTCGATCAGCCGCTTCTCATGTTCGGGTGCCGACGTGCTCACGACTGCTCTCCTTCGTCTTTGCGCAGCGCTCGGGCCATGCGCCTCCGAAAGACCGAGGTCGCCTTCTGGCTCTGGGGAGCCTTGGGATCTGGCTTCGGCTTGGGCTTCGGCTTGGGCTTCGCTTGGCTGGAGCTATCGGCGGCGTCCTTGGCTTTCTGCTCGTCTCGCCGAGCCTCGTCCAAAACCTTCTCCGCCCTGTCCGGAGCATTCGACCTGGTCAGTGGTGCTACGGCGCGCAAAACGGCATCGGCCGCGCGCGATCCTGTGCGGCTATCGGCCATGCGAAAGACAATCGTTCCCTGGAAACCTCCATCGAGAATCTGGGAAAACGCCAGCGTCGGCTGCTTCGTCAACTTGCCCACCGCTCCCGCAGCCTCGGCGGCCGCATGTTCGATAGCCTTCGCGACCTCGTCGAGCTGCTCGCCCCCGGTCACCACGACAATAGGAACGCTCACCTGGTTCACCGGGGGAAGATGGACAAGGGCGGTCTTGTTGATGATGGAGTTGGGAATGACGACTTCCTCCCCCTTGCTGTTCCTGATGGTGGTATGGCGCCACGTGATATCCTTCACCACGCCGGACGACGACCCCACCTCTATGTTGTCGCCGGGTTTGATGATGCGCATGAGGCTAACCTGCAAGCCGCCAATCAAGTTGGAGATGGTGTCCTGGAACCCAAGCGAGATGGCGATGCCGCCTATGCCGAGTGCGGTGATTGCGGCGCTCACGTTCACATCGAAGCAGGTGGACAGCATGATGCACACGCCCAAGATCCACACGGACGCGCGGGCTATATTCACGAAGATGGAGCTTGACGGAAGGTTTTTCTCTTCGTTGAAATGCAGTAGCCGGCGCATGAAGCGCCGAACGAGCCGGGCGCAAACCGCCGTGACGACCAAGATGATCACGGCGGTGATGGCCGTCGTGATCCAGTCGCTGTGTACGAATGTCTCGATATTCTGCTCAAGTTGGCTCATACGGTTATCGTATCACGAATAGGCGCGAGAGAACTCAACAGGCTTGTTACCGACGAGGCCTGTCGAACGCGGTCGCGCCGCTGCGGGCATCGCTTCGCCGCGATCGGAGCACCAGGCCCTGCTCGCTTTACCAGGAAGGCGGTTTCTGCGGCAGGACCGTTCGAGACTCCCAAAGCACGATGCGGTCAGCACGGCGCGTGGCGGGAACATCGATCAAACGCTGGTTGGACGAACCGCGCCATGCAAGGTCGAACGCGTGGCGCGCCTGCACGAAGGGGCCGTCCACAAGCACGTCGGTGGCATCCAGCAAGCCGGCGGCGCCGGCAGGATCAACATGAGGCAGCATCGCCGCGATGTCGGCCGCAGATTGCGGGGCATGGCTCGCATCTGGCGCCCCGGGCTCGGACTGCGACGAACGCGCCGCCAACTGCTCATAGACGTAACCCGAGTACGTCCATACGCTCAAGCCGAACGCTTGGAAGCGGCGGGCGCGCTCGGCACCCGCCGCCGCCTGTTCGAACGGTTCTCCGCCCGAGATAGTCACGCCCTGAGCGAGCTTGTTCGCCGCGATGTCGGCCGCTACGTCCTCAATCGTGCGCACCGTGCCGCCCGCGCATGGCTGGCTGTTGGGGTTGTGGCACCCGGGGCACGCATGCGAGCAGCCTTGCACGAACACGGCGTAGCGCAGCCCCGGCCCGTCGACGATGGAGTCCGGGGCCGTGCCGTAGAGGCGTATGGTGGTCGGTGTGGTCATGGGCAGCCTCGCATGCGCCCGGAAGGCGCATAATAATCGAACGGGTCGGCGTAGTGAGTCGGCGAGGACGGCCGTGGCGCCCGAGATCGCGGGGAGAGCGAGGGCGAAGCGCACAACGGGTACGCGAGCCCTCGTCATCGCCGCGGGATCGGGTGCTGCGGCCGGCCGCAGGTTCCGGTGGCCGGGAGGCCGACGAAACCGAAAGCTTAGTGCGTCTGCTGATCAGCCGACGCGATGAAATGCTTCACGCGGTCGGCCTCTTCGGCGCGCTTGGCGTCGTTGAAGCGGTCGAGGGTGCCCACCAGATACCCGGTGATGCGGCGGATGCGCTCGAAGGCCACGCCGTGCTCTTCCTCCGTGCGGCCGCACTTGGGACACACATCGCCGATGATGCCGTTGTAGCCGCACACCGGGTCGCGATCCACCGGGTGGTTCACCGAGCCGTAGCCGATGCCGCTCTCCTTCATGTGGCGGATAACGGCTTCGAACGCTTCAAGGTTCTCGGTCGGGTCGCCATCGAGCTCGACATAGGAGATATGGCCTGCGTTCGTGAGCGCATGGTACGGCGCCTCGATCTCGATCTTGTCGAACGCGTTGATATCGTAGTATACCGGCACATGGAAGCCGTTCGTGTAGTAGTCGCGGTCGGTCACGCCAGGGATAGAACCGTAGCGCGCACGGTCCATGCGCACGAAGCGGCCCGACAGGCCTTCGGCCGGCGTCGCGATCAGACCGTAGTTCATGCCGCGCTCGGCCGACAGGCGATCAAGATAGCCGCGCATATGCCCGATGATCTCAAGCCCCAGGTTCTGTGATGCCTTGGACTCCCCGTGATGCTGGCCGGTCAGCGCCACGAGCGTCTCCGCCAGACCGATGAATCCAAGCGAGAGCGTGCCGTGCTTGAGCACTTCGCGCTGCTCGTCATTGGGAGCCAGCTGTTCCGAGTCGATCCACACGCCCTGGCCCATGAGGAAGGGGGCGTTGTACACCTTCTTACGCGCCTGTATCTCGAAGCGCTCGTCGAGCTGCCCCACCGTGAGCGCGAGCTTTGCGTCCAGCAGGTCGAAGAACAGGTCGAGGTCTCCCTTCGAGCGAATGGCCAGCCGCGGCAGATTGATGGATGTGAAGCTCAAGTTGCCGCGACCGGGCGTGACCTCGCGGTCAGGATCGTACACGTTGCCCATGACGCGCGTGCGGCAGCCCATGTAGGCGATCTCGGTCTCGGGCGTGCCCTTGTAGTACTGCACGTTAAACGGCGCGTCCAGAAAACTGAAATTGGGGAACAGGCGCTTCGCCGAGCAGTGCATGGCCAGCTTAAACAGGTCGTAGTTCGGATCCTCGGGATTGTAGTTCACGCCCTCCTTCACGCGGAAGATCTGCACGGGGAAGATGGGCGTTTCGCCGGAACCGAGGCCCTCCTCGGTGGCCAGCAGCATGTTCTTCACCACCATGCGGCCCTCGGGGCTCGTGTCCATGCCGTAGTTCACCGAGCTGAACGGCGTCTGCGCGCCAGCCCGAGAATGCATGGTGTTCAGATTGTGCACGAGCGCCTCCATGGACTGGAACGTCGTGCGGTCCGTATCGGCGAAGGCGCATTTTACGGCATAGGCCAGCGACTTGTCGGCAATATCCCCCGGAATGCCGGCATCCGCCAACTCGGCGCGAAGATTCGCTTCGAAACCTTCGTCCAATTCGAGGCTCGCCCACGCGCCCGTGGCGTTCTCGACGCGCTCGAGCGTATCCTGGGCGAACGCGCGCGAATCATCGAGATCTGCGAGCAGGTCGAGCGCCTCGGCCAGATGTTTCTTGAACAGGCGACGGTACGTCTTGCGCACTCCCTCGGCCAGGCCGTAGTCGAAATCGCAGATAGATTGACCGCCGTGCTGGTCGTTCTGGTTGCTCTGGATGGCGATGCACGCAAGCGCCGCGTAGCTGGCGATGTCGTTGGGTTCGCGCAGGACGCCGTGGCCCGTGGAGAAGCCGCCCTTGAACAGCTTGCGCAGCTCGATCTGGCAGCACGTGGTGGTGAGCGTATAGAAGTCCATGTCGTGGATGTGGATGTCGCCCTCGCGGTGGGCGCGGGCGAACTTCGGGTCGATGACGCACATCTCGTAGAACTGCTTGGCCGACTCGGAGCCGTACTTGAGCATGGTGCCCATGGCGGTGTCGGCGTCGATGTTGGCGTTCTCGCGCTTCATATCGGAGTCCGACGCCTTAGAGAACGTGATGTCCTTGAGCGTTTGGATGAGACGGCTGTTCACATCGCGGGCGCGGCTGCGCTCGGCGCGGTAGAGGATGTAGGCTTTGGCCGTCTGCACGAAGCCGGACTCGATGAGTGTTTCCTCCACGAGATCCTGCACGCCCTCGACCGTCGGGATGCCCTCGATGGCACCGTCGTCGAGTTTCTGCACAACCTGCTGCGCAATGCCTTCAGCCGCGGCCCGATCCTGCATGGCGCCACACGCCTGGAACGCCTTTTCGACCGCCTCGGCGATTTTCTCCTGGTTGAATTCTGCTGTGCGGCCGTCGCGCTTGATGATGGTCGTGACCATGCGCCGTTCCTTCCTCGTGTGTGCTGGACGCTGTTCTTCGGTATGGCTTCGGTTTGTCTTTTATTGGCGTGAACAGTGGATTCACTCTCGTTATACCCAGATTTTCCACCGGCAGTACGCTGCATTTCCACAATATGTTGTGGTGTTCACCGCTCATAGCGTGAAGATATAGTACGCAGCAGAAAAAAAGAACGCAAGGGTTGAAATCGCGCCACACTTCGGTTTATTCGAGAAACGCCGCGCGCTTCATCGATACTCCACATGCCCGACAACGCGATGTTGGCGCGACGTCACGCTCGCGTTACGCGACCGCGCAGACCACGCAACCGCCTATTCTACCGTGCCGTAAACCTGGCCCCAGGCGTGACCGCCGATGGACGAATTCAGTTGATCGCACAACCGCTGGCGCGTGTAGGAACCGGGGGGCAGCAGCTTGACGATCTCCATCAAATCGTCGGGCATATCGCTGGCCTCGGCAGCCAGCACGACGTCCAGTCGGCGAACAGCCTTGACGTCAGCATCGGCGAACAGGGAGTCGACAACGCCCTGCATGGCTCCGTACTGGGGACTGCGCGTCGTGTTCGTATGCGAGGGGGCCATAGGCTATTCCCCGTCGCAGCGGATGACGTCCAGGCCTTCGCTCGCAATCGCCAGAGCACCAGCGTAGGCCGGCGTCGCCGCACCGGACGCCCGCAGAAACTGGACGCCCTCCGCGCGCAGCCGAACGCTCGCATCGACGAGGACGTCGGGGCAATAATAGGGATTCGCAGGGACAGGACGACCTTGTCTCGGGTCGTCCTTCGCCACGATCAGCTGGGCGAGCACGGGCAGTTCGCCCGCCTGGCAGGCTCTACGGGCAAGAAGGGCCGCCTGCTCAAGAGGCGCAGGGGTTGCGAAGCCGGCCACACTTGCGCCGCAATCGAGCATGACGTCGAGCGCATCCTCGAACGAATGGCGTCCGTCGGCCAGCCGCCCGTCCGCATCGACGTCGACCGAGGCGAACACGGGAACATCGCTCGCCTGGCGTATGCCCATCAGGGCGCATTTCAGATCGATCGGATTTCCGAACCCGTTGAGGAAGATCGCGTCGAGCTCCCGATCGGCGCAGAGCCGCGCAATGTGCGCGTACTGGCCGCGATGCTCGTTCAGGGAGTGCTTGCTGGAAGCATCGAGCGGCAGGCCGCATGGTCCGACCTCGACGAGAACGTGCTGCGGGGACGCCTGGCGCGCCGCAGCCAGAGCAGCATCCAGAAGCTCGGCAGAGCGATCCTCCATGCCCTGATGCGCAAGGCGCGCTTTTGTCATGCCCGACGTATTCGTCACCACGCACTGCACGCCCGCGAGCACGCTCAGGCGCAGCGCATCGCGTATGGTCTCGGGCTCGACGAGGCTCGCGAACTCCAAACCCTGCTCGAGGTCGAAGCCCTGCCGACTCAGAACCGGCTCGATGGGTGGGGACAGCACGAGCATATCCTTGTGGAAGCGCAGCGCGATATCGGGCATATCCAATCCTTTCCTCGGCTGACATCATACCAAAAGAACGAAGCAGCGCGCGCCCTTTCGACAAGAGCCCGCGAACCAAGCTCGGCATGGGTTCGAGAACTGCAATCGCGCTGCGCACCGTCTCCAAGGCGGGGCTCATGCGCCGGCGGCGATTCCGCTCTCGCTCACCGACGGTTCGGCCCCGTTACACAAGACGCACATGGGGCGATCATAGGTTTTCCAACGTGAACTTCTATACTACAGCATGCAGTCGAACGACTCCCCCTCCCTTCGATTGCCTGCTGTACAAGCAGAAGCGACGCTTCGGCGTCGCACCCCCTCCTTGTGGCCCGGCGGAGTTCCCCTCTCCCCGGGCCGTTCTTTTATCTCCGCATATGCGATTCCGCATCCCCGCTGCGAGCTTGCGGGCGAACGCGCGCCTAAGCTTCTCGGCCGTTCCGCCGCGCAGCGGGACTGCCGGGTGTACTATGAGCGAATGACAGAGCAGCGTTGAGGAGGGTTTATGACGAACATACAGGAAGCCGTCTCCCGGCTGCCGCTGCCGGCGGTTCCGGCCACGCTCGGCCTGCTCGTGCTGAGCGGATATTACGACTCGCTCGGCTTCCCGCTCGTGCACGCAGTCGCCGCACTGGCTGCGGCCGTCGTCGCGTTGGCATACTGCCTGAAAATCGCGTTCCATCTGAAAAGCGTCGTGGCGGCCGAGTACGCAAACCCCATGCTCGCCGCGCTCTACCCCACTCTCCCTATGCTCGTTATGGTGCTGTGCGCCTACGGGGCGAGCATAGCACCCGGCGCCTGGACGGCGTTCAAGATCGTGTTCTTCGCGATGCTGGCGCTCCTGTTCGCCCATGTGGCGGTGTTCTTCGTGCGCTTCTTCGTGAAGCGCTTCGAATGGAAGACGTTCATGCCCAGCTGGTACGTCACCACGAACGGCGTCATGGTGTCCACAGTTGTAGGGATGGCGTTCATGCCCGAACCGCTTGCAGCCGGAATCGTGGTCTGGGGCATCGGCATCTATCTGGCGGTGACGCCGTTCATGCTGTGGCGCATGAGACGCTGCGAAGTCGCTGAAGCTGCAATGCATTCGCAGGCCATCATGCTCGGGCCGTGCAGTATGTGCCTGGTCTCGTACGTGAACGCGTTCGCAGAACCGTGTCTGCCGATCGTGGCAGCGCTGTTCGCCTGCGTCGCCGCATCGCTCGTGTACGTCGTGGCCAAGCTGCCGAAGTTTTTCTCAGTCGCGTTTCATCCGGGGTATGCGGGCATGACGTTCCCCATGGCCGTGGGGCTGCTGGCGACCGACCGGTTCGCGTCCGCTTTCGCCGCCGCCGGATACTCGGGCGCAGCCTGGGCGGCGCAGCAGCTCGCCGGCGTGCAGCTGCTGCTGGCAACCGCCATCATCTCCGTCGTCGTAGCGCGTTTCCTGGGTTTGCTTTGGGCGAGCGTCAAGCGGAGCCGCACAAGCGCCCGGCTTGCCCCCGAGCAGACGGCGGCACTTGGGGCGCTGCGCGCGTATCTGCGCAGAGGCGCACGCGATCTGGAGAATGCAGCGGCGGCAGAGGCGCATGTGCCCATAGCCGCAGGCATCGCATGCGACGCGCCATGCGACGACGAACAGGCGCACGCAGGCGCTTCGTAGCCGCCGCCCATTCGGGCTGGATCGCCGACCAACCATCGGATCGAGCGGGCGGTTTGAGCCGTTCGGCTTCCGAACCGTTGCATTATCGTAAATATGCATGCTACCGTGTACGCATGCGTGACAAAACGACATCAGGATTCTCTTCCGGACGAGACATGCGAACCCCGCATGCGAACATGCGCCGCCCGCGTCGGGTGCGCGGCGAGCTCCCACGTGTCTCGATGCGGCCGATGGGCGCCGCACCGGTATACATCGGTTCGCACCAGACGGCCTCCTTTTGGTCGCGCATGCCTCGGCCCCTCGCGCTTGCCGCCGTCGGCGCGCTCGTCGTCGTATTGGGTGTCTTCGTCGTCCCAGGAGTCTTGCTCTCGGCAGAAAGCGCCGCGGCAGACCAAAGCGGCTTGGTCGGCCCGCTTTTCTCGAGCGAAGAGGAGGATGCGCAAAGCGAGCCCGCTTCGACTGCCGAATACGCGCCCTCTATCGAGAGCCTCGACGCCATTGCAGATCCCGGCACGAACATAACAGGATTCTCCCTCGCAGCCGAAGGCACGGGTCGTACCCCTTCGCTTGAGCCCGGCCAGCATATCTCTCTCGAAGCGGCGCTCCTCCCCTTCTCCTACAATGAGCGCACCGTCGGGTTCTGCTTCTTCGATCTGCAAACAGGCAGCGGCTACGCGTACAATATCGATGCCGAACTGTACGGCGCCTCGTCGTTCAAGGGACCGTTCTTCATCTACGCATGCCAGGAGGTTCTCGAACCGGGAAACCGATCCATCTCCTCCATCGACCAGCTTGCCGCCGACACCATCACCTGGTCCGACAATACGTCGTATTATCGGCTCCGCCGGGCATGCGACGGATACGGCTCGGTCAGCCTCGAGCATTGGCTTTCGAACCTGCACGTCGATCCGAGCCTTGCCAACGACACCGCGTTTCCCCATTACACGCCGCGCGACTCGCTCAAACTCTGGATGAACGCGTACCAGTACCTTGAGTCAGGCGATCCTGAGATCGTGGAGTGGGCGCAGCAGCTCCTGGGCAGCACGGAGCGCTCCATGATTAGGGATGCCGTCGCGCCGAAGGAAGACGGGACTGAAATTGCAATCTCGATCGACGAAAGCTCGCAGGGAGCAGAGCGCGTGCTCTCCGCAGCCGATAGCGCCTACGAAGCTTACAGCATCGCCATCGAAGAGCCGAGCGAGCCTATAACGGTGTATGACAAGGCCGGCTGGATCAGCGGAGAGGATACGAACGCCACCATCGATGCCGGCATCATCGTCGAGGGCGATCGGGCCTATCTGATGACCATCATGACCGACGTTCCCGAGAGCGAGACAAACGACGCCTTCGTGTCCGGCATCGCCAAGGCGCTGTGGAACGCCCGCGGTACGCTGGGCGCCTGAATGCCCGAATGCGCAAAGCCGCCACGCGCTCAACCCATCCTGAAACGACGCCTCTTTTTTGAAAAGCACTGGCGCTTCGAAGGTTTGATGCCGCTCGCTTCTTTTGCCGATCCCGTCCTGGCTCCTTCCCGTTCACCGTGGATGTCGCGTTCAATCGACGGTGCCGATTGCTTCTATTTGCCCAATCGATCAGCGGCTTTGCAGTGATACCGGAATTTACCTATTTGTTACTTTCAAGCCCCCCAATTCACAAAACATGCATGGCTTGCACATATCATCTGCAATGTCAAGCTTTATACTGGCTACAGCAAACGAAAGAATCCCCTCCTTTCAGTTTGTTTCTGCTTACCCCTTAAAGCAGAAGCGGTGTTACGACACCGCACATCCCCTCCTTGTGGCCCGGTGGAGCTCCCCTCTCCCCGGGCCGATCTCGTTTTCGGCGACGAATTCGCTCCCGGCCGGCAACTCGCCCTCCGCAGCTCGAACCGCGCACCGGACGCATGCTAGAATCTGGCTTCAAACGCCGATTCCGATGACAGGAGGCTCTATGAACATCGTCGTCCTCGAAGGATACGTGAACAATCCCGGCGACCTGAGCTGGGATGCACTGAAGCGCTACGGGAACGTCACCGTGTACGATCGCACGCCGCGCGAAAAGCTTGCCGCTCGCGTGGTCGATGCCGACGTCGCCGTGTCGAGCAAGATCGCCTGGGACGCCGAAGCGCTCGCATGGGCGCCCCACCTCAAGATGATTGCGCTCACGTCCACCGGTTTCAACGTGGTCGACCTTGACGCGGCGCGTGAGCGAGACATCGTGGTGTCCAACGTGCCCGCCTACTCCACTCCCGATGTGGCGCAGATGACATTTGCGCTCTTGCTGGAGCTGTGCCTGCACGTAGGCAAACATTCCAGCCTCGTCATGGACGGCGCCTGGACGCGTGCGAAAGACTTCTCGTTCTGGGACACGCCGCTTGTGGAGCTGGCGGGCAGGACGTTCGGCATCGTCGGAATGGGCAGTATTGGACAAGCCGTATGTCGCATCGCGCGCGCGTTCGGCATGCCAGTGGTGTTCGAGAACCGCTCGCCCAAGCCTCAGCTGGAAGGCGACGACGTGCGCCAAGTGGACCTCGGTGAATTGCTGGCCGTGGCGGATGTGGTGTCGCTGCACGTACCCGCCACGCCCGATACAAAAGGCATGATGAACGCCGCGACGCTCGCGCGCATGAAGGACGGCGCCTTCCTGCTCAACACCGCACGCGGCACCCTCGTGGACGAGCAGGCGGTCGTGGACGCGCTGCGCTCGGGCAAGCTGGCCGGCTTCGGCGCCGCCGGGGTGTCGAGGGGCCCCCAGCGCCCCCCCCCCCCCAATATAAGGCCC
>JABLTR010053603.1_pt1 | contig 16389 bp, 12 predicted proteins | sample 7160071 | NCBI WGS metagenome assembly JABLTR01 (sample SAMN14651230, study PRJNA627086) | human gut metagenome | isolation source: feces | host: Homo sapiens
AAGCTCACCGAGGGCATCATCCCGGCCGGCGTGTTCAACGTGGTCACGGGCCGCGGCTCGAAGTCGGGCCAGTACATCCTGGACAATCCCAAGATCAGCAAGCTCGCGTTCACCGGCTCCACCGAGGTGGGCCGCGACGTGGCCCGTGCGGCTGCCGAGCGCCTGATCCCAGCCACGCTGGAGCTGGGCGGCAAGTCCGCCAACATCATCTTCCCCGACTGCAAGTGGGACATGATGCTGGACGGCGTGCAGCTGGGTATCCTGTTCAACCAGGGCCAGGTGTGCTGCGCCGGCAGCCGCATCTTCGTGCACGAGGACATCTACGACAAGTTCGTTGAGGACGCGTGCGAGGCGTTCTCGAAGGTGAAGGTCGGTATGCCTTGGGAGGACGACACCCAGATGGGCAGCCAGATCGACCAAGGCCAGATGAACAAGATCCTCGATTACATTGAGATTGCCAAGCAGGAGGGCGGACGCGTCCTCTGCGGCGGCGAGCGCGCTACCGAGGGCGAGCTGGCCAAAGGCGCGTTCCTCAAGCCGACGCTCATCGAGGTGCCCAACAACTCGTGCCGCGTGGCGCAGGAGGAGATCTTCGGCCCCGTGGCCGTGGTCATCAAGTTCAAGGACGAGCAGGAGGTCATCGACCTGGCGAACGACTCGGTCTACGGCCTGGGCGGCGCCGTGTGGACCCGTGACATCAACCGCGCCTTCCGCGTGGCGCAGGGCGTGCGCACGGGCCGCATGTGGGTGAACACCTACAACCAGATCCCGTCCGGCGCGCCGTTCGGAGGCTATAAGGAGTCCGGTATCGGTCGCGAGACGCACAAGGTCATGCTCGAGCACTACACCCAGACGAAGAACATCATGATCAACCTCGGCGAGGAGCCCAGCGGGTTCTACCCTGAGAGCTAGCGCTTCCTTCCAGCACGGTATGAGACGGGGCCCGGCAAATATGCCGGGCCCCGTTCCGTTCGATCCTTGGTTTCTGCGTCCGGGCGTGCGGCGGCGGCTTCTTCGCCGCCGTTGCCCTCGTGCGACATGCGCGCAGGCCGGATTCGAGCATGCAGATCGAATGCCGCACTTATTCGAACAGGGATTCATCCTCGCTGTCCGAGTCGGCATCCCACGAGTTCGAGTCCGCGAAGTCCAGAAACGCTTCGGGAGCGATGTCCATGCGCAGTCCGTCTTCGCCGAAGGAGGAGTCGAAGAACGCCTCGAGCTTAGCGCGATTCTCTTCGTCGGCAGGTTCCTTGAGCCAGACCCAGGCTGCCACAGGCTCGCCTTCGTCTTGGAAGTCGGCTCCGAGACCGCCGTCGAGGTTTGGTGCGCCCGGCGTAAAGAACCTATCATTGACGGCGAAGTGCCCTGCGAACGTCATGCGCGTCTCGACGTCGGGAACCGACTCGTCGACGACGTTCGATCGCTCGTAGAACACGACGCGCGTGCCGTCGGGTCCTTCGATGAAGCGGGTCGATCCGAGGCCGGCGAGGGCGGAGTACGCGGAGAAGGCCCCTCCCATGCCGGAGGGCATCGCGAAGGGATCCGGGGTTCCGTTTTCCATATGCATTCCTTTCCCATAAGCGGATTCAGGTTGGGGCGACGCAAGGCCGCATGGCAGCAGTGTAACAGCTCCTGCGCTCCGTGCGCCTCCGTTTCCGTTCCGTTGACGGACGTCAAAGATTGCGCCGCAGCTGGGCTTCCTTGATCTGCATCTCGATGGAGCTATGTATGATGTTGGCGAACGGGCCGGCTTGGCCCGTCAGCCGCTCGGAGAGGGGCTGGTCGCATTTGCGGATATGGTAGTACAGAAACGCGCATGTGTAGAACTCCGCCAGGAACTGGATGTTTTCCTCGGGGAGGTAGCGGTTCGATAGGATGATGTGGATATCGCGGCGCAACGCCGGCAGGTAGAGATTGTACAGGTAATTGCGGAGCGAATAAGGATTGTTGTCCATGAGAGCCTGGGTGTAGAAAGTGCGTTTCGCCTCTAGGACGTTGCCGAAGCACTCGAAGAAATCGGAATGGTCGAGCGAGCGGACACCGGACTTCTGCAGGATGTAGTAGGGGAACTGCGACGCCGAATCGCCGATGTTCTCCTCGTATACGAGCGCGCTCTCGGGGAACCGTTTCTTCAGCTCCTGCCCAAGATCGTAGCGGAAGATCCATGTGATGAGGGAATCCTTGTTCTCGAAATGATAGTAGAACGTCTTGCGGTTCTTGCCGGTTCGTTCGATGATGTCGCTGATCGATACCTTCTTCAGCGGCGTTTCGTCGCAGAGCTCGACGAACGTGTCCGCGATGAGGAGCATCGTGCTGAGCGCGTTCATGATGGACCTTGCCTCACTCTCGATTGCAGTGCTAAAGCGCGTTCTCAGGCATCGTCGTACGTGGCGATCGGTGCTGTTGGACAAAAAGTAGTATATGTGCAAAACTTCCTTTCGTAAACCCCCAGAAGTGCAGGAAGTATGTCCTAAAGCGGCCTTGTGATACGACCGATTGTTGCAAAGAAGCCGCTAAAGCGCCGATTCGATCCAACAATACATCCCATCTGTCCATCGTCACTCGAATAACGATCACGTACAATACATACTTAGAGACTGCGCGGAATCAGATGTTCCGCGTGGACGTGGGCGAGAGTGCACCGAGGGCATCCGACGGGGATCGCGAGACGAGAAGGATCGGCGCCGCGCGCTCCCGGGGCTTTACGAGCGCCGCACGGGGCATACCGCAGGTAAGAACGCTTTGCAAAGCGAAGCGGAAAGGGGTTTTGACGTGGCAAAGTATCAGAAGCTGCTCGAGCCGTTCTCAATCGGCAACGTCGAGTTGCGCAATCGGTTCGTCATGCTGCCCATGACGATCGAGAAGGTCGACAACTATCATGTGACCGACGACCTGATTGACTTCTACGAGCAGCGCGCCAAGGGCGGCGTGAGCCTCATCGAGATTGGCAGCGCCTATGTGTGCGACTGCTTCGACACCGAGCCGAAGTACCATACCACCACCGGTGCCTGCGGTATTTGGGACGACCAGTTCATCCCCGGTCTCCAGCGTGTCGCCGAGGTTTGCCACAAGCACGGCACCAAGGTGGCTGTTCAGCTGCAGCTGTGCTACGAGTGGCGTGCATCGGGAGATGACCCGCTGCTGTCGTATGCTCCTTCCAAAGACGTTCAGAGCGGCCCGTTCGTGGGAATGCCCGAACGCGAGTACACCAAAGAGGAGATCGCCATCGTCGTGAAGCAATACGGCGAGGCCGCCAAGCGCGCCAAGGATGCGGGCATCGATATCATCGAGATTCATGCCGGTATCGGCTACATGGTCATGCGCTTTCTGTCGAAGTACTCCAACCATCGTACCGATGAATATGGCGGAAGCCCCGAGAATCGCGCCCGTCTGCTTACCGAGATCATCGATGAGGTGCATAAGACCTGCGGCGACGACATGCCCATCCTCATCCGCATCTCCGCCGACGATCTCATGCCCGGCGGCAACCGCATCGAGGACACCAAGGAGCTCGTTCCCATCATCGAAGCCCACGGCGTGGATGCCTGGAGCGTCCAGGCAGGCTTCCATGAGGCGCCGCGCCCCGTGGCGAACCAGATCGTGCCCGAAGGCGAGTTCATCGATTTGGCCAAGGAGGTCAAGTCCGTCACGAACAAGCCTGTGTTCCCCGGTACGCGCATCAACTCGCTTGACATGTGCGAGAAGGTCGTCACGCAGGGATACGGCGACGCGGTGGGTATGGCCCGTCAGTTTATAGCCGATCCCGAGACCGCCGGCAAAGTGGCCGCTGGCCATCCCGAGCAGGTTCGCCCCTGCATCGTGTGCAGCCGCTGCCTTGACAATATCTTCATCGGCAAGCCGTGCCAGTGCTCGGTCAACGCCAATGTGTGGCAGGGCGCCGAGGTGGGCCTGCCTCAGGACAAGCCGGCCGAGCAGAAGAAGCACATCGTCGTCATTGGCGCCGGCCCTGGTGGCCTGGAGACGTCCCGCGTTGCTGCGCTGCGCGGACATAAGGTCACGCTCATCGACAAGGCCGACCGTGTCGGCGGCCTGCTCAATATGGCTCAGGTTCTCAACGCCAACATGGAGCCGTTCGTCACGTGGTGGGGCAACGAAATCAAGCTGCATCCCAACGTTGATCTGCGCCTCAAGACGGAGGTCACCGCAGCCGATATCAAGGCGCTCAATCCTGACGAGGTTGTCGTCGCTCCCGGCGGCGGCGTCATCCAGATCGACGTGCCCGGCATCGACGGCAAGAACGTCGTGAAGTCCGAGGATATCAAGGCCATGGTGGCCGGACATGTGCCCGAGGGCAAAGGCCTGATCTGGAAGGCCGCTGTGGCTGCGATCAAGGCGCAGGGCGGTACGGTCGGCTTCATGCGCTTCGGCCTGAACATGTCCACGGGCCCGACGGCTATCGTTGGAAAGCGCGTGGTCATCGTCGGCGGCGGCTTCGCCGGCCTGGAGTGCGCCGAGTCGATGTGCGAGGGCCGCGAGATCACGGTCATCGAAGAGGCCAAGAAGCTCGGCAACGGCATTGGCATCATCGACAAGAACCCCACCATCAATCTCGTGAAGTCCAAGGGCGTCAAGCTCATGCCCCTCACGAAGCTCGTGGAGGTCACGAAGAAGGGTGCGCGCGTCCAGAACGTCGAGACCGGCGAGGAGACCTTCATCGAGTGCGATACCGTGCTCACCTCGCTCGGCGTCGAGCAGAACACCGACCTCTACGACAAGATCGTCAAGGAGTTCCCGAACGCCAAGCTCATCGGCGACGCCACGACCCCCGAGGGCAAGGTCTACCGCACGCTCGAAGCCACCAAGGGCGGCTACGAGGCGGGTATGGCCTTCTAGGACTCCTCAGGCTTGTCCAGGCGCTCGCCGCGATCCCGTCTGCCTGCTGCAAAGCCGACGGGGGCGACCGATCGCCTCATACCGAATCGCCAGAAGCGGGCGGCCCTAGGGCCGCCCGCTCGCGTTGCGTTTGCGATACAATCGAGAACGGCGAACGGCCAAGGCGTCGAAGAGGCGCCGCGGCGGAAAGGAGAGGGCTGATGGATGCTTGGCTGCCGGGGGAACTGCTCGAGGTGCCGATGGAGGCGTCGTCTCTGGAGACGTATCGATCGTTTCTCGAGCACCGCGCAGAACCCGTTGCGCCGCGGCTTGCGGCGACGGTGATGCTCGTCCGCGGTCCCGGACAGAAAAAGGAGGCACCGCGTGCCGACTCCTTCCACGATGCATCGCAGGAAGTCTTCATGCTCCGCCGTGCTAAGACGATGGCCTTCGTGCCGGATGCCGTGGTGTTCCCCGGCGGCGGCGTCGATCCACGCGATGCGGACGAGCGCCTGCCGTGGACGGGACCGACGTCCGGCGAATGGGCGCATCGGATGGGAGTCGACGAGCAGACGGCTCGAAGCATTGTAGTGGCCGCGGCCCGCGAGGTGTTCGAAGAATGCGGGGTGCTGTTGGCCGGTGAGGGCGGGAGCGTGGTCTCCGATGTGGGCCGGCCCGAGTGGCGAGAGGAGCGCCAGCGCCTGTCCGAGCATGAATCGTCGTTCGCCGAAGTGCTGATGCGTCATGGATTGGTGCTGCGCGCCGACCTGCTGGGCCTGCGTTCGCACTGGCTAACACCGGTATACGAACCCCGTCGCTACGATACATACTTCTTCGCGGCTTTGGCGCCCGAAGGCCAGGTGCCCGATGATCGCACGACTGAAGCAAACGGGGCAGGATGGGTTGATGCGCGCCGCATCCTTGAAGGAGGAGAGCGCGGCAAGGTGCTACTCATGCCTCCGACCGCGTACAATCTTGCGCAGTATGCGCGTTCGCTGGGCGCCGAGGATTTCGTTGCGGGCGTACCGCGAGTCGAGCGCATCATGCTGGAGCCCTCCCGGCGTGAGACGGGGGAGGCGGTGCTCAGATGTCGACTTCCCTAGAGCAGCCAGGCGGCGCCACGCCGCCGACGCTAGCGGACGCCGCCCGCCGCGCACCGGATATCATCGAGAGGGCTCCCGATACATGGACGGGCGGGCGGCTGTCGCCGCGCGCGCGATGCGTGCTGGCGGACAATCCGTCGCCGTTGACGTATCTTGGCACGAACACGTGGATTCTGTCCGAGCCGGGCTGTTCGGGCTGCGTCGTAGTCGATCCGGGTCCTGCCGAGCAGGCCCATCTGCGCGCGGTGCAAGCCGCCGTTGACGAGGACGGCCTCGAGGTAGTTCTCGTGGTGCTCACGCACGACCACATCGACCACGCTCAGGGTGCGCAAGCTTTTGCCGATACCGTCGGGGCGCCGATCGTGGGGCGTCGCGAGGGGACGCTGCAGGATGGCCCGCTTCGCCTTGAGAAGCCGGGGCCGCTCCTTGAAGTGCTATCGCTACCAGGCCACTCGAGCGACTCAATCGGCCTCGTGTTCCCCGCCGATGCGTCCATCGTCACCGGTGACTTCATCTTCCTTCAGAGCTCGACGCTCATATGTTGGCCCGATGGCAGCCTGTCGGCGTACTTGGAGAGCCTCGATGCGCTGCATCGTGTCGTCAGTCAGCAGGGGATCGAGCGGCTGCTCACGGCGCATGGGCTTCCCATTGTCGATCCGCTTCCCGCGATCGAACGTCAGGAGGCACATCGCAGACGCCGTCTCGACCGGGTCAGGGCTGTGATCGAAGAGGGCGCGGGGCGCGACATCGAACGTATCACGGAGCGCGTCTACCAGGGGGTCGATGTGCGTTTGAATGCGGCGGTGCGGTGCAACATCCAAGCCCAACTCGCCTATCTCGAAGAACACGGCGAGCTGTAACGGCTGTTGGAGGCTGTTCTTCGAACGAGCCGAGACGACCGCACGAGCACGCGAGAGCCTTCCTCGTGCGAACAAACGATAACGAAAAGGGCCCTCGCGCGAGGGCCTTGCCGTATTCCGTCGATGAGGCGCCGTTCTACAAGCACTGCTCGGCTTGCATGCGGCGCGCCAGCTCGTCGGCCAGCTCGTGGCGCTTGACCTTGCCTGTCGCGGTTTTGGGGATGGCGTCGATGTATTCCATGCGCTCGGGCCACAGACGCTTTGCAACATGCTTCTCGGCAAGATAGGCTGTGACATCGGCCACGGTGGGGCGGCGTTCGTCCGAGGGCACCGCAAACGTGCATATGCGCTCTCCAAGCCGCTCGTCGGGCATGCCGATAGTGGCTGTCTCGTCGAGGCCGGGACAGCCGATGAGGTCGTCATCGATCTCGTTCGCGCAGATGTTCTCACCGCCTCGGATAATGATCTCCTTCTTGCGACCGTTGATGCGGATGCGGCCGCGCGCGTCCATAAAGCCGAGGTCTCCGCTGTAGAACCAGCCGTCGTCGTCGAGGGCGCGCGCCGTTCGTTCGGGTTCGTTGAGATAGCCGACGAACTGGTGCGGGCCGCGGGAGATCTCCTCGCCCTGCTCGCCGAGCGGCACATCCATGCGGTTCGCATCGACGATGCGTGTTTCGATGCCGGGGAGGGCCACGCCCGACCAGGCGCCGTTCCATTCCATGCACTCCGACGGCGGCACCAGGATGTGCGGGCAGCTTTCCGTCGAGCCGTAGCACTCGCACAGGAGCACGCCGTGCTGAAACGCGCACTGCACCAGAGAACTCGGCACGGGGGCTCCGCCGCAGATGAAGACCTTGAGCGTCTCCAGGCGCGGTCCTTCACCCAGCTCGATGCACTTGAGCATGTCGTAGATGAACGGCGTAGCGCCCATCGACCAGGTGCAGCGTTCGGTATTCATGATCTCAAGAGCTTTCGCCGGGCGGAAGTCCTGCTGCAGGACCGTCCGCCCCCCCAGCAGCATAGGCGAGATTAGCCCGTGAAAAAACCCTGTCGCATGATTGAGGGGCGACGCCATGAACATGACATCATCCCGGGTGCGCTCGGCTCCTGCCACGAATGACTTCTCCGAAAAGATGAGATTGTTGTGGGTGAACAGCACCGCTTTTGGCTTTCCGGTTGTGCCGGACGTCGAAAGGATGCAGGTTACGTCGTCGGAGGTGATGGCAGGACGTTCGACGAGCGGCTCGTAGCGTGCGCAGATCTCGTCGATCGTGGGCAGGTCGGAGTGCTTGGGCGCGGCTTTGTCCACGAGTGCCACCGGCCCAAGCGACGGTATGCTTTCGAGGATGCTGAGTATCTGTTCCTCGAAATCGATCTTCGCCACCTTCGTGGGGCAGATGAACGCCTTCGTGCTTACGAGGTTCATGTCGTAGATTAGATCGGCGTCGTTGTACTTGCGCGGGACGGGATGCATGACGGCCCCCGTTTTGAGCGCGGCCACATACACGATGCAAAACTCTGCCCAGGTCGGCAATTGGAACGATACGACGTCGCCGGGTCGAACGCCTTGTTCGACAAGCCATGCCGCCAAGCGCGACGCGCGATCGTCCACTTCCCGATAGGTGAAGCGCGAACCTTGATCGTCGCTCACATACTCCTGATCGGGGAAACGCGCGGCTTGTTCGAGCCAGATATCCCCGAGGGTTTTTTCCGTCCAGTAGCCTTGCTCGTAGTACAGGTTCTTACGTTCGTCGTTGATCTTAAGATCCGTTATCATCGCCTTGATGTCCTCTCCTGGCCGCACGCCACGGACGGTTCGGCTGCGCGAGGCTGCCCGGCCCGTAGGCGTTTCGGACGTCGTTCGGCATAGACGTGACTCCCTGTTCCGTCGGAGGGAGGCGCGATCCGACGGTTGGATTCGGTGCTCCCCCTTGGAACATGCATGTTGCTATTGTAGGACGCTCAACGGCAAAACCGATCGGTGAATCGCATGATCTTCCATCAGCAGTTTCTATGAAACCATAGAAACTGCAAATATAAGGTAGGAAAGTCTTTGTTGTCTTTTGGGGGTACGGCGACGGCCGGCGCAGCACTCTGGAACGACGTGCACGGAAACACCTGGTCAAAAAGTATTTTATAGGTCAGATGAAGACGCGTCCGGCCCGAGGGGCCCGATTGCGGCCGCTGTGGTCGGGCGAGGCTGAACAGCTTGGACGAACTGTGTCCGCCGCGGCGATTCAGGCGGTCAACAATAGGTTTCAATTGCCCATGGCAAGCCTGCGCGCGTCGTGTGATTATATACTACAACTGTGTCTGTGAAAGCCGATCAGCCTGATCGAAAGTAGAGAAGTGGAGCACAGGGAAAGGGGTTCTGAACCTATGAGCGTGTACCAGGAGAGTTACCATCTGCCGGAGTTCGACTACGATTACGAGAAGCTGCTGATCGACAAGCGCGGTCCGGTCTACGTCTGCTCGTTCAACGACGCCGGAAACCTCAACGCCATGTCGTACCAGCAGATGAGCGAGTTCAACGACTTCCTCATCAAGGTGCGTCTGGACAAGGATTGCCGCGTGATTGTCCTCACGGGCGAAGGCAAGTCCTTCTGCGCCGGTTTCAACCTCAACGATCTTGCGCTCGATCCGCCTGAGGATATGGGCCGCATCCAGCGCGACTTCTACGTCATGCAGCGCATGTGCTCCGATCAGGTCGTCAACATGCACCGCTGCGAGCAGCCCATCATCGGCGCTCTCAAGGGTTACGCCGTGGGCGGCGGGCTCTCCCTGGCGTGCGCCTGCGACATGCGCATCCTTGGCGAGTCTTTCAAGATGAACGCGGGCTACTTGTCCATTGGCTACACCGGCACGGACATGAGTGGTTCGTTCTATCTGCCGAAGATCGTCGGGTACGCCCGCGCGTGCGAGATCCTCATGAACCCCAAGCGCTTCGGTGCCGAAAAGCTCTACGAGTGGGGCTTCGCCAACAAGGTTGTCGCCGATGACGACGTCGTCGAAGAGGCCGTTGCGCTCGGCCAGCAGATTTGCGATTCGACGGCTCCGTTCGGTCTGCGCCTCACGAAGGAGGCTCTGAAGTCCTCGCTCGACGGCACGAGCTTTGAGACCCAGATCAAGATGGAGAACCGCAACCAGGTGCTCGCATCCAATACGCACGACGGCATCATGGGCACGCTGAAGATGAACCCGAAGAACAAAGAGGACGTCAAGGCGAACCCTGATAAGTACGCGTTCCACAACATGTAGGACGGCGGGTTGATCGTGCCGGCTTGACGTCGACGCGTACAGGAACGCCCCTGTCGAACGTTGGCGGGGGCGTTCCTCGTTATTGGATCGGATCGTCTGGATGCGGGCATTCGGGCGATCTGGCGACTGCATGCCTTCATCGAAGGCATGCAGTCGCGATGAGCAGGCAAAGGGGGCTCTCTCGCATGAAGATCCTGGGAATCAACGGCAGCCATAGGCCTGGCAGGGGCACAGCGGCTCTTTTGGGGGCGGTTCTGGAGGCAGCGCAGGAGCAGGGGGCTGACGTCGAGCAGGTCGAGTTGGCCGAGCTTGAGATAGGCTTCTGCATCGGATGCAATACATGTCTCGGTAAGGCGGCATGCGCGCTCCACGACGATATGGACATCCTCATCGAAAAGATGCGGGAGGCCGACGGCATCGTCTTGGCATCTCCCGATTATTTCTCGAGCATTACGGCACGCATGAAATCCTTCATGGAGCGCACGCGCCCCCTCCATATGGTGGAGAACGCGCTCAAGGGCAAGGTAGGGGGCATGGTGGCTACGGCGGGTCTCGATAATTGCGGCATCGAGGAAACCATGGCCGCCATGGAACGCTGGTTTGCAACCCACGAGATGCTCGTCGTTCATGCGCGTCCTGCGGGGCCGGTTTTGGGCAGCGGTGCAACTGCGACGGGCTTTGCGGGCCTCGATGAGGAAGGGAAGCCTATTTGGCGCTCGGTGAAGCGCGATGCCGCCGCATTCGCCTGTGCGCGTCAACTGGGAGGCGATTTGGTCGAACTCGCCGAGCGGCTTTCAGGTTCACGCTCATGCGGAGCTGGCTCAGCATGAGCGTTGCAAGCCGAAGCGGAGGGCTCTCGGCGCCGTAGGCCGTGCCGGGGATACGGCTCCGGGCAGGCCGCTGGGCAGACGCTTCCGTGCCCTATCCTCCCCGAGCACGTATCAAGACCGACGGAGGGCGCGTTCGACATGATATGGAAAAGGGGCTTCGCAGCCCCTTTTCCATATGCAAGCGGTTGGAACCCGCTCGACAAACGATTTCACTCAGGACTTACCACTTGCACTCGGCTTCGCCTGCAGCCTGACGCTGGGACTTGAAGATGACGTCAGGTACGTCTTCGCCGTGCCAGCACTTGACAACGCCCTGCTCCTCGAGCGCGTCAATTTGCTCGTCGTCGTAGCCGAGGCCATGCAGGTATTCAGCGGTGTGATAGCCGATGGGCTTGGACAGGATCATCGGAGGATCGCCGAAGTTCGCGTAGCGGATAGGCGTGGTAGTAATGGCATGCTCGCCGAAGGCGTTGTACTCGACCTTGCGCAGCGCGTCGTTCACGTACGCCTCGTCGTCTTTGAGAATGTCGGTGAAGCGGAATACCTTCTGGCTCGGCACCTGCCACTCGGCCAGGATGCTCAGCCACTCCTCCAGTTCCTTGTGAACGAAACCGTCTTCGAGGATGTTGATGACCTCGTGCTGCGAATCGTTCTGCTTGACGGTCTCGATCGTGCAATACGCCGGGTTGTCGACCAGATCGTCGCGCCCGATGATCTTCATCATGTCGTTGTAGTAACGGTTGTATTCGGGCTGGCAGATGTAGAGCCACTTGTTGTCAGCGGTCTTATACGTGTTGTTGAACGGGTTCGGCACGGATTTGCGGGACTTGGGGTAGTCGGCACCGAACTGCTGAGCGACCAAGCCGATGCCGCCAGCCCAAATAGCCGCATGGTACAGGTTAACGACGACCTTGTCGCCCCTGCCGGTGCGCAGCTTGTTTACGAGCGCGCCCAGAATGCCGGCCGCCATCATGATGGCGGCGTTGTAGTCGCCGAAGGCTTGCGGCGGGATGGCCGGAGCCGTGTCCTTTTCGGGGAACGTGCCCGAGACGCCGCCGCGAGCGGCCCAGCAGACCGCGTCGTAGCCGGGGGAGTGTGCAAACTCGCCGAACTCGCCATAGCCGCGCATCTGGGCCCAAATGAGGTTCGGGAATTCCTTGGAGAGGGTGGGATAATCGAGGCCGAGCTTCTCGAGGGCTCCGGTGCGCATGTTGTTCATGAAGACGTCGGCATCGGCGATCAGCTTCTTCAGAATGGTCAGGCCCTCTTCGGTTTTGAGGTTCAGGGAGACCCAGTTCTTGTTCGTGTTGTTGAGATCGATGGTGGGATCTTCGGTCTCGGTGAGTTCGCAACCGAAACCCGGGCCTTGCGTGCGCTGGGTGTCGCCGGCAAACGACTCGACCTTAATGATCTCGGCGCCCATTTCGGACAGGACGCGAACGGTCGCGGGGGCCGCGACGTACGTGCACACCTCGACCACTTTGATGCCCGCGAGCGGGCCGTAGCCGTTCAGCTTTTCGGTAACTGACATGCGCATTTTCCCCTTTCGTAACCTATGTGCCTCGAATTTCGCAGTATGAGTGTAAACCCAATCGTATAATCTCATGGAACAGCAGCCCATTCTATGGACAGTTGTAAGATTGTGGGGAAACAGCCCGCCCGCAAACAACCGAGACCACTTGACTCGGCGAAAAGCACGCCATTGGCGGTCACACAGATGATTTGAAATGACTAGTGTTCGCCGCTGGCTTGGGAGCTATTGTCTCTGAAGCGGCGGGCGCGGCGTGTTCAGCGTCCGAGGTTCTCGCTTCAGTGTCCGAGGTTCTCGCGGTCCACGCGACGGGCCTTGAAGAAGAGGTATCCCCATATCCCGTATCCGACGACGCCGAGGGAGACGATCGCCTCGAGCGGCAAGCCGGCGTAGATACAGGCGGCCAGCACCACGAGAACGAGAGGATTCAAGATGAGGACGATCTTGCGGTAGGGGTTCGCCGGGGTTGCCTGAGGCGTCGGCTTGGTTTTGTTCTTCTTCTTCGACATGCGCGGCCTTTCGTGTCGCTGTCGGGCAGAATGCGCGAAGCCTTCGAGGCTACGCAGGGAAGTCTCCATCGAAGCCGGCCGCAGATTCATCCTCGCGGTATTTTTCCAAGATGAGCGGTGCGGCAATGTACACCATGATCTCGTCGGTGCCTTCGGCTATCTGGTTGCCCCTGCAGTCTTGCCAGATACGACCTGTCCTGCACCGCTCGGAATAACCTCCGCCACCGAGGATCTGCATGGCGTCACTCGCCACTTTGGTGGCGGTCTCAGGTACGAAGCGCTTCATAAGGGCCACGTTCAGCCGTTCGTCGAGGGCGCGTTTGTCGATGCCCTGTGCGGCGCGGTAGAGGATGGAGCGCATGTTGCACAGGCTCACCTCCATGTCGGTCAGCATGAGCTCGATCTGCTGGAAGCTGCCGATGTTGGCTCCGAACGCCGTCCGGCGGCATGCATGGTTTACCGCGTCGTGCATGGCGGCGCTCGCCATCCCCACCGACGAAGCGCACGTGAACACGCGTCCGATCTCAAGCAACCGGAAGAGCTGCCGGAAGCCGCCGGAGCCGCCCGTCAGGCGAAAATCGGGAGAGAGTTGAACCCCGTCAAATACGATGGTGGCGAACGGCAGCATCGACTGGCCGATCTTGCTGATGGGGTAGGCGGTGATCCCCGGCAGATCGCGTGGGACGAGCCAGAAGGCGAGCGAAGGGTACTTCCCCGGCTCCTCCTCGTCCTGGTCGATGGCCGCTACGAGGATGAACGGTGCGTACTCGCCGTTGTTTACGTAGGTCTTCACGCCGTTCAACACCGGTTTGCCGTTTACGGTGCGCGTGCAAGCTTGCATGTTCATGCAGTCCGAGCCGGCATCAGGTTCCGAGATGGCGAGACCGAACAGCAGCCGGCCCGTATGACGGTAATCTTCGAGGATAGGGAGGAACTCGCCGCTCGTCGCGAACTCCTCGATGATACGAAGGTTGAACAGATCGTTTTGAAACGGCAGCGTCGCACCGGCACAACGTGACAGCTCCTCGAGGATCAGGGCCTGCGACGTGAGGGTGAAAGCGTCGTTCGTGTCGTTGTCCCATAGTTCGGGCAGGTTAAAGTACAGGCTGACGAAGCCCTGCGCAACTTCATCGGGCAGACCCTGATCCCGGCACCATTGCATGACCTGCGCATCTTTCAAGTACGTTCGCCCGAACTCGCGGAAAACGGCAACAAGCCGTTCCTGCTTGTCGTTGAGCTCAAAATCCATCCCGGTACGTCCCTTCGCTCGTGTCGGCGTTCAGTATATCCATCGTCCTCCCGATGATCAAATCGGCGCCGCCTTCGTCATGTCGAACGCGCTGTTCGCGAAGGAAAGCGGCCCGCTTTCGGCAGACCGCTTCCCTTCGAACGCCCGGATTCTCGGCGTATGTTCGGCGCAGCTTCGTCGCTAAGCCAGGACGACGAAGCGCAAAACGAGATACACGCAGGAGATAGCCGTAAGCACGATCATAACCGGGAAGCCCACCTTGGTGTACTCCATGAACGTAAGCGGGCAGCCGTTGCGCGTGGAGATGGAGGCCAGCACGACGTTCGCCGAGGCGCCGATGAGGGTGCCGATGCCGCCGACGCAAGCGCCGAGCGAGATGGACCACCACAGAGGCCCTACGTCGATGCCGCTCATCTCCATGGTTGTGATGATAGGGATGAGCGTAGCCACCAGCGGAATGTTGTCGAGAAAGGAGGAGAGGATGGCGGAGGCCCATACCAGCACGATGATGGTGATCATGAGATCGCCGCCTGTCGCGTTGATGAGTGCGTGGGCCATCAACTCGATGACGCCGGTTTCCGCCATGCCGCCGACGACGATGAACAAGCCGGCGAAGAAACCGATCGTCGTCCATTCGACATCGTTGATGATCTTCTCGATGTCCGTGCGGCTGATGATGAGCATGACGGCGGCCGCAGTCAGCGCGATGACGCTCGGTTCGATATGGAAGGCGCCGTGCGCAATGAAAGCGATCGCCACGATGACGGTCATCGCAACGCTTTTCTTGAAGAGGCGCGGGTCGCTGATGGCCTCCTTCTCGTCCAGTTTCATGACGGCTGCTTTCTCGGCATCGGCCACGCCCATCTTGCGTCCGTACAGAACGTAGAAGATGCCGATGCATACGGCCATCATTATGACGACGGCGGGTCCGTTATATATGAGGAAGTCGAAGAACGACAAGCCGGCCGCCGAGCCGATCATGATGTTGGGTGGGTCACCGATAAGCGTGGCGGTACCGCCCACGTTGGATGCAATGATCTCGGTGATGAAGAAGGGGATGGGGTTGATGTTGAGCATGCGGCAGACGGTGAATGTGACCGGCCCGATGAGCAGCACGGTGGTCACGTTATCCAAGAAAGCCGAAAGGACGGCCGTGATCAACGAGAACAGGATCATGATGATCCACGGGTTGCCCTTCGCAAGTTTCGTCGACTTGATGGCCAGGTATTCGAAGATGCCCGAATACTTCACGACGGCGACGAACATCATCATGCCCACCAGCACGCCGAGTGTGTTGAAGTCGATGTGCTCCATGCCGGTATCGAAGCTGACAATGCCGAGCAGAATGAGGACGACGGCGCCGGCAAGCGCCGCGGTCGCGCGATGGACCTTCTCGGAAACGACGAGGGCCATTACGACGACGAATACAACGATTGAGATGATTTGTGCCGTGGTCAGGGCAATCATGAGGGGACACGCTCCTTGTCGTAGGCAGGCAATGACGCATCCTTCGCGGCCAAGCCGTGCTGAAAGCGAAGAATCGCGGCTGAACCGTCGGTGCTCCATGACGATTCGACAACGTTCGATGCATGATAGCGAAGCACATTCTCAACCGTCAATCCGATCGTTCCTCCCATGCGCATGCCCATTTATTGATTCTGAGAATAGTTGACGTAAAAATATGGGACAAACCATCTTATCTGATGGTCCTCTTTCTTTCTGTTTCGCTGTATCAATAGGGTAGTTCCTATCGATGGGTGGTAAAACGATAGCTTATGAGAATGATATTTTCGTTTACGATCGAAACCCATTTAAAATCGATTGGATTAAAGCATTCGTCGGGGATGATAATTGCAAGGGTTCGATCCTATCGATTATTTCTCTGTGAATGGAAGAATGCGATGCGATCGGAAGCGCCATCCGTCGAAGGGGCGGGATCGTGGATTTTGAGGAATCTTCCTCATCCAGATACAAGGAGGAAAGAAGGGGTCGGCTCAGGCACTGCGGCTGATTCCCGTCGGCACGAGAGGAAGGAGGAGGTGCTCGCACTTACTCGGGAACGCTCGTTCCCTTCCAGGGAACGAGGAAAGAAAGGGGTTTATCGATGGCTTTAAAACGTGATCCGACAGTCAACCAGTGTAGGGATGAGGGCGTGCTCATCTAGCCGCCGCGGCAGGGTGGTACAATCACGCTGCCAAACGTAGATTTGCGCGGGT
>JABLTR010033947.1_pt1 | contig 16384 bp, 13 predicted proteins | sample 7160071 | NCBI WGS metagenome assembly JABLTR01 (sample SAMN14651230, study PRJNA627086) | human gut metagenome | isolation source: feces | host: Homo sapiens
CATCTTCAAGTACAACGCCAAGAAGGGTTACCGCAAGCGTCAGGGCCATCGTCAGCCTTACACCAAGGTCGAGATCGGCAAGATCTCCGTCTGAGCATGACCACTGTCGTATTCCGCATGGAGGATGACCGGATCACCGGTTTTGAGGCCAGGGGCCACAGCGGCTACGCTGAGGCGGGCGAGGACATCGTCTGCGCCGCCGTCACCAGCGCCGTTCGTCTGGTGGAGACCACCGTCAACGACGTGCTGGGCCTGGCCGCATCGGTGAAGATCCGGGAGCAGGACGCGTCCATCTCCCTCCGCCTGCCGGGGGGCCTGGATGAGGTCACGGAGAGCACCTGCCAGTCCCTGATGACAGGGCTGATGGTCTACTTCGCCCAGCTCCATGACGAGTATCCCGACAACATCGAAGTTCTGGAGGACGACTGAGCCTCCCCATCTAAAAATTCTGCAGAAAGGATGGTCCGTATCATGATTCGCATTGGTCTTCAGTTCTTCGCCCACAAGAAGGGCGGCGGCTCCACCAAGAACGGCCGTGATTCCAAGGCTAAGCGCCTGGGCGCCAAGCGTGCCGACGGTCAGTTCGTGCAGGCCGGCAACATCCTGGTGCGTCAGCGCGGCACCCACATCCACCCCGGCGTGAACGTGGGCAAGGGCACCGACGACACCCTGTTCGCCACCGTCAGCGGCACGGTCCGCTTCGAGCGGCTGGGCAAGGATCGCAAGCAGGTCTCTGTCTACGAAGCTGAATAAGCAAGCCGAACCGCCCCGGTCAGATGACCGGGGCGGTTTTTTGCAGTCACAGGGTCTCTCTGCCCAGCGGCCGTCAAAACCAGTTGAGGGGATTCAGGATCTCCAGAAAAAACGTCCAGAACGTGTCCTTGAAGCGTGACCTCCGGCTCCTTTTGCCGGGGAGCACGGCCCGTACAAAGGCGATCAGCAGACACAGCAGAAAATACAGGACACATACCAACAGGATCAGCAGGATCACGTCCGCCATCGTGCGGCCTCCCCTCTCTCTAAATATCGATGATATGGCAAAAGCAGGATCGCATAGCCCAGTCCGCTGTTCCACACCCTCTTCTGATTTGCGGCCGCGCGCGAAACCGGCAGGGAGGCCTCCGCTCTTGACGTGCGGAAGGTTTTCGGATAAAATAGGCAGGACTGAAAATTCTGCTTTCAAGATAAGAATACACGAGAGGTACGAAAATGGCAACTTCTTTCATCGATAAGGCTCGAATCTCCGTCCGGGCGGGGAGCGGCGGCAACGGCGCCGTGTCCTTCCACCGGGAGAAATACGTGGCCGCCGGCGGGCCGGACGGCGGTGACGGCGGCCGGGGCGGCTCCATCATTCTGCAGGTGGACGACAACATGTCCACCCTGATGGACTTCCGCTACAAGCGCAAGTATGTGGCCGGCAACGGTGCCGACGGCCAGGGAGCTCGGAAGACCGGTAAGGACGGCCAGGACCTCATCATCAAAGTCCCCCGCGGCACTCTGGTGCGGGACGCGGAGACCAATGAGATCATGCAGGACATGTCCGGCAGTGAGCCCTATGTCCTCTGCAAGGGCGGCCGGGGCGGCTGGGGCAACAGCCACTTCGCCACCCCCACCCGGCAGGTGCCCCGTTTTGCCAAGGCGGGCCTGCCCGGCGAGGCCCACGATGTGGTCCTGGAGCTGAAGCTGCTGGCGGACGTGGGCCTGGTAGGCTTCCCCAATGTGGGCAAGTCCACCCTGCTGTCCGTGGTCTCCAAGGCACAGCCCAAGATCGCCAACTACCACTTCACCACCCTGTTCCCCAACCTGGGCGTGGTATGGGTGGAGGACGGCGTCAGCTTCGTCATGGCGGACATCCCCGGCATCATCGAAGGTGCCAGCGAAGGCGCCGGCCTGGGCCACGATTTCCTGCGGCACGTGGACCGCTGCCGGCTGCTGATCCACGTGGTGGATGTGTCCGGCAGCGAGGGCCGGGACCCGGTGGAGGACTTTGACGCCATCAACGCGGAGCTCTCCCAGTACAGCCCGGATCTGGCCACACGGCCCCAGATCGTGGCCGCCAACAAGGCGGACATCCTGCCCCCGGACTCCGACAACCTGGAGCGTCTCCGGGCCCATGTGGAGGCCAAGGGCTATACCCTGGTGAAGATCTCCGCGGCCGCCCATCAGGGCACAGCGGAGCTGGTGAAAAAGGCGGCGGAGATGCTGTCCGTCCTGCCTCCCGTCACAGTGTACGAGCCGGAGTATGTGCCGAAGGCGCCGGTGATCGACGCCTCCGCGCCTCTGGACATCCACCGGGAGGACGACGGCACCTGGATCGTGGAGAGCACCTGGCTGCGGCAGGTCATGGGCAACGTGAACTTCGCCGACTACGAGAGCCGGATGTGGTTCGACAAGGTGCTGCGGGACAACGGTTTCTTCCAGAAGCTGGAGAAAGCTGGCATCCAGGACGGGGATACCGTGTCCCTGTACGACTTCGAGTTCGAGTATCAGCGATAAAGCTCCAGGCGGCGGGTCCTACGGCCCGCCGCCGCTTTTTTGTTTGTTAAGGAGAAAAATAGCAGAAATTTCCAGCATTTTTTAGACGAAACCGACAAAGTTTTTTTCAAGACTTGACAGGCAGGCTTTTTCTGTTGTACACTCACCCCAAGTTCAAAATGACAAACCGATGACGCAGACGAGTACACGGACGTCGCTTCTCCAAGAGAGCTGCCGGTGGTGGGATGGCAGCAGAAGGGGCCCCGCCGAATGGACTGCGGAGGGCGGACTGAACGGGAAGTTTCCCCACTAAGGACCGACGGGCTTTTCCCCCGTTACCAGGGAAAGACGTGTGTTGGCACGTCGCCGAGTGGGCGAGCAATCGCCAAGTTGGGTGGCACCGCAGAAGTTTTCAGACTTTTGTCCCAAGGGAACCATAGGAATGGGTCCTTGTGGGAGGAAGGTCTTTTTTGTTTGCCTTCTCTCCGGAGGACCGCAGATCAGAAAGGAGCAAGCGCCATGACATTCGAGAAAATCCCCTACAAGATCTACCTCACCGAAGACGAGATGCCCAAGAATTGGTACAATGTCCGGGCAGACATGAAGTCCAAGCCCGCCCCCCTGCTGAACCCCGCCACCGGCGCGCCCATGGGCTTCGACGACCTGCGGCCGGTGTTCTGCGACGAGCTGATCCGTCAGGAGCTGGACAACGACACCCGGGAGATCCCCATCCCCCAGGAGATCCGGGACTTCTACAAGATGTACCGCCCCTCTCCCCTGGTGCGGGCATACTGTTTGGAGGAGAAGCTCCAGACCCCCGCCAAGATCTACTACAAGTTTGAGGGCAACAACACCTCCGGCTCCCACAAGCTCAACAGCGCCATCGCCCAGGCCTACTACGCCAAGAACCAGGGCCTCAAGGGCGTCACCACAGAGACCGGCGCCGGCCAGTGGGGCACCGCCCTCTCCATGGCCTGCTCCTACCTGGGCCTGGACTGCCAGGTGTACATGGTGAAGGTCAGCTACGAGCAGAAGCCCTTCCGGCGGGAGGTCATGCGGACCTACGGAGCCACCGTCACCCCCTCCCCCTCCGACACCACCAACGTGGGCCGGGCAATCTTGAAGGAGCACCCCGGCACCACCGGCTCCCTGGGCTGCGCCATCTCCGAGGCGGTGGAGGCCGTGGCCAGCCAGCCCGGCTACCGGTACGTGCTGGGCAGTGTGCTGAACCAGGTGCTGCTGCATCAGTCCATCATCGGCCTGGAGACCAAGGCGGCCCTGGACAAGTACAGCATCGTGCCGGACATCATCATCGGCTGCGCCGGCGGCGGCAGCAACCTGGGCGGCCTGATCTCCCCCTTCATGGGCGAGAAGCTCCGGGGTGAGCGGGACTACCAGTTCATCGCTGTGGAGCCCGCCTCCTGCCCCAGCTTCACCCGCGGCAGATTCGCCTACGACTTCTGCGACACCGGCAAGGTCTGCCCCCTGGCCAAGATGTACACCCTGGGCGCGGGCTTCATCCCCTCCGCCAACCACGCCGGCGGCCTGCGGTACCACGGCATGAGCCCGGTGCTCTCCGAGCTGTACCACGAGGGACTGATGGAGGCCCGGGCGGTGGAGCAGACAAAGGTCTTTGAGGCGGCGGAGCAGTTCGCCCGGGTGGAGGGCATCCTCCCCGCCCCCGAGTCCAGCCACGCCATCCGGGTGGCCATTGACGAGGCGCTGAAGTGCAGGGAGACCGGCGAGGAAAAGACCATCGTCTTCGGCCTCACCGGCACCGGCTACTTTGACATGGTGGCCTACGAGAAGTTCCACAACGGCGAGATGACCGACTACATCCCCACCGACGCCGAGCTGGAGGCCAGCTTCGCCCAGCTGCCCCAGGTGCCGGGACAGGAGTAAGCGCCCATTCTCAAACAGCGGAGGACGGTTCGTCCTCCGCTGTTTTTGCGTCGTTTCCCTGCATAATTGACGCCTGTCCGCACAGACTGGATATGAATCCCTTTGTCCGGACTGGAGGAATGTCTCATGTCGAATCCCAACCGCCGCGGCGCCATGGCTCTGGTGTCCGCCTCTTTATGCCTGGCTCTGGCCGCGCTGTTCTATTTTGCCGAGCCGGCTCCATCCCTCACCGCCTCCGCCCCTGCTGCCGTGCCCGCCGCCGCGGACTGGGGGCTGTCCTTCCCCACGGAGGGAGAATCCCCGGTGGGCAACGTCTCCGCGGAGGACCTGGCCCAGTACAACGCCTACTACCTGGGGGACACCAGCCAAAAGGTCCTCTACCTGACCTTTGACTGCGGATATGAAAACGGCTACACGGAGGCCATTCTGGACGCCCTGAAAAAGCACAGCGCCCCTGCCGCCTTCTTCGTGGTGGGCCACATGGTGGAGTCCGCTCCGGACATCGTCCGCCGCATGGCGGAGGAGGGCCACATCGTGGGCAACCACACCTTCCACCACCCGGATATGTCCAGCATCTCGGACCTGACCTCCTTCCAGAAGGAGCTGACGGATCTGGAGACGCTGTACCAGGAGACCACCGGGCAGCCCCTCTCCAAATTCTACCGGCCGCCCCAGGGAAAGTACAGCGAGGAGAATCTGAAGCAGGCCCAGCAGCTGGGCTACACCACCGTCTTCTGGAGTCTGGCCTATGTGGACTGGAACACAGACGCGCAGCCCTCGGCGGAGGAAGCCTATGCCAAGCTGCTGCCGCGGATCCATGACGGAGCCATCGTGCTGCTCCACTCCACCTCCGCCACCAACGCCGCGATCCTGGACGACCTGCTGACGAAATGGGAGGAGATGGGCTATACCTTCGCTCCTCTGACCCAGCTGCCGGGGCTGTCCTGACATGCCGCCAGCCGTATGCCGGAGAATCCTGCGCCTCCCTCTTGCTTCCCGCCGCCGGACATGGTAGGATGGAGAGGATGAAAGGGGGCTGCATCCCATGCGGTATCTCTCCAAGGCAAAGCGGTTCGAGGCGGTCCAGGCCTATGTGCTCTATTTCTTTTTCTACTCTGTTCTGGGATGGCTGTATGAGGTCTTTCTGGAGGTCGTCGTCTATCGCTGGGGGTTCACCAACCGGGGCGTGCTGCTGGGCCCCTACTGCCCGGTGTACGGAGTGGGCGCCCTGGTGTTCCTGCTGTGCTTCTCCAGACTCATGGCCAAGCGGGAGCCGTCTTGGATCCGCTGGGCGAAACCGGTGCTGGTGTTCCTGGGCTGCATGATCACGGCCACCGCCATCGAGCTGGCCACCAGCTACATTCTGGAGGCCCTCACCGGAGCCTGGCCCTGGCAGACGTACCTGGATTATGACATCAACTTCGAAGGCCGCATCGCCCTGTCTCCCTCCATCCGATTCGGTCTGGGCGGCCTGCTGTTCCTGTATGTACTGCAGCCTCTGTTCCAGCGGCTGGTGGGTTCTCTCTCCTCCCGGGTTCGGCTGGCGGCCTCGGGTGCAGTGGTCGTGCTGCTTGCGGCTGAATGTGTGCTGCTGCTGTTTCGATGACCTCCGCCTTTGCTCAAACAAAAAGAGGACTGACGCTGTCAGTCCTCTTTCTGCGTTCCCATCATCTTTTCCAGATAGCTCTGGATGCAGCGGAAGGTCTCCTCACTGAGGTCATGCTCCACCTTGCAGGCGTCCTCTGAGGCCACCTCCGGCGTGACCCCCATCAGCACAAACAGCTTGGAGAGGGTCTTGTGGCGGCCGTAGACCCGGCTGGCGATCTCCATGCCGCTCTCATTCAGCGTGATGATCCCATCCGGGTCCATGGAGATATACCCATTTTCCCGCAGCTTTTTCATGGCAATGCTGATGCTGGGCTTGGAGTATCCCAGCTCATTGACGATGTCAATGGACCGCACCTGCCCCCGCCGCTGCTGCAAGACCAGGATCGACTCCAGATAGTCTTCCGCAGACTCATGGATTACCATAGCTCTCAACCTCTCTAATCTTGGCGCAAAGCCTTTTATTTATGTTAACAGCTATGGCGTGAGATTGCAAGCTGATTTTTTAGTCTGAAGAAAGACGCCGTGTTCGTTCTGGGAGCGGTGTCTTTCTCGCAGCACGGAGATCACCCCCCGTCATGAAGCTGGAGGCGCCGCTCGTCCCAACTGCGGGTGGTCTGCAGCCGGGGATCGCCGTTCAGAGGCAGCATCCAGCCGCGCCGTGATCGCTCCGGGCTCCGTGTCAAACCCCGGGCAGCCGGATACCGGCTTCCTGCGCACGTTTCTCTCCGACTTCGATCCCGTCAGCAGATGCGGTCAATCGCCTGCCCACCAGGCATCACCGCTCCAGCAGGCGGCAGAGCATGGAGGCCAGCTCACCCCGGGTGGCTGTCTGGTCTCCCCGGTAGCTCCCCTGCGCCATGCCCAGCGCCTGGGCGATGGCCGCGTAGCCCAGATCCGCCTCCGGGATGTCCGCGGCGTCGCTGTAAGCGCAGGTGTAGATGCCCTGGAGCCGGGCGGCGGGGCCGTAGCCGGCGCAGTCCAGCAGGCACTTCACCGCCTGTCCCCGGGTGACGGCGCTGTCCTCGTCCCGAGTCCCCCGGGCCAGGGCGCCCATCCGGTAGGCCGCGGAATAAGCGGCGTCCCGGGTGCTCTCATCTGCCGTCTCCGGGTCGATGCGATAGCCGTCCAAACTGGCCAGCAGGGCCACCAGATCCCATTGCGTCAGCTGCTTTGCCGGCTGAAATCGGCCTCCGTCATACCCCACGCCGTAGCGGGCCAGCTTCTCCACATCCGTCTTCACGCCGGAGCCCGAGAGGTCCGTATAGGTGATGGCCGTGTCCTGCTTCTCCGGCACCACCGGCTTACCGGTGGCGGCGTCGATGCCTGGGCACCAGTCCTCCCGCTCCAGCGCATAGGTCAGCCGCAGCTCATAGAAGTGGGTGAGCCCCAGCTCCAGCAGGCGGGCCTCCGTCTCACGGCTGCCGTCCAGCGGCCGCGGCACCAGGCGGTAGGCCAGGACCGTGTCATACGTCCCCGCCCAGGCGGACAGGGCCGCCGCCTCGCCGACGATGCCGGCGGCACTGGCAAACGTCACATCCTCGTCATAGTTGTAGTCCAGCCGGTACACGGACCCGTCGGCGCTGTCGATGGCGACTGTATAGCGGTTCTCCGGGAAGGGGATCCCGTTCACCTGCTGGACATAGGTGAAGGTGTCATAGGGCTGCCGGTCCTCTGTGCCGGCCGGGCTGTCCTCATAGAGGACCAGGTCCTTCCAGCGGGCGCCGCAGAAGGCAGCCAGGAATGTTTCCGCCCGGGTCTGCGCCTCTGCCCGGGACAGGGCCGGGGTCTCCCCCTCCTCCAGCCAGGGCGCATGGGAGGACACGGACAGGACCGCGCCGGTGCGGGCGTCCACCGTGATGGTGCGGGAGCGGCTGCCGTCCTCCTCCGGCCGCACGTAGGACAGGACGCAGAGGACTTGGTCCTCCTCCCCGTTCTCCGCGGCCTCTACCAGCCGGTAGGCGGCGGAGGACAGGGCGTAATCCGCCAGGCCATAGGCCGCCTCGGCCCGCAGGCTCTGGTCCAGCGCGTCAGATGACCGGACGCCCTCCATCTGGGCGATGCCGGCCTGCTCCGCCGGGCTCAGACCGCTGTCGCTGCTCTCTCCCGCTGTGGCGTTGTCGCTGGAACTGCCGCCCATGCCCAGGCCTTCCATCTGCTCTTCCAGCTCCGTCATGTCCAGCAGCTCGCCCGTGGCGGCATCCACGTAGAAGGCGTGCGTGTCCTCCGGCAGATACCGGAGCACGGCGGTGGAGCTGTCCGCCTCCCGTACGTATTCCAACTTTACCGCCAGTGTGTCCGTCAGGAGGCCAGCGGCTCGGTCCCGGCTCACAGAGGCAGCAGAGGCAGGTACATCTCCCAGGAAGACGTTCGCCGCCGCGTCCCGGGAGAAGGAGCGGACCTGGTTGTCCGCTGCGTCCACCGTGATGGAGTAGCTCAGCGGCGAGGGCAGGCCGTTCAGCAGGATCGTGCCGGAGAAGCGGTAGCTGTCGCCGCCCAGGGTGTCCATGCCCCGGGGCTCGCCCAGTTCCACGCTCTCTCCCGCCGTCAGGACCTTGTCCAGAAAGTCATCAGCGGCCCGGGCGGCTACGGCAGCGTCCCCTTGCGGGAATGTGGGGAACGCCTCGCTGCCGGAGACTGTATAGGGTCGTCCCGCCCGGTAGCTGATGACAGTCCCGTCGTCCAGGGCCGAGACGGACAGGTCCGTATCCAGGCCGGACCAGTAAAGGTCCCATACGCCGGTCAGGCCGTCCTCATACCGCTCACCCCAGAAGTCGTCATAGTCCTCTGTGTCCAGATCCAGAGTGTCCTTCACGCTTTTGGTGATGCGGGCCAGCGATTCGTCCGCAGTCTCCTCCGCAGCGGAGGCCGGCAGTGCCAGTCCCAGGGCCATCACCAGGGCCAGAGTCAGAGAAAGCAGCTTCTTCATCGTTCTTCCCTCCATGTCGGCAGTTTCCGGAATGGTGATTCCATTCTATCCCTTTAGACGTAAAATTTCCAGTGATGCTGCGGATTCTTTCTGGATTTTTGTCCGCCGCCTCCCTTCCGGCGTCCGGATGCAGGAGAGCCGCAGGCCAGTCGCCCGCGGCTCCTTCCGCCTTGTTTTCGATCAGAGGGGACACCCTGTCATTTCACATGGTCCAGCGCCTGCTTCACATCGGCGATGATGTCCTCCGCGTTCTCCAGGCCCACGGAGATGCGGACCAGCCCCTCGGGGATCCCCGCCGCCTTCAGCTCTTCCGGGGAATAGGCGGAGTGGGTCATGGAGGCGGCGTGCTGCACCAGCGTCTCCGCGTCTCCCAGACTGACGGCGATCCTGCACATGCGGAGGTGATCCACAAAATCCATCCCCGCCTGCTTTCCGCCCTTGATCTCAATGGACATCACCGGGCCGAAGCAGCGCATCTGCTTCTTTGCCGTCTCATGGCCGGGGTGGGTGGGCACGCCCGGGAAATAAACGGTCTCCACTCTGGGATCTGTCACCAGGTAGTCCGCCAGCTTCCGGGCATTTTCACAGTGGCGCATCATCCGGAGCTCAAAGGTCTTCAGGCCCCGCAGGACCAGGAACGCCTCCTGCGCTCCCAGGACGGAGCCGGTCATGTCCTTCACGCCGAACATCCGCACCTGATCCATCAGGTCCCGCCCGCCGCAGACAAAGCCCGCCAGGGCGTCGCCGTGGCCGTTTAAGAACTTGGTGGCGGAGTGGACCACCATGTCCGCTCCCAGCTCCAGGGGTCTCTGGAGATAGGGCGTGGCAAAGGTATTGTCCACCACGACCTTGATGTCGGGGTCGTATCCGTGGGCGATCCTGGCCACGGCCTGGATGTCCGCGATCTTCAGCGTGGGATTGGCCGGCGTCTCCAGATAGACCGCGCAGGTATTTTCCCGCAGATTCTCCTCCACGGCCTTCAGGTCCGACGTGTCGATGAACGTCACCTCCACGCCGTAGCGGGTCATGCCGTGGCTCAGCAGGGCAAAGGTGCAGCCGTACAGCGTCTTGTCCGCCAGGATGTGCTTCCCTGCGCCGGCGATGCTCCACAGCGCGGAGGAGATGGCGCCCATGCCGGAGCCGGCGGCCACGGCCGCCGCCGCACCCTCCAGCGCTGCGATCTTCTCCTCCAGCAGCTGTACGGTGGGGTTGCCCATCCGGGAGTAGTAATAGCCGCCCTCTTCCCCGGCAAAGCATCTGCCGCCCTGCTCACAGGTGTCAAAATAGAAGGTGGAGGTCTGATAGATCGGCATGCTCAAAGGGCGGCAGTCCTTCCCTGGCGTTACGCCGGAGTGGATGACCTGCGTGCCGAATCCAGTTCCTGTGTGTTCCATGTGTGCCGGTCTCCTTTACAAATCTTACTGGATGGTGCAGACGTGGGTCTTTGCCATGGTCTCTTCCGTGATCTCCTGGCCGATGCCCGGCAGCTCGGGGACGGTCAGCTCGCCATGGTCGTCCGGCAGGTAGTCGTAGACACAGGTCTTCCGCAGGCCTTCCTTGATGCCGTAGGAGTGCTGCTCGTGGATCAGGAAGTTGGGGATCACCGTCTCCACGTGCAGTGCCGCCGCCTGGGAGATGGGACCGCCGCAGACGTGGACCTGCACCTTGACGTCGTAGGTGTCCGCCATGTCGCAGATCTTTTTGGTCTCTGAGATGCCGCCGCACAGACACACGTCCGGCTGGATCACGCTGAGGGAGCGGTTCTCGAAGAAGGGCCGGTAGCCCAGGCGGGTGTAGATGCGCTCGCCGGAGGCCACGGGGATGTTGATCTTGTCCCGGATCTCCCGCATGGAGACGGGGTTCAGGGGATGGACCGGCTCCTCATAGTACATGATGTTCAGGTCGTCGACGTAGTTGGCCAGCTGGATGGCGGTGCTGGTGTCCGTGAAGGCGTGGAGCTCGATGATGATGTCCAGGTCATCGCTCAGGTCCCGGATGGCCTGCAGGCGGGCCCGCACGGTGTCCAGCACCTTCTTGGGCATCTGGCCCCGGAGCCGCCAGTCCGCCTCCTGGCGGGTGCGCTGCCAGTTGCCGCTGGCGGCCACGCCGACAGGGTCTACCTTCACTGCCGTGTAGCCCTGGGCCATGGCCTTCTTGGCCGCCTCGGCGTACTGCTCCGGCGTGACCATGTTCCGGTCCTCCAGATCCCAGTCGAACTGGATCTGGCTGGCGTAGGCCCGCAGCTTCTCATTGGTCTTGCCGCCCAGCAGCTGGTAGACCGGGGCCTTGTAGTACTTGCCCTTGATGTCCCACAGGGCGATGTCGATGGCGCTCATGCCGGCGTTGATGACGGTGCCGCCGCCCATGCCCCAGAAGGTGGTGCGGAACAGCTTCTCCCGGATGGCCTCGCTGTTCAGGGGATCCATGCCGATGATCAGCTGGCCGAAGTCCTTGACCATGCCGATGCCTGCGTTGTGGGCGTTGCCGTAGGCCAGGCCCACCTCACCGAAGCCGCAGATGCCGCTGTCCGTGTTGATGCGGATGCAGATGGGGGCGCAGTCCTCGTAATTCAGGCACTTGGCGAAGTCGAAAATGTCGATGCTGGTGATTTTCATATGGGTTTCCTCTCTTTCTTTTTATTCCGCAGCGGCCGCTTCCTCTTCCCCCTCGGGATAGAGGCTGATGCCGTTCTTCTCCTCTTTCGTCTTCAGCAGGCCGAACTGGATGGTGACGATGGTCGCCAGGCCCAGCAGGATGGGATAGTAGGAGGCGGCGATCAGCGCGAACGGAGAGAGTCCGGTCATGGAGATGCCCAGCATCAGCTGTCCGCCGTGGGGGATAAAGCTCTGGAAGACGCAGGCGGAGATATCCAGCAGGCTGGCCACCCGCTTGCGGGAGATGTTGAACTTCCTGGCGAACCGCATGGCCAGGGGCGCGCTGACCAGGATGGCCATGGTGTTGTTGCCCATGGACATATCCACCAGTCCCGTCAGCAGGCACATGCCATACTCCGCGCTGCGGCGGGTGTGCATATGCTTGCCCATCTTCTCCACCAGCCAGTCGATGCCCCCGTACTCCTTGGCGATGCCGGTGAGGCCCCGGAGGATGATGGTGACGATGATGATGCTGGCCATGCCGCTGATGCCGTCGGTGATGCCGGCGGAATAGGTGGCCAGGGTCAGGCTGCCGGTGGCAAAGCCGATCACGCCGGCCACGATGGTCCCCAGCAGCAGCACCAGCACCACGTTCAGGCCGATCAGAGCCGTGACCAGCACCACGATGTAGGGCAGGATCTTGATCAGGCTGTACTCATAGGCGCCGGCCAGCTCGCCGCCGCTGCCCACCAGGCAGTAGATCACGATGGCGATCAGCGCCGCGGGCAGGGCAATCAGGCCGTTCATCTTGAACTTGTCGTTCATTTTGCAGCCGGCGCCCCGGGTGGCGGCGATGGTGGTGTCGGAAATCACGGACAGGTTGTCGCCGAACATGCCGCCGCCGATGACCGCCGCAATGGCCACACCGGCGGAGAGGTCCGCCTCTTCCGCGATGCCCAGGGCAATGGGTCCGATGGCGGCGATGGTGCCCATGGACGTGCCGGTGGCCAGCCCCAGGGCGGATGAGATCACGAAAACGCCGGCGAATACGAACTGCCGCGGGATGATGGACAGCCCGAAATTCACGGCCGCCTCCGTGCCGCCCATGGCCTCGGCCGCGCCGGAGAAGGCGCCGGCCAGGGCAAAGATCATGATCATCAGCATGACGCCGGGCTCGCCGCAGTGCTTGGCCACCAGGTCGATGTTCAGGTCGATGTTCTTGCGGCTGCGGCTCAGCAGGATCACCGTGGTAAGGCCGCACAGCACCGCGAATTCCCGGGAGATCTGCTTGAACGGGTTCTCCGTTCCCATCAGGGAAAACACGACGCCGGCGCCCAGGTATACCGCCAGGAATGTGAGCAGTGGGATAAAGGATTTCAAACCCCAGTTTTTGTTCTGTTCGATCATGCGCTTGATTTCTCCCTTTCATCTGTAGATCTGTCTCATGGGTCCAGACTGTTTTTGAGGTGTGAGCGATCCCCCCTTGTTTTGGCTCTTGCTTTTTTCCGTTTCCACAGATATCCTTATAGGCAGAGGTATGATGTCATCTCTGCTCTTTCAACGTTACCCGGTTTGTGGAAAAAGTACAATTCCGAAAAAGGTATATATGGGCATAGCTAAAAAAAATAGAACAAAACTGCCCGGTTCCTTTTATGCAGTTTCACCTGCTTTCGTCACAGAGGAGGAAGCACATTGACCTTGCAGCAGATCAGATATGTGGCGGAGATCGCCCGGCATGGGACCATCAGCAAAGCCGCCCAGGAACTTTACATCACCCAGCCTCACCTCAGCAGCGTGCTGAAGGAGCTGGAAAACGAGCTGGGGATCACCATCTTCTCCCGGGCCAGGAAGGGCGTGGTGCTGACGGAGGACGGACGGGAATTTCTCCACTTCGCACGGCCGCTGCTGGAGCAGGAGGAACGCATCCTGAACTTTTATGCGGACAAGCCGTCGTCGGCGGCGCCCTTCCGCTTCTCCATCTCCACCCAGCGGTATCCCTTCGTCATCAAGGCCTTTTACAGCTATTTCCAGAAGCTGGCCCCGGAACAGTTTGAGATCCACCTGCGGGAAAGCAGCATGGACGCCGTGATCCGCGACGTGTTCGAAAAGCGGAGCGACCTGGGGATCATCTTCCTCTCCGCCTCCACGGAGAAGTTCATCCGCAAGTATCTGGCGGCCAGGAATCTGGAGTTCCACGAGATGGTGGCCATCGACCCCTGCGTCTTTTTCCGGAAGGACCACCCTATGGCCGCCCGGGCGGAGGTGGACCTGGACGACATGGAGGCGTATCCCTTCGCCTCCTTCGAGTCCGGCGTCTCCGTGTCTGTGGAGTTTTCCGAGGAGGTCCTGTTCTCCAGCCTCAACGCCTTTACCAAGCGGATCTACGTGGCCGACCGGGGCACCATGATCAACACCCTGACCCACACGGACGCCTTCTCCATCGGCACCGGCATCCTGTCGGAGGGATTTGCCGGCCCGGAGCTGGTGAGCCGCCCCATCCGGGGCCACCAGCGGGAGATCCACCTGGGCTGGATCCAGCCAGTCAGCAGTCCCATCCCGGAGCCCCTCTCCGCCTTCCTGCGGGAGGTGGAGGCGGTGGTGGCCCAGTGACCGATCCAGAGAAAAAGCCTGTGTTCCTTCGGAACACAGGCTTTTTGCGTATGCACGCCGGGGATCCCCCAGGGCACCCCGGACAGAAGCGGGCCGGGCGGAGAAGATCTCCGCCCGGCCTCGGCCGTCTGGATAGGTCTTGTATCGGCTCAGCCCACCTGATCCCAGAAGCGGTACAGGATCACCGCGAACTGGGCGCGGGTGGCGGTGCCGGTGGGATCCAGGGTCCCGTTGCTGGTGCCGCCCACGATGCTGTTGGCAACGGACCACTGCATGGGCTCCACGGCGTAGCCGGCCACGGTGCCCGCGTCGGGATAGGCGGACAGGTCGGCCCGCTGGTCATTGGCGTAGCCCATCAGGGTGGCGTAGCGGTACAGCAGGGCCACCAGCTGCTGGCGGGTGACGGCGCCGCCGGGGGTCGTGCCGTCAGAGACGCCGTTGGTCACGGCCCACTCCCTGGCGGCGGACATATTGGCGGGGTCAGCGCCGGACAGCCGGGCCAGGATCATCCACACCTGCTGGCGGGAGATGCTGGCGTTGGGGCTGAAGGCAGAGGCGCTGGTGCCGTTGACGTAGCCGTTGTCGTAGGCCCAGGCGATCTCGTCATAGGCCCAGAAGGACTCCGGCACGTCGGAGAAGAAGGTGCTGCCGCCCTCCCGGACGAAGGTGACGGAGATGGTCACCCGGCCACGGGGCTGGGTGAAGGTGTAGGTGCCGTCACGCTCGGCGGTGACCTTTACCTCCCGGCCGTTGCGGTCGGTGACGGTGACCTCGTCCACCTCGTAGCCGCTGTCGGGGTCCACGGTGATGGTGACCTCGTCGTCCTCCTCGGGGGTCCGGGGATTGACCTTGATGCTGCCGCCGTCAGACACGTCCAGGATGGGAGAGTAGCTGGGGTCGCTGGAGGATGAGCCGGAAGAAGAGCCGACATAGGTCCACTGGGCAACCAGAGTGGCATTTCCGTTCACAGGATAAGAATTTGTGTAACGATTGCCGTTTACATACCAACCGTCAAAACGGTAATCTGTACGGATGGGCGTCGGCAGAGCCAAAGTAGTTCCTGTAGTCAGCTCAGTATAAGTGGTATCTGCCTCTCCGTTTCCATACCGCAATGTTACCGTATATTTCTCGGTGCTCTGCTGTGCGGTCAGATCAACAACTGTATCACCGGCCTTGGCATCTTTCAGAGCGTCCTCAACAGATCCATAGTAGCTATAGGGCGCCTGAGAATTCTTTGATGTACTGTACAGCTCGGCTTTAAGTTCTTCCGCAAGGAAGTCCTTGCTAATAGAGGAAGAGAAGTTGCCGCCGGAGACTACCGGCTTAGTAGTTCCTGTAAAATAGTTTCCGATAGGGGCGCTCGGAGAAACAAAATTGCCACCAGTGATTTCCAATTTTCCCTTATCATTTTCGGTAGAAGGCGTACTAGAGGCTCCGTTCAGAACAGCGTTGACTCCTGTCGACTCAACGATAAACGTTCCACCGGTAATTGTGGCTTCATTCCAATTTAAAACAGCGGCCTGCGTCGTATTGGAAAAACTACCTCCTTTGATTACCAGTATGCCTCCGTCATCATTCTTTACGGAGTTCAGGCCGCCGATAAACGTGCCATTATTTATTGTCAGCTTTGGATTCTTGTGATTTATCCCATCAACATAGCCATTTCTTGGATTGGTATCTTTATAGCTGTAATAGCCATTTTCAATCATGCTAGAAAAGCTACCAGTATTTTTTACCGTAGCACCAGCGTTAATCGTCATCTCACCATGATTACAAATGGTGTACCAGCTATTTCCGCCACTGACATCCGCACTCTCACCAGTTTCTGAAGTACGGTCATATGTACCGCCATTGAGGGTAACCGTTCCATTATTGAAAATTGCCGCACGTGCATTTGTTTCATTGTCTACAGTCCCGCTGCCTTCAATGGTCAATTCGCTCCCGATCTCGACCGTGATTGTATCACTATTCGCATTTGTCAGGGTATAGGTGCCCAAATCCAAGGTGATTTTTTTGTTGTTTGAAACAGTAATATCTTCCTTCGTATCCCGCAAGAGGGCTACGGTCTGGTTTTCTTGAGCCGCAGTAATAGCGGCCTGCAGGGTTTCATAGTTTTTCCCACCTACAGTAGCAACAATGCCCGTAGGAACCCGATCGATAGGCTGCCCATCCCCATTTGTACTGTCGATAATCACCATTGTGTTGGCTGTATCAGCAATATCGCCAGTCACAACGGAACCTTGCACCAGCACGGAGCCATCGGTATCAG
>JABLTR010002512.1_pt1 | contig 16379 bp, 13 predicted proteins | sample 7160071 | NCBI WGS metagenome assembly JABLTR01 (sample SAMN14651230, study PRJNA627086) | human gut metagenome | isolation source: feces | host: Homo sapiens
AATTAGCGAAACTCCCGGATCAGCCGGGAGTTTATCTTATGCATGATAAACAGGATGCCATCATATATGTAGGTAAGGCCCTCAGTCTGCGGCACCGGGTGCGCCAGTATTTTCAGCCCAGCCATGACGAGGGGATCAAGAAAGCCCAGATGGTACGCCAGATTGCGTCTTTCGAGTATATCGTCACGGACTCGGAACTGGAGGCTCTGGTGCTGGAGTGCAATCTGATCAAGGAATACCGCCCGAAGTACAACACCATGCTGCGGGATGACAAAACCTACCCTTATATCAAGGTAACGCTGGGGGAACCCTATCCCAGGGTGCTCTTTTCCCGCACGTTAAAGAAGGACAAGAGCCGTTACTTCGGCCCTTATACCAGCGCGGGGGCGGTCAAGGATACGATCGAGCTGATCCAGAAAATTTTCCATCTGCGGACCTGCAGTCAGAGATTCCCCGAGGCCTTTGGAAAGACCAGACCCTGCCTGAATTACCACATGAAGCAGTGCCAGGGGGTCTGCACCGGAAAAATTTCCCAGGAAGAATATCAGAAGAACGTGGAGGGGGCTCTGGATTTCCTCAACGGAAATTACAAGCCGGTCATCGACATGCTCCAGGAGAAGATGGAACAGGCCGCAAAGGAGCTGGAGTTTGAGAAAGCTGCCGGTTATCGGGACCTGATCGGCAGCGTGAAGGCCTGCGCTCAGCGGCAGAAGATGACCCACATGGACGGGGAGGACAAGGACATCGTGGCCCTGGCCCAGTCCGGGGAGGACGCGGTAGTTCAGGTGTTCTTTGTGCGAAACGGTAAGCTGATCGGCCGGGAGCATTTCTTCATGAATGTGAAGGTGGAGGATCAGACCTCCGAGCTTCTGGAGCGGTTTCTCCAGCAGTTTTACTCCGGGACGCCCGTGATCCCAAGGGAAATTTTCCTCCAGGAGGATATCGAGAATCCGGAGGTGCTGGAACAGTGGCTGAGCAGCCGCCGGGGCGCCAGAGCGTATCTGCGGATTCCCCGGAAGGGTATGAAGGAGAAGCTGGTGGAACTGGCGAAGAAGAATGCCCGGATGGTGCTGGATCAGGACCGGGAACGGATCAAGAAGGAGGAGGGGCGCACCATCGGCGCCTTAAAGGAGATCGCGGATCTTCTGCACATGGACCGGATCGAGCGAATGGAGGCCTACGATATCTCCAATATCAACGGTTTTCAGACGGTGGGTTCCATGGTGGTCTTCGAGAAGGGCAAGCCCCTGCGCAGCGATTACCGGAAATTCAAGCTGCGGACGGTCTCCGGTCCCGACGACTACGGCTCCATGCGGGAGGTGCTGACCCGTCGGTTCGGCCACGGCATCCGGGAGCGTGAGGAACTGCGCCGGAAGGATCTCGGCGACGATGTGGGAAGCTTTACCAGGTTTCCCGACGTGATTATGATGGACGGCGGAAAGGGCCAGGTCAACATCGCGTTGGAAGTGTTGGAGGAACTCCATCTGGATATCCCTGTCTGCGGCATGGTCAAGGATGATCATCACAGGACAAGAGGGCTGTATTTTCACAATGAGGAGATCCCCATCGATAAGACCTCCGAGGGATTTCATCTGATTACCCGTATGCAGGATGAGGCCCATCGCTTCGCCATCGAATACCACCGCTCCCTGAGGGGCAAGAGTCAGGTGCACAGTTTTCTCGATGACATTTCCGGCATCGGCCCGGCCCGCCGCAAAGCGCTGATGAAGGCCTACCGTGGAATCGACGAGATGCGGGCAGCTTCCGTGGAGGAACTGGCGGCGGTGGATGGCATGACAAAAAGCGCCGCCGACAATCTGTACCAATACCTTCACCGGGAATTGACAAGCGATGGAAATCCAGTAAAATAGATCATAGAAAACGCTTCTCCGCACGCTGGCGGAGCAGAGGGATGATCAGGAGGGTATCTATGGAAGGCGCGAAGCTGTCAAAAATTGCGAAAAAATTTAATCTGAAAAATTTTACGGAGAAACTGGACCTGAACGAGCACTATGTGCTCATCGCCGACGTGAACCGTCCGGCTCTTCAGCTCAACGGGTTCTATGAGCATTTCGAGGAGGACCGTGTGCAGCTGATCGGCATGGTGGAACAGGCATATCTCAGCAAGATGACCAGAGAGGAACGGATAAAAAATTACCGGGAACTGCTCTTCCGCAATATTCCCTGTCTGATTTTCTGCAGGGGATTTGAGCCGGAACCGGAGCTGATCGACGTGGCGACGGAGCGGGGGATTCCCCTGCTTGGAACGGACCGGGCCACATCCAATTTTATGTCGGATCTGATCTACAATCTGCAGCTGGAGCTGGCGCCCTGCACCACGATCCACGGCGTGCTGATGGACGTCTACGGCGAGGGGCTTCTGATTACCGGCGAGAGCGGCATCGGCAAGAGCGAGGCGGCTCTGGAGCTGATCCGCAGAGGACACCGTCTGGTGGCCGACGATGTGGTGGAGATCCGCCAGACCAACGAGAATCAACTGACCGGCACGGCCCCGGACATCACAAAATATCTGATTGAACTGCGCGGTATCGGCATCATCGACGTGAAGAGTCTTTTCGGTGTGGAGAGTATCCGGGAGCGCCAGAAGATCGATTTTGTGATCAAGCTGGAGGACTGGAAAAAGGACAACGATTACGACCGTCTGGGATTGGAAGACCAGTATATGGAGATACTGGGTAAGAAGGTGGTCTGCCATTCGCTGCCGATCCGGCCGGGGCGGAATCTGGCGGTCATCTGCGAGACTGCGGCGGTCAACAACCGCCAGAAGAAGATGGGGTACAACGCGGCTCAGGAACTGTACCGCAGAGAGCAGGAGAACATCGCCGGAAGCCGCAGGGATGAGGACGCGGAATGCTGATTCGTATCCTGGGCCCGGGCAGCAGAGAGACTTGAATAAACAGGAGGAATGAGACATGGAGAGAGAAAACGCCTGGAAGAAATATCAGACAAAGGATGAGAAGGATAAGGTTTTTGCCTTTGCGGAGGATTACCGCGGATTTCTGTCGGACTGCAAGACGGAGCGGGAGTGTACGGCCTATTTCGCCGATAAGGCGAAGAAGGCGGGATACATTTCCCTGGAGGAGATCATCGACGCGAACAGGCGGCTGAAAGCCGGCGATAAGGTTTACGCCGTCAACAAGGACAAGGGAATCGCCCTCTTTGTGATCGGCAGCGAGGATATGGAACAGGGCATGAACATTCTGGGAGCCCACATCGACTCGCCACGTCTGGACTTGAAGCAGAATCCGCTGTATGAGGACACGGATATGGTGCTGCTGGACACCCACTATTACGGCGGTGTCAAAAAGTATCAGTGGGTAACCCTGCCCCTGGCACTCCACGGGGTCATCGCGAAGAAGGATGGCACCGTGATTCCTGTGAATATCGGAGAGAAGCCGGAGGATCCGGTGTTCGGCGTCAGCGACCTGCTGATTCATCTGGCGGCGGACCAGATGGAGAAGAAGGCGTCGAAGGTCATCGAGGGGGAGGACATGGATGTGCTGGTTGGCAGCCTGCCTCTCTATGATGAGAAGGACGAGGAGAAGAAGGAGCTGGTCAAAAAGAATGTTCTGCGGATCCTTCAGGAACAGTACGATATTGAGGAGGAGGATTTCTTATCGGCGGAGATCGAAGTGGTGCCCGCGGGAGCGGCAAGAGATTACGGCTTTGACCGCAGCATGATTATGGGGTACGGACACGATGACAGGGTCTGCGCGTATCCCTCCTTCATGGCGATGCTGGCGGTGGAGGCGCCGAAGCGCACGCTGGCCTGCCTTCTCGTGGATAAGGAGGAGATCGGCAGCGTGGGAGCTACCGGAATGCAGTCCCGGTTCTTCGAGAACACCGTGGCGGAGCTGGTCAACGCCTGCGGCGATTACAGTGAGCTGAAGGTGCGCCGGGCGCTGAAAAATTCCAAGGTGCTCTCCTCGGATGTGAGCGCGGCCTTCGATCCCAACTATCCCTCTGTGATGGAGAAGCGTAACGCGGCCTATTTCGGCAGAGGACTGGTGTTTAACAAGTATACCGGTTCCAGAGGAAAATCCGGTTCCAACGACGCCGGAGCGGAATATGTGGGCTCCCTGCGCCGGATCATGGATGACGCCGGCGTATCCTACCAGACGGCGGAACTGGGCAAGGTCGATCAGGGCGGCGGCGGAACCATCGCCTACATCCTCGGAAATTATGACATGCAGGTAATCGACAGCGGCGTGGCGGTGCTGAATATGCACGCTCCCTGGGAGATCATCAGCAAGGTGGATCTCTACGAGGCATACCGCGGATATATCGCCTTCCTCGAGAACGCGTAATATCCCGGGCAGCCGGCAGAGAGCCGGAAAAGAAACGGACAGAACAGAGGCAGACAGAGAGCAAAGGACGGGAGTTTATGGAAGAGACGGCAATTCTTCGGGAACTTGTCAGCATAGTGGGAAATGACAGGGTGCGGACGCAGGAACCTATGAGCAGGCACACTTCCTTTCGGATCGGCGGACCGGCGGAAATTTTCGTGGAGCCGACGGTGGCACAGGTCGGCCGGGTAATCGCCCGCTGTAAGGAGGGAGAGATCCCCTGCACGGTTATCGGAAACGGGAGCAATCTTCTGGTGGGGGATGGCGGGATCCCGGGCGTGGTCATCTGCCTGGGAGAACAGGCTTCCGGGATATCCGTATTCCGGGAGGAACTCTTCGCGGAGGCGGGGGCGCTGTTGTCGAAGATGGCGGCGGAGGCTCAGAGGGCCGGACTGACCGGTCTGGAATTTGCCGCGGGGATCCCCGGCAGTCTGGGCGGGGCCATCATCATGAACGCCGGCGCTTACGGAGGCGAGATGGCGGATGTGGTCCGGGAAGTCCAGGTGTTGACGGCAGATGGAGACATTGAGATCTGGGGCCGGGACGACATGGAGTTCGGTTACCGAAGCAGCCGGGCCATGAAGGAAGGTGCCATCGTCCTCTCAGCGTTCTTTGACCTGAAGGAGGGAGATCCCGGACAGATCCGGCAGCGGATGAACGAACTGGCGGAAAGACGTCGGGAAAAGCAGCCCCTGGAGTATCCCAGCGCCGGCAGTACCTTCAAGCGGCCGGAGGGGCATTTCGCGGGCAAACTGATTATGGAAGCGGGCCTCGGAGGTTACCGGGTGGGAGACGCCCAGGTATCCGAGAAGCACTGCGGTTTTGTCATCAACCGGGGCAATGCCACGGCGTCTCAGGTGCGGCAGCTGATGGAGGATGTGATCCGGCAGGTGCAGAAGACATCCGGGGTAACGCTGGAGCCGGAGGTGCGCATGGTGGGAATTTTTTCCGCGGAAAAGGAGTAGGAATATGAGACTGCTGATTTTGACGGGTATGTCCGGCGCCGGCAAGAGCACGGCGCTGAAAATGCTGGAGGATATGGGCTATTACTGTGTGGATAACCTGCCGATCCAGCTTCTGAAAAGTTTTGTGGATCTGTCGGACCGGCAGGAATTCAAGCGGCAGCGGGTCGTTGTGGGGATTGATATCCGAAGCGGCGAGACCCTGTCGCTTTTGTCGGACATTCTCTCGGAGCTGGAGCAGGACGGGAAGAAGGTGGACGTCCTGTTTATGGACGCTGAGGAGGATGTGCTGGTCAACCGTTACAAGGAGACCAGGCGCACCCATCCCCTGTCCCAGTCCGAACGGATTTACACCGGCATTGAGAAGGAACGGCAGGCCATGCAGTTTCTCAAGGAGCGGGCGGATTATATCATCGATACCAGCCATCTTCTGCCCAGGGATCTGAAGGGAGAGCTGGAGAAGATTTTCGTGGAGGATAAGAACTATGAGAGCCTGTTTGTGACGATCATGTCCTTCGGGTTCAAGTACGGGATCCCGGCGGACGCGGATCTTGTCTTTGACGTGCGTTTCCTTCCGAACCCCTACTATGTGGAAGAGCTGCGGCCGAAGACCGGAAACGACCGGGAGATCCAGCAGTTCGTGATGCGGCATCCCCAGGCCCATGTCTTTCTGAACAAGCTGGAGGACATGATCCGCTTCCTGATTCCGAACTATATCTCGGAGGGAAAGAACCGGCTGGTCATCGCCATCGGGTGCACCGGCGGCAAACACCGCTCGGTAACGCTGGCCAATGAACTCTATCAGAGGCTCTCGCAGGATGAGGGCTACGGCCTGAAGATCGAGCACCGGGATATCGAGAAGGATGCCCTTCGGGGAAAATAGTTGAGAACCAGGAAACGGATGGGAGGAAGACCGAATGTCGTTTTCTCAGGAGGTAAAGGAGGAGCTTTCCCGTCATATACCCGGGGCGCGCCACTGCCAGCTGGCAGAATTGGCCGCCCTGGTCAGCTTTTTGTGCAAATTGACTACAAAAGGCAAAGAAACGGCTTTAATTTTGGAGACGGAAAGCCCGCTGATAGCGAGAAAATACTTTACTTTATTAAATAAAACCCTTAGTATATATAAGGATAAAAAAGTTATAACGGATCAGCAGGCGCTGGAACTTCTTACGGCGTTGAAGATGTGGCGGGAGAATGAGAGAGGAGAGACTGTGTGCCGGCTGGATGTGGTGGACGGGATTCTGCTGCAGCAGACCTGCTGTAAGCGCGCTTTTATCCGGGGCGCGTTTCTTGCTGCCGGTTCCATCAGTGATCCCAGAAAAGCATATCACATGGAGATTGTCTGCCGGACGTCTCCCCAGGCCCGGCAGCTTCGGGATGTGATGAATACCTTCGAAGCGGAGGCCAAGATAGTGGAGCGCAAGGGCCACTATGTGGTCTATGTGAAGGAGGGATCCCGGATCGTGGATATGCTCGGCGTCATGGAGGCGAATGTGGCGCTTATGAATCTGGAAAATGTGCGCATACTGAAGGAGATGCGCAACTCGGTAAATCGAAAGGTCAACTGTGAGACAGCGAATATCGGAAAAACCGTGAGCGCGGCCGTACGGCAGGTGGAGGATATTCAGCTGATAGAGAAAAAGATCGGTCTTTCGAAATTGCCGCAGTCACTGCAGGAGATTGCCAGAGTCCGCCTGGAACACCCGGATATGCCCCTGAAAGATTTGGGAGAACTGTTGACCCCGCCGGTTGGAAAATCCGGTGTCAATCACCGGCTCCGCAGGATCAGCGAAATAGCAGAAAAGCTAAAAGTGTAGGAGGAATCATCATGAAAAAAGACGTGGTCGTTCAGATGTCTGACTCAATGGAGGAGACACCGATTGCACATTTAGTGCAGCTGGCAAATCAGTTTTCCAGCCAGATTTACTTCGAGATGGATACCAAGAGGGTAAATGCCAAGAGCATCATGGGAATGATGAGCCTTGTGCTTACCGCCGGAGACAGCGTGACCATCTGTGCGGACGGAGAGGATCAGGAGAAAGCGATCGCGAAGCTGGAAGAATTTTTGACAGCGTAAGAGAGGATCTCTATGAAGCAAAGATTACTGTTTATCTTCAATCTCCGCTCCGGCAAGGGAAAAATTAAAGAAAATCTGGCGGAAATTGTGGATATCATGGTAAAGGCAGGCTGGGAAGTGACGGTCTACACTACCCAGTGCCAGGGAGATGCGGTGGAAAAAGCCCGGCTGGAGGCCGGCGAATATGACAGGATCGTCTGCAGCGGAGGCGATGGAACCCTGGATGAGGTGGTAACCGGTATGATGAAGGCGAAGAGCCGGGTGCCTATCGGCTACATTCCCGCGGGGAGCACCAACGATTTCGGAAACTCTCTGGGAATTGACAAGGATATGCGAAAGGCAGCCCAGATCGCGGCGTCGGGACGGATGTTCCCCTGCGATATCGGACGGTTCAACGATGACTTCTTTGTGTATGTGGCGGCTTTCGGTCTCTTTACGGATGTGTCCTATCAGACCAGCCAGGACATGAAAAATGTTCTGGGCCATGCGGCCTACATTCTCGAGGGGGCCAAGCAGCTGTGGGATATTCCTTCCGTGCGCATGCAGGTGGAATATGACGGGAATGTGCTCTACGACGAGTTTATCTACGGTATGATTACCAACTCCAATTCCGTGGGCGGATTTGACGGACTGATCTCCGGAGATGTGATCTTAAACGACGGGGTTTTCGAGGTCACGCTGATCAAGACGCCGAAGAATCCCATGGAACTGTCCGAGGTGCTGGCCTGTCTGACCAATATCCGCAAGGAGTCCGACATGCTCTATACATTCCAGACCAGCAGCATCAAGTTTACCAGCAGTGAGAGCGTATCCTGGACCCTGGACGGGGAGTACGGCGGAGACCATCAGACGGTGCTCATCGAGGATTGTCCCCGGGCTTTGGAAATCCTTGTTGAATAATCGGAGTAATTGATATATAATGTCTTAAGAAAAAAAGAAATGGAGGGAGATCTCATGTTAGTATCTGCAAAAGAGATGCTGGATAAGGCTAAAGCAGGACACTATGCGGTAGGTCAGTTCAACATCAATAATCTGGAGTGGACGAAGGCAATTCTTCTGACTGCTCAGGAATGCAATTCGCCGGTCATCCTTGGTGTGTCCGAAGGAGCCGGTAAGTATATGACCGGTTTCAAGACAGTGGCAGCCATGGTTAAGGCTATGGTAGAGGAGCTGAACATTACCGTTCCCGTTGCGCTGCATCTGGATCACGGCACTTACGAAGGATGTCAGAAATGTGTGGAGGCCGGATTTTCCTCCATCATGTTCGACGGATCCCATTACCCCATTGAGGAGAATGTGGAAAAGACGAAGGAGCTTGTGAAGCTCGCCCACGACCATGGCATGTCCATCGAGGCAGAGGTCGGAGCGATCGGCGGCGAGGAAGACGGTGTAGTCGGAGCCGGCGAGTGCGCGGATCCCATGGAGTGCAAGGCGATCGCCGATCTGGGTGTGGATATGCTGGCTGCCGGCATCGGCAACATTCACGGTATCTACCCGGAGAACTGGCAGGTCCTGAGCTTCGAGACGCTGGATGCCGTACAGCAGCAGACCGGCGCAATGCCCCTGGTGCTTCACGGAGGTACCGGAATCCCTGATGATATGATCAAGAAAGCAATTACCCTTGGCGTTGCGAAGATCAACGTCAATACTGAGTGCCAGCTCTCCTTCGCGGAGGCCACGAGAAAATACATCGAGGCCGGCAAGGATCATCAGGGAAAGGGATATGATCCCAGAAAGCTTCTTGCTCCGGGAACGGAAGCCATCAAGGCTACCGTAAAGGAGAAGATGGAGCTGTTCGGTTCCATCGACAAAGCCTGAATATAGGATGTGAACAAAGGTGTTCCAATTGATGAAAATTGGGGCACCTTTTTGCATATTTTTAAAAAAAGAAAGGAAAAAGATTATGGCAGAAGAAAAAGAGTATTTCAATGTCGCTGATATCTTCGGCGAAAACGTCTTTAACGACGCGGTTATGCAGGAGCGCCTGCCGAAAAAGGTGTATCAGAAACTGAAGCAGACCATCAGCGAAGGCAAAGAGCTGGATCTGGCTACGGCAGATGTGGTGGCTCACGAGATGAAGGAGTGGGCGATTGAGAAGGGCGCGACCCATTATACCCACTGGTTCCAGCCGTTGACCGGCGTGACCGCGGAGAAGCATGATGCATTTATTTCCGCTCCCATGTCCAATGGTAAGGTACTGATGAGCTTTTCCGGCAAGGAGCTGATCAAGGGCGAGCCGGACGCCTCCTCCTTCCCCTCCGGCGGTCTGCGGGCCACCTTTGAGGCGAGAGGTTATACCGCATGGGACTGCACCTCCCCGGCTTTTGTCCGTCAGGATGCCGCCGGCGCGACCCTGTGCATTCCCACAGCGTTCTGTTCCTACACAGGAGAGGCGCTGGATCAGAAGACACCGCTTCTTCGTTCTATGGAGGCATTGAGCCAGCAGTCCCTGCGGCTGTTGCGTCTGTTTGGCAATACGACTTCCCGCAAGGTTGTTCCCTCTGTGGGTGCAGAGCAGGAATATTTCCTGATTGACAGGGACAAATATCTGAAGAGAAAAGATCTGGTTTACACCGGACGGACTCTGTTCGGAAGAATGCCCGCCAAGGGACAGGAGCTGGAGGATCATTACTTCGGAGCTATCCGGGAGCGGATCGCGGCCTTCATGCGGGATGTGAACAAGGAACTCTGGAAGCTGGGCGTGTCTGCCAAGACACAGCACAACGAAGTGGCACCGGCACAGCATGAGCTGGCTCCGATCTACTCGGAGGCCAATGTGGCTGTAGACCACAACCAGTTGATTATGGAGACCTTAAAGAAGGTGGCCGGCCGTCACGGACTGCAGTGCCTGCTCCACGAGAAACCCTTCGACGGCGTCAACGGTTCCGGCAAGCACAACAACTGGTCGCTGGTTACCGATGATGGCATCAACCTGCTGGATCCGGGAAAGACACCCCATGAGAACATTCAGTTCCTTCTGGTGCTCTGCTGTATCCTGGCCGCGGTGGATGATCATGCGGATCTGCTGCGGGAGTCGGCATCTGATGTTGGAAACGACCACCGCCTCGGAGCGGATGAGGCACCGCCCGCAATCATCTCCATTTTCCTCGGCGAGCAGCTGGAGGACGTGTTGTCTCAGCTGATCAGCACAGGCGCGGCTACCAGCAGCATCAAGGGAGAGAAGCTGGAGACAGGTGTGAAGACGCTTCCGGAGTTCATGAGAGACGCCACCGACCGGAACCGTACATCGCCCTTCGCCTTTACCGGAAACAAATTTGAGTTCCGTATGGTGGGATCCCAGGATTCTGTTGGCGAGCCCAACATCGTGCTGAACACCATCGTGGCGGAGGCTTTCAGCAATGTCTGCGATATTCTGGAGAAGGCGGACGATTTCAACCTGGCTGTCCATGACCTGATCAAGGATCTGGCGGTAAAACATCAGAGAATTGTCTTCAATGGAAACGGCTACTCGGAAGACTGGGTAAAGGAAGCGGAGAAGAGAGGCCTGCCGAATATCAAGTCCATGGTGGAGGCTATTCCGGCTCTTACCACGGAGAAGTCTGTGGCCCTCTTTGAGAAGTTCGGCGTATTTACCGAGGCGGAACTGGAGTCCAGAGCGGAGATTGAGTACGAACTCTACGCAAAGGAGATCAATATCGAGGCAAGAGCAATGCTCAACATTGCCAGCAAGCAGATTATTCCTGCGGTTATCAAGTATACCACGAAGCTGGCCGATTCCATCAATGCGGTGAAGGCTACCGGATGTGGAGCGGATGTGAGTACCCAGGAGGGACTTCTGAAAGAGATCTCCGATCTCCTGAAGGAGACCAAGACAGAGCTGGTAAATCTGCAGGATGCTGTCAACAAGGGAATTGCCATGGAAGATAACAGAGAAAGAGCCATTTACTATCATGACACGGTTATGAAGTGCATGCAGGCGCTGCGGACACCGGTAGACCAGATGGAGTATCTGGTAGACAAGGAAGCATGGCCGATGCCCTCTTACGGCGATATGATTTTCGAGGTATAGGAGATCAGAAAACAGAACAGAAAAAGCAGTCAGCGTGAATGCTGGCTGCTTTTTTCATGTGAGAAGGCGATGCCGCCGATAGGGCTACGCCGGGGGTTACTGAGCCGTGCCGGTTCCGGAACCTCCGGAGGTGTTCCCTGAGGCTCCGCCGGAGGAACTGTCAGATGAGGAATTGCCTCCGCTGCCGGAAGAGCTTTCCGAGGAGGATCCGTTCTCCCCGGAGGAAGAATCGGAGCCCTCACCGGAAGAGCCGGAACCCTCTGAGGAGGAGCCGGAACTGCCTCCCGTGCTGCTGGCTGCGCCATCGCTGTTCTGGGACTGCGAAGCGCCGGTGTGGATCGGACAGCTGGTTACCTGTGTCGGATCGAAGGGCAGCAGATAGGGCGTGTCAGCGGTTCCCTGGCTTCCGCCGATGATATATACCCCCTTGGTTACCGATGGGCAGTAAGGCCCTGCCGGCGCGTTGGATTCGGTACAGATGGTAGCCCCGTAGTGATGATCGCAGGTCTCTGTGGGTACCGTGCCTTCCGCGAAGTACTCGGTGTAGACCATGCTGCCCCGCGGGTCCGCGTCGCAGACGCCGGGGATGGCCAGTTTACCGGATTTGCGGCATACCTGAGCGGTTACAATGCCGTCCGGCTGAGGGAATCCCGGATCGGAGAGACCTTCATGGATACGGCTCATGGCGCTGCGCCAGATATTTCTCGAGTAGGCGGTGCTGTTCTGCTGGGCGTTGTCATCGTATCCGCCCCATACCACACAGGTGTAATAGGGGGTAAAGCCCGCAAAGAGCGTATCCCGGTTGCTGGTGGTCGTACCGGTTTTTCCGGCGATGGACATGCCGGAGAATTTGGCCCGTCCGCCGGTACCGGAATTTACCACATCCTGCATCGCGCTGGTCAGAAGCCATGCGGTGGTCTCCTTCAGCACCTGCCGGGATTCGTTGGAGGTGTTGTCCAGCAGCACGTTGCCGTCGTGATCCAGTACCTGGGTGTAGAAAATCGGCTCGTTGTAGTAGCCGCTGTTGGCGATGGTGGCAAAGGCGGCGGTCAGCTCCAGGTTGGTAACGCCGTTGGTAATGCCGCCCAGTGCCAGGGACTGGGTATTGTCGCCGCTGGCCAGGGTGGTAATGCCGAAGTTCTGCACATACTCATAACCGAGACCGGTGCCGATCTGAGTCAGAGTCTTGACGGTTACCACATTGATGGAGTCGGTAATCGCCTCCCGCAGGGGGGTAAATCCACGGTAGTTGCCATCCACATTCCGCAGCGGAGTTCCGTCCGCGTAGGTCATGGGAGCGTCGTCCTGAACGCTGGCCAGCGTCAGCCCTCCCGCGTCCAGAGCCGGAGCGTAAGCCGCGAGAATCTTGAAAGTGGATCCGGGCTGTCTGGTAATGCCGGTGGCTCTGTTTAAGGTCCTGCTTCCGATCTTGTCGCCACGTCCTCCGACCAGCGCTACGACAGCACCGGTTTTCTGGTCAATGACGGTCATGGCGGCCTGGGGCTGCAGGGTGTATGTCACGGTCTCGCCGCCCTCGGGGATCGTGTCTCCCTCCTCCATGATCTCGGACTTGTACTTCTCGATGGCAGCGGCCGCCTCCTCCTGGGAGGAGAAGTTGATGGAATAATTCCGGTTGCTGGCCTGATAGTAGGACAGCATGGTCTGGTCACTGTAATTCTCCGTGCTGCCGTCCGCCTTCTGAATGGTCAGACGATAGGAGAAGGAGTACTTGGGATTGCCGGAATAGTTATCCTGGTTGTTGATCTCCTCGGTGCAGATATTCTGCAGGGCAGTATTCTGGGTGGAGTGGATCGTCAGACCGCCGCTGTAGAGCAGCTGGTACGCTTCGCTCTCCGTATATCCCTTCTCCGCCACCAGATCGTCGATGACCTGTTCGGTCAGGGCATCCACAAAGTAGGAGGTACTGGAACTGCTCTGCACCTCGACATTTACTGCCTGAATGCGGTCGTAGACGTTGTCGTTTATGGCCTCGTCATACTCATCCTGATTGATATATCCCTGATCCAGCATCTTGTCCAGCACAGCCTGCCGACGGGTGGCATTCTCCTCCGGATGGCTGATGGGATTGTAACGGGAGGGATTCTGGGTAATGGCAGCGATGACAGCGCACTCCGACAGTGTCAGATCGGAGACATTCTTATTAAAATAGCGCTCGGAAGCTGCCTGGACACCCAGGGTGTTCTGGCCGAGGTTGATGGTGTTGAGGTAATTCTCCAGAATCTCCTCTTTGCTGGTTACCTTTTCCAGCTGAATGGCCAGGTACTGTTCCTGGATCTTGCGGTTGATACGGTCCAACATGGTTTTCTCGCTGGTCCAGGTGGTAAAGTAGTTGTTTTTCAGAAGCTGCTGCGTGATGGTGCTGGCACCCTGGGTCTCCCGGAAGCCGGTCATGACGGCGGTGACACCCGCCCGGATCATGCCCCGGATATCCACACCGTTGTGGGTGTAGAAACGCTCATCCTCGATGGCCACAAAGGCGTGCTGCAGATTTACCGGAATCTCGTCCAGCGTCACATACTCCCGGTTGGCACCGGAGGAAGCCAGAGTCTCGATCTCGTTGCCGTCGGAGTCCAGCACGGTGGTCAGATATCCTTCGGGGGAGATGTCCACCGTGGAGATATCCGGACACTGCTGGATCAGACGTGTCACATAGATGGCGGCCGCAATGGCTGCGATCGCAATGATAATCAGTATACCTACAAACAATGATTTCCAGAAAGCCACGCCAAACTTTTTTTTCGCTTTGGTACGTTTGCCGGTCAGCTGGCTGGCCCGCTTTTTTGTACTTTTCTTTCCATAGTTCATAGCTTGTCTCCTTCTTAAAAATAAAAAACCGACTTTATTATACCAAATGATTCCATTATAATAAAGGAAAATGTGGAAATGTAAGAGGATTGTAAGAATAGAGGAGAGAGCGGATGGAAGCGTACAGATTCGTATATCGGGCGGGACAGGGAGAGATCACAGAGAAGAAATCCCGCTTTATCGCCACGGTGCAGCCGGTCACGACGCCGGAGGAGGCGCTGGCCTTTGTGGCGGAGAAGAAAAAGGAGTACTGGGACGCCAGGCACAACTGTTATGCCTATGTGACCGGAAAAAATCAGGAGCAGATGCGCTGTTCCGACGACGGGGAGCCCTCGGGGACAGCCGGGAGACCGATCCTGGATGTGCTGCTGCGGGAGCAGATCCACGACGCGGTTATCGTGGTGACCAGGTATTTCGGAGGTGTGCTCCTGGGGACCGGGGGTCTCGTGAGGGCATATCAGAAGGCTGCCTCGGAGGGGCTGGCCGCCGCGGAGATTCTCTCCTGGCAGGAGGGGCGTCCTCTCGCAGTGGAGACCGACTACCAGGGATATGGCAAGGTGGAATATCTGTTCCGGGAACTCGGCGTCTATGTGGAGGACACGGATTTCGGACAGCAGGTAATGATCCGGGCGATGGTTCCGGGGGAGATGATTCGGAAAACAGAGAAGGAAATCGGGGAAAAAACCGGTGGAAAGGCCCGTCTTTCCTGGGATGACGACATTTTTTACGCGCTGGATGAAAAAAGAGGCATAATTTTGAAAAAAAGTACTTGATTTTCCGGAAACCTTTTTGTATAATATCCATTGTTGAGCCGCTAAGGATAGACATTGGCCCATCGCCAAATGGTAAGGCAACGGACTCTGACTCCGTCATTTCAAGGTTCGAATCCTTGTGGGCCAGTTAAAGCACTGCAACATTGGTTGTAGTGCTTTTTGTTTATGAAAGAGCTTTCAAAAGTTCCGCGGGGATTGCCCTGCGGCGTATATAGAAAAGGAGAATGGGACATGTATGAGATGAAAGGACGCGTGCGCTACAGTGAAGTGGACAGTGATGGAAGACTGACGATCCCTGCCCTGATCAACTATCTCCAGGACTGCTGTACCTTTCAGTCGGAGGATCTGGGAGTGGGGCTGCCCTATCTGAGAGAGCGCGAGATTGGATGGTTTGTGACTTCCTGGTGGATCCATGTGGAAAAACTGCCGGCCATGGGCGAACATATCACGGTAAAGACATGGCCCTACGCTTTCCGGGGATTTTTGGGATACCGGAATTTTACCCTGGAAAATGAGGCGGGGGAAGTGCTGGTGGAGGTCAATTCCCTCTGGATTCTGATGGAGGTAAAGAGCGGAAAGCCGGCGAGACTTCCGGAGAAGATGAAGGAGGTCTACGTGACGGAACCGGCGCTGGAGCGGGACTGGGGGGACCGCAAGCGCAAGCAGGACGAGCAGGCGCAGGAGGCCTACCGGTTTGTCGTACAGGGTATGCACATTGATACCAACGGACACATGAACAACGAAAAGTATGTGGCGGCTGCCCAGGAGTGTCTCCCGGAGGGATTTGCGGCATCCGACATCTATGTGGAGTACAAAAAATCTGCCATGCGCGGGGATGAGATTATCTGCGTGAAGTCGCAGCGTTCCGACGGGATGCAGGTGGTGCTCCGGGATCCGGAGGGAGAGATTTTCTCCATCGTGGAGTATAAGAGGTAAGAGCATGATGAGAATAGGCGAAAAACAGAGACTGAGAGTGGTCAGGAAGACAGACTTCGGAATCTATCTGGCAGCGCGGGAGGGCGACCGGGATATGGTATTGCTCCCGGCGAAGGAGGTCCCCCAGGGGACGTCTCCGGGCGATGAGATGGAAGTATTTGTCTACCGGGATTCCAAAGACCGCCCCATCGCCACCACACGCACACCGCGGATTCTTCTGGGACAGGCGGGAGTGCTGACGGTTAAGGAGGTGGGCCGGATCGGGGCTTTCCTGGACTGGGGGCGCGAAAAGGATCTGTTTCTTCCATATAAAGAGATGACAAAGAAGGTAAAGGCGGGAGACGAGATCCTGGTAAGGGTTTATCTGGACAAGAGCGGCCGCCTCTGCGCCAGCATGAAGGGGCTGTA